>Ga0209909_100297_pt1 | contig 47430 bp, 41 predicted proteins | sample FECB22metaG_FD_188302 | JGI IMG/M metagenome (GOLD analysis project Ga0209909, IMG submission 188302) | Cyanobacterial communities from the Joint Genome Institute, California, USA - FECB-22 (SPAdes) (version 3) | ecosystem: Environmental > Aquatic > Thermal springs > Hot (42-90C) > Microbial mats... | reverse complement strand
GGCCCTCCGCGGATCGTCCGTCCGCTGAAGAGCCTGATCTTCGTTCCTGATCATCTCGACCTCCTCGCTCATCGAGGGGGTCAGGTCCTCATGGCGTCAGGGGGTCAGTTTGCCGTGTCGCCTGACAAGTCCCAGCCGGGACCTCGTGACCGAGAGCGTTCGTGTCGGGCTCCCGCTCGACTCGAAGGACGCGCTCACCAAGGCCGCCCAGCGCGCCGGGATGTCGGTTAGCGGCTTCGCCCGCGAGGCGGTCGAGGAAGCAATCGAGCGCGGACGCGGCGCGCGTCCGGCCAAGAGGTAGCCCGCTGTGACACCCAAGCACATTGCAACCACCATGGCAGCGCTCGCACGGGCTGCGCTTCCTCCGGGCGCTGCTTTGCCCGCCACTGCATCTGTCCGCAGCGTCGGGCAGCCAGCCGGCATCGCCCCTCGAGGGGCGATGCCGAGCCAGGCCGGGGCGGGAAACAAGGTGGCCATCGTGGACGCACTGAACGCCGCCCATGGCCTGCAGCCCGGCACAAATCCGCGCGGCCCTTTCGCCGCCGCCATCCGGCCAGCCGCACGCGCAGGCTGCACGGCTACGCCTCAGGAACTCGCTAATCGAGTAAACGCGGAGGCCGGCCTGCGTCCAGGCGCGAACGTGCCGCCGGAATTTGCCGCCCGCTTCGCTCATCTCGCACAGGAGGCCCTGTAATGCTCGGACGCCGTTCGAAGGCACAATCGCCGGCGCCCGCCGTTCCTGCTGTCCTGCAGCCCCCGGCCCTGCCACCCGACGTCGAGCGAGCCGCCCGGGTCGAAATCGAGCTCGCCGGCGCGCGAGAAGACCTCGCAGGGGCTGAGGGCGAGCTCGAAGCCGCTCGGCGCGCGTACGAGGTCGAGGTTGAGGCTGCTCGCCTGTCCGAGGCAATCGCCGCGAAGGCGCGGGTTTCCGAAGCAGAGACCGTCGTGGACATCGGTCGCCGCCTTGTCGCCAAGCTCGCGGCGACGCTCGAGGATCTGCTCGACGGCGCCGCAGACGCCGAGGCGGCAGCGCAGCGGACGCAGCTCCGCGAGGCGGCCGAAGCCGCTCAACACGCGTACGAGATCGCTTTTCGGGAGCGCATGCCCGAGCTCACAGGGGGGCTACGTGGCTTGATCCGGCTCCACGCTCTTGCAGAGATCGCCCGCGAGGCGGCCGCTGAGAAGGGCATCAGCTTGCCCCGCGCCGACAGCTTCCGCGACGTCGAAGGCAGCCAGCGCGTCGAGATCAGCCGCCGAGGAATGGATCTCTGGCTCAATCCAAACGGCGATGTTCCATTCGGCGACGACGACCAGCGGCGGGTAAAGGTCCGGAGTGATGGTGTTGGCACGCTTCAGGGGCGGAACCACTTGCACGAGGCCACACACCGGCGCCGATACGAAGAGGTCACGTTCCGGCCTCGGACTATGGGCGAGATGGCGCCGCCCCTTTTCGAGAACCTCGTGCTGCCGTGCGTCGTTGCAGGCGCGCCGGCAGGGTGGTCGCCCCTAAAGCATGGCACCCGCCCCCGCGATGTGCTGCGCGTGCTCGAGGAGCTCGAAGCCCGGGCGAATGCGCCTCGGCCCGAGCCTGAGGTTCGCAGCGAACGCCGACCGCTCGAGCGCGCCCGCGACGTGCGGACGAACCCGGAGCAGACGCCGACCGCAGTCACAGAATTGCTGCGAGGGGTCTACTGACCGCCCGTTCATAAGAATTACTGGTAGATTTTCTCGTTCTTAACTGCCAGTAAAGCAGGGGAACTCCCGAGGGTTTAGTCGGCAATCCAATAGCGGGAAGTATAGCTCTGCGCCCTGCGCTGCTTTCGGGCGGTTCCAAGCAGTCAAGCTCTACGCGCCGACGCTTCAATCCAGATCCGGTTCACGCGGCTGCATCTGTGAACCGGCCAGCCGCCGCTGGGGCGGGGCCCTCCCGGCGGCGGCAACTCCATCGAGGTCATCATGAAGGCGACTATCACCCTGCTCGGACGCGCGACTGCGGCCGAGGATTTCGCCGAACTCTGGACCGGCACGGCCGAGGTCGGCGTCGACACCGTGAGCGTCACGCCGGTCGTGCCGGCCGCAGCTGTGGGCCACGAGCTTGCGATCTCGGCTTTATCGAGCGGCGGCTCAGTGAATTTCGCATCCTTTGCCGTGATCCCGGCCGCGCCGACCACCGAGGGCGAGCCCGACGCTGAGCCAGCGGCTCCGCGTGTCGAGCGCGCAACCTCCGTCTACGCGACCCAGGGCGCGAAGGGCCGCCGCGCGCCGTTCAAGGGCCAGCTCGTGGCGCTGTGCCGGGTCGGCACGCCGCAGCCTGCCGTCTGATCCGGCGGCCAAGGTCAAACCCGATGCTCATATGGTCGGCTAGGGTGGATTCTCACCGGTCTGCTTCTGGAGAGCTGGTGCTTGAATGCGAACATATGCGCGAAGTCAGCCCGCGACCCGTTGCGGAAGGTCGAAAATTTCGATTTCAGGCAGCAGATGCACAATGCCGTCCAACTGGGTCTGACAGCTCTTAGCCGCTCCGCTTTCCATTAGCTAAGGATCAAATTGGGGTTGCCTTTCAGCCCGTCTTCGGCCCTTCTCTGCTCGCCGAAGGTTTCTGTTCACATCGACCCGCAGTACAGATTGACTGGATCCAAATACCTTGATTGGCGGGCCAGCTATCATGTCGACCGTTCAGCCGCTTAATGGCTTTGTCATCTCCTGCATGGTGTAGGGCAATCACACGCCAATTCTGTGAGTTAAATACTGGGCTTCCTGAACTACCGTGTTCAGTCGGCGCGCGGTATTGAACTCGACGAACCGAATCGTCGACAGGCTTACCGTCTGGCGGTCCTTCATGATCGATGAGCTGGTTGTGCTGCAAGGAGAACGATAGCTCTCCCCCGCTTGGATAGCCGATGACGTAGACCCGCTGAGTTCCGTCAGCTAAAGGCAAGTTTTTGGCAAACGACAGGGGTTTTAGTTTTGGTGGATCTCCTCTAAATCGTAACAACGTAGCGTCCAGATGATTTTTTGACCAAGATCGGGCTATTTCGGCAAAATCATAGCTCATACCTTTGTGTGCGGCCTCAAAAACGATTTCTGCGTTGTCGGGGTGCTCCGCTAAATCTTCTGGGTCGTTGCTGACAACATGCGCATTGGTTAGAACACACAGTTCGTCGCTGAGGGAGGGTACAATATCACCTCCTCTAACGATAAAGCCGGTTCCGAAGCGCCGCGCGGCGGTGCGGATAACACCAACCGACTGCGCACACTCCATACCCAATTTTACCCATTCGTACGACAACGGACCATCTCGGCCGAGAATGGCTTCGAGTTGTTCATTGGACGGCGCGTCTCGTTCCGCGAGAGCGCGAACGTCGTCGACAGGGAGGCGCGCAACATCGAAGTCTCTTACAAGTATAGCTGCACCCAATGACTGAATAATTCCGGCCCCCTGTTCGCTTTTTTCGCCAAGTCTCCAGAGATGGCGTAGTTGCCGTGTGACAGCTCCGAGCGTTTCCGCAGACGTATTCGGATCTTGCGCGATCCTTCCAATCTCAGCTTGAGCGCCATCGATATTATCTAGAGCTACAAATGCTTCTGCTCGGTAGGCATGAAATTGCGAATTACGTGCCGCCTGGGGCGTTTTGTTTAAATCGATAAGGGCGGATGTAGCCATCTTGGTGATATCGATATCGTCGGGGACCGCAACTCCCAATCGTTTGGCAAGCGACGCAAGGCCAGCTAGATTGATACCAGAACGAATTCGTGTTTCTGGACTAGCCTGATATTGTTCGCGATAAAACTTCATTGCGTTTCTGAGGGCATTCTGGGCGCCGCTGGTCCCAAGTTCTGAGGAGTAATACGCAAGCTCCTTCCAGGCCCGAGCTTGTAACGCACCAATGATCTTGCCGTCAGGGTCATGCTGTTTCGCCAAATTGACGACGGTATCGACGCCTCCACTTAGTCCATTGTCGAGGAGCTTTTGAACCTGAAATTTAGTGGGAAGGCGCTCTGCGATGTTTTGGTGCTTAATAAAATCGAATACTGCACCTAGAATTTCTGGCTTCTTTAGATCAGTCACGTACTCCACTGCGCTAACTATCTCGGGCATATTAAAAGTTTGGATTTTATTGCCAGCGAGTTCTTGCGGCATAAAATTAGTCATTGATCGCGCTCCTCACAGCTGCAGTAGCCGACCAAGACTGTCTCGCAACGCGGGCGATCGAAGATACTTTACAATAGAATGCCGCCAAATACCTGAATTGGAAATTTCTAAGTCTTCAATGCGGGCTTTGCCGCCAAATTGAAAGTCATTGCTAAAGAATGGGTCAAATCCAGCGACCGGATCAAGCTTGTCGAAGATGTTGATCCAGCTGCCCTTCAACTTCGTGGAGGGAAAGCCGTCGGCCCGTGTCCATTCCGGCCGCAGCTTGTCCTGAATTTCGTCAAGGCCGAGCGGACTGCCAATTGTCAGCAGACCGTCGATTGCTTCGGTCTCTGGAACTCGCATTAAGCAGTCGTAGGCTATAACGGTACCCATACTATGGCTTACGACGATGTGCGGGCCACCTTTGGCTCCGCCTTCAGTGATGGCTCGCAGAAATCTCTGTCGGATTTCGTCTTGAACCTTGTACTTCAAGCCCGGACGCGGAGTGAACTCGACGTTAAACAGGTAGTGATGCACATCGCGCAGAAAAGTCTCCATAAAAGCTTTTTTAAGCGGCCAAGGAAGCGGAATTCGCTCATACGGCAATCCTTCGAGCTGCCGGTTCATCGGCATCGCCTCAACTGCTTCGGCCGCTGCCAATGTGCCGCCCAGTTTCATTGCGAGACCGCTGATGAAAGCGGCTTCGTCAACCGTCGCTGGCACCGGTGGTCTCGTATGTGCGTCGGCGTCGACTTCCTTTGGAGTACTCGCCCCAAAGCTCTCATAGGCTGAGACGTTTGTGTCAGGCTCGGCGTACAGGACATCCGCCCAGTAAACCATAGATGACGTTATGCCTTCAGCGCCCAGACTTATGCCATCCATTCCAGACGCCAGACTGCGAAGCCAGATCTCAAGGAGCTTGTCTGCGGCCGGCTTGTTGCCAATACCATGAATGAATGTGACATGCGCCATGTTCTTCGGTTCCCCCGCGCTGTGCTTCATCAGGCGAGCGCATCGCTTTGATCATGCTGCCTTAGAAGGAGGAAAAATGGAATAAATTTTTGGTATCGTGAAAGAAGGGTTTCCGTAGGGATCGGAAGTTTCGGCAGCATTGGTGCGCGCCCCCCTGGGTCGGGAACTATTTTGTCATCCCCACATGAGCATTGAGCCTCGGTCGGCCAGCTAGGCCGGAATGCTCAACCGTGATTGTGCCGCTTCCTCTATGCGCATGTCATTGAGATGACGAAAGCAAGCAATCTCCGCCTCCGGCGGTGTGCTCACACTGGCTCGTAGCGCGGATGACACCGAACTTCGGCACTCCCCACATCAAAAAGAGTTTTACCGCAGGATGGGCTGCTTCGGATACAGTAAGCAGACTAGCTGAATGGCGGAGTTAGGTCGCAAGCTGACGTCAGTGACGTTTAAGAGCCTAGTCATGCTCATCGGGTAGAATCGATGTCTGCAGCTGCTGCGCGCCGGCGTATTGAAGGCCGGGCCGGCCCTGAGCCGGACCCGGCCAAGCACCCGCACGAGATCCGGGTGGTGATGCTCTGGTCGGATCAGCCGGCCGAGCCCGTGAAGAGGCCACCGAGCTCACGGACGATTGCCCGGCTGCGGGAGAAGGCCGAAGCGGTCGCCCGTGATGCCGCTGCTGCCAGGGCTCTGCGTGCTGAGGTGTAGCCTGGCCTGAAGCCGCCAGCCGGGAAGCTGTTCGACGTGGATGCGAGCGCTCTGCTGATCCGGGGCCCGGCAGGCGGGCTTGGCGCGAGCGAGCGCGTTGTGCGCACGCTCATGCCCTTGAGCGCCGGCGGGCGGCATTCTGCAGATGCGCTGGTGGTTGCGGGGGGCTGGCGCGATGAGGCAGCGCTTCGTGAGGCCCTCGCCGGGCTCGGCGGGAAGCTCACTGCTCTCGGCCTGCGGATCGACCGGCGGAAAGCCGGGATGCGAATGGCCAGGGTGAAGCCGAGCTGAACCCCACGTCCTGAGGTCCGCGGGGGCTGCCGCCGCAGGCGTATCCCCGTTCCTAGAGGTCTTCGTCCTGGAACCGCACGCTTCGGTCGGCGGGCCGTCTCCAATTTAATCCCTGCCGCCGCGTGCTGGGCGGCACGTCGCAGTGGCAGTGCGCTTCCCATCTAGAAATCACACGGGACGCAACGGGGCCGGATAGGCCGGCCCAAGCCCCGAGGAGATCAAGAGACACCATGACGACGACCCGCTTCGCCACGCTGGCCGCCGCCCTCGCCTTCACCGCTGCTGCGCTCTCGCCCGCCGCAGCCAGCCCGCGCCCCACCGCTTGGACGGGTCTTCAGCCGTACGGCGTCGGGGTCACCGGCTCTCTCGGCGCCCCGGCCGGCGGCCTGTTCGGCTACGACAACAACCCTGCGACTTGCCCGATGAGCTCGGCCGCCGAGGGCAACGCCAACCAGCAGCACTTCCCCGTCAAGCAGTACGGTCAGACCTCCGGCGGCAATCGCTGCTGATGAAGCTGAAACCCGTCTCCTACGTGATGATCGGCCTGTTCGCCCTGGCCCTGGCGGCGACGGCGGTTGGCTCGGCTCAGGTGCTGTTAGGCTCCTGACACGCCCGCTCTTAAGCGTCGGCTCATCTGACGAAGGTCCGCCCTTGTGCCCAGGGGCGGACCTGCTCGTTTATCTGCCTCGCGGGGTCCAGTTCCCCCGCGGCACCAGCCCTTGCAGCGCTGCCCGGCCCAGGCCCTACCGAGCCGAGGCCGAGCAGCGCTGCGGTATCATGTAGGCTGTGGCCATGCCGGCGGCGAACAGGGCCGCGCCGGCCAGCATGCCGAGCACGACCAGCGTGGGAATGAGCCAGCGGTCCCGGCGAGCCTCGGCCGCGCGCTGAAGGTCGAAGCGCTCGATGCCGCTAAGACTATCCATCACGAGCCCTCCGTCTCATCGCTCGGATTGCCCCTACCAGGCTTTGGATTGCTCGGCTTCGCCGCGCCAGCCGCAGGGGCTGCAGGCTCCTTATAGTTCGCCACCGACAGCATGTAATCGTCCGTCATATTGAACTGAAACACCGCCTACGCTCGGAACTTGAATACGTCCCGGCCATCCTTGTCGGTCAGCACGAAAATGAACATGCGGCGGCACTCTATCGAGCGTGGGCGGGGGCTTTGGCCTTGAGGGCCGTGATGCTGAAGCGCACGAAGCGGTGCAGCGCGCCGCCGGTGCTGCCCTCGGGGTCGTACACGAGGGCGCGCAGGCCCCCGATGTCGCCGGCGGCTTGCAGCGCGACGGCCTGGGCGAGCCACTTCCGGCCGCTCACGTGCGTCGGCTTGCTGAAATCGGGCGCCTCGGGCAACTCGCCGGCGGCCGCGGCATGCATGGCGCCGAGCCAGCGGGCGCTGAAGCCCCGGGCGTCGGCCTCGCTCAGCATCAGCCGGCGCTTGGCGATGACGGCCTCGCTCGAGGCCCGGGCGGGCTTCTCGGGGGCCAGAACGACCTCGGGGGCCTCAGCCACGGGCGCCGGGGCCTCAATCGGGGCCTGAGGGGCCGGGGCAGGTGCCTCGGCGCGGACCCAGACCCAGCCGGCGTGCGTCGCCGTGAGCGTGAAATCCCGGTCCGCCTTCGCCTCGGCGCCGAGCGCCTTGCGGGCGGCGCGGATGCAGTTGCTGCGCAGGCTGTAGGCCTTCGGCTCGAGGCTCGGGCTGCCGTCGCGGTTCAGGCTGTAGCGGGCGCAGAGCGCCAGGATGCCGGCCTCGATATCGCCCTGAGGATCCCGGCCGAGCTGCTTGGCGAAGCGGGCGTTGCTGTGGGCCTCGTGGCCGCGAACGATGGCGGCCTTGTGCTCGCCGAGGTCGGCGAACGTGGCGGCGATCCGAAGGGCGCTCTGCCAGTCCTGGCGGGCGGCGGCGTCCTTAAGGCTCTGAAGCTTGGTCTGCATAGTATGGTGCCGTTTTCGAACGCATATCAGCGACGCCGGCAAGCTAATCTGATACCTGCAGCTGTAAACACTCCCTCCCTGAAAATACTTCCGGAGAAGTACGCCACCCCTGTACTCCTCAAGGCCCATCGAATCTTCCGCGATCCGCCCATGCCCATCCCTCGAGCACCGCGCTTCGGGCCATGCGCCGGCTCTCGGCAGCCCTTCGCCGTCGCTGGCGCCAGCCGCGGCCTGTAGGAAGAGCTCGTCCCTTCGGAAGCGTGAGGCGGCCGCTCGCCATGCGAGCGAAGCGGCCGGCTCACGCGCCTGCCCTGCGCGCTGTAGGCCGGCTCGCACGATTCGGATGTGCAGCGAGCCCCTGTCCCGGCTTCCAACGCGCTTCCGAGGTTGGAGAAGAAACTCTGATATTCGTGGGGGGCGCTACCTGGCCCCCAGGAGGGCACAGGCCCGCGTGGTTGCCCCGAGGCAGGCGCAGGCGCAGCCAGGCGGCCCACTCGCGGCTCGCCACGCGCAGCACGTTGGTGTCGTTGCGCGAGCGGCTGAGGCGCCGTTCCTCGACAGTTACAAGGCCGAGCGTGCGCGCCTGGCGCAGGGCGCGCTTCGCCGTCGTCTCGCTCACGCCGGCGAGCGCCGCCATGTGGCCGAGGGCGAGCGTGCACGTGCCACGCTTCCCGACCTCGAGAGCGACGACGGCCAGCACCGCGAGCTCGCCGTGCGTGAAGCCGGCGGCGAGTGCCGGGGGTAGATAGCCGCCGGCAGCCATACGGCGGCGCCTGGCAAGGCTATCAGGCGTGCGAGGGCGAGAACCTGTACGATGGTGCGCGCGGGCAGGCGGCGCTCCTTCCCCTCGAGGGGGCAGGGCGACCGCCGGCACGAGCTGCGCCGCGACGGCCGCAAGGTGCTGCGCCTTCGTAGGGGCCGCCCGAGCCGCCCCGCGTCGGGCGTTCAGGAGCCCCTCGAGTTGCTCAGCCTCGGCGTCTGTGAGGCCGCCGGCCCCGTAGGCTTGCCAAATGGCTGAGGCGACTTCGCCCAGCCGGTCGGGCGCCGCGGCCTGGACGGCCTGCAGCATCTGGTCGAACACCATCGTTCACGGTCCCTTTCGGGCCGCGTTGCGGGTCTCGGGCAAAGCTCACCCGTTGCCGGAAATCGCATTTCCGGCTTGACGCCAGGGACGGCGCTATGGCTTCGTGAGGGCTGTGGCTTGGGGCCCTTCACAGAGCTTCAGGTTTGACGGCCTCACCCTGCCAGGGGTGGGGCCGTTGCTTTTCCAGGATCTCGGTTCCGCGGCGGCAATACCTCGATTACGGGGCAGAAGCCGTAGGCGTATTGCGAGACCTGATAGGTCGCAACTCCCACCACGCGGTATTTTTTTGATCTCGCGGGAGCCGACTACTCTGGTTCGCGCCGCTATACCGAAGCGCATCCGGCGAAATCGAAGCCATCGGAGTATTAAGCAGCACTCCGCTTTTGCGCCTCTCGGCGGTCGATCTTTGATGCAGCTCGAGGGTGCCGAGTTCAGTCAGCGCGGCCCGACCCGACGTCGAGCTGTCAGACGCTGATGGGCAGGCGAAAATGGATGGCTAACGGATCGTTAAACCGAAGGTGGTCAGCTCCCGCCGTCGCTACGGCCACTCTTCGGGGGTTGAAGCCGAACGGCATGCGGGCCGGCCCCTTGAGGGCTCGGCCCGCGCCTTCCGGCTCAGTGTAGGCTGCCCACGATGCGCTGAGCTTTGCCGTCAGCCACCATTCGCTCCCAGCAATCATCTACAATTGCGCAGCGCATCACGGACGCCCAACGGGGACGGGCATTTCGTATCACGGCACCCGGATCAACATAGCGGTCGTGAAGATCATATTGTCCGGAAACACTGCCCTGCTCTACATACATGAACACCAATTGTCCACTATCTAAACAAACTACCGCTTCTCGATTTATCATGCCCGACAGATCTGAAGTAGGTTTGTCGCATAATATAACAAAATCTTCTGTCATCAATTTCGGGCGAGCGCGACCATCCTTATTATGCTCATATGCTCGTAGTCCGTTATGGATATACCCGGTAAATTTCACATCGTCAGGCTGGAGCAGGTTGATACCCTTCGCTTGAGGATCAACATTATCCTTGCGCTCGCTTCTCATGTGGATGTCGCTTCCTCTTGCATAGGCTTGCGTTGCGTTTCGACGCGATATCGCTACCTTGTGCCGAAGCTGATAACCCGGAAAATAGTTACGTGGAAGCGAAAATTACCGCCATAAGTTGCCGTATGGCCAGAAGCGGCCTCGGCATCGGTATCCGGGACGTCGCTGAGTTGTCTGGGCTAGCGGTCAACACCGTCCAGAGGTTCGAGCGCGGCGCTGAGTTGAAGGTCCGAACGGTCCTGGCGATCCAGTCTGCGTACGAGGCGCGAGGCTGCACGTTTCTCGCGGACGACGGCAACGGGCCAGGCGTGCGTGTACGGCCCCTTGGCGAGACGTCAGGCGAGCTCATGCAGGCGGCCGACTAACGCGTGCGGCCCACGACAGCCCTTGCGCTTGCCGCTCTGTGCGGCGCGCTGAGCGCCTGCCAGGGCCAGGACGCCAGCACCTTTACGCTGTACCGTAGCTCCGTCCTCAGCGATGGCGCGCGCATTCACGTCGCCACCTTTGATGCAGCTGACGGGGAAGCCTACAACCGAGAAAACTGTGCCACGGCTGCGGGGCTGTTCGGTGGTCAGCCCGGCACGCGGACGCGGTTCTGGTGTGAGAAGGGGCGGTACCGTCTGTAGATCAGGCAAAAGAGTGGGCGCGGACTAGGGCAGTTAACGCTCTTGCGGTGAGCCATTCACCGCCCTGTCTACCGCTCCCTCATCGGTAGGTGTTGCAACGCTGCAAGGGCGCGACCTGTTCACGGAGACGAAGAGCAAAGAGCCTTGCTTTTCAACCCTTGATCGAAAAAACCTGTCGCTGCCTCCTAAATGGGGCCAAGCAGGTGCAGGCGTCCACGCCTCACCCGCCGACAGGTTGTGGGCCATGTCGCCAAGGGGGGGGCTCGTTGCTGTTCTCATTCGAACAATTTCGCTCATTTCAAAATTCGGGCGACATTAATCTACTGCCCCTAAATTTACTCATCGGCGAAAATAGTGCTGGAAAGACTAGTTTTTTAGCTGGTTGCCGCCTGATGGTTGAGTTGATGCGCGGATCATCAACGGCTTCATTCAATAAGGATCCATTCTTCTTAGGATCTTTCGATCAAATCGCCCACTTCAGAGGCGGAAAAGGCGGTCGCGCTCCTTTGTTTACTATTCGCGCTCAGGCGCGTGTGCGAAAATCGCCAATAATCGTCCGATCCAGAGAAGATGCCAACGAGCTAAGGTCTTGCACGCTCTCCATAACTTTTCAGAACAAATATTCGCAGCCGGCAATCAAAACGATAGATTTTAATGACGGTCATAACTACTTTACCCATAATAGCGATAACAGCATCGATGTATTTTTTGGCGGCAAGGAGCTCAAAATTGCGGGCCAAAGAATGACTGAATATGAAAACATAACCTTTCCTGCTGAAACCTCATTGTTTAGTATTGCTCTGTTCAGAAGAACAATGATGGTTGCAAGGAGTATGATTTCATCATCGGCGCGATCCTCAAAATCGCGAGATAATGATGCTATTGATGGCATCCGCAATCTCGAAGGATACCTTCTATCGTTCCGAAATTATTTTTCGCGCAGGGTCTTCGCATCAGCTCCGGTTAGAACGAGGCCAGATCGGATATACAGCCCAACCGAACTGACACCCTCTCCGGAAGGTAATCACACTCCCAATTCTCTCATTCGACTGAAGAGGTTCTCTCCCGATGAATGGGAGCAGATCAAGAACCAACTCGAACTTTTTGGCGCTGCGTCAGGGCTTTACAATTCAATCGACCTAAAATCTCTCGGAAAATCCGGAAGCGATCCTTTTCAGTTAATGATTTCAAACGGGGGGCCTCAGCGCAATCTGATGGACGTTGGATACGGTGTAAGCCAAAGCATACCGATTGTTGCGGAGGTTCTAAGCTCGAAAATTTCTACATTGTTCCTCTTTCAGCAGCCTGAGGTTCATCTGCACCCCCGAGCCCAGGCAGCCTTGGGCACTTTCTTCGCTGAGAATGTCGCCGCAAAAAAAGGCAACATTACCTTGGTGGAGACTCACAGCGATTACATGCTCGACCGGATACGGTATGAAATAAAACAGGGCAATTTAGATCACAGGCAAGTTCAGATACTGTATTTTACCAAGGGAAGGCTTGACACCCATATCGATACGATAAAATACGACAAGAGTGGCAATCTTATAAATATCCCGAAAGGGTATCGAGAATTTTTCCTCGAGGAAGCGAGGAGAACATTTTCATGAGCTCGATAATAGTTGATACTAATTCAATACATAAACTCTTCCAAGAGACTGGAGTTGGCGCCGTCATATGGGACCTTATCAAAAATCGCTCAATTCAAGTTCCTGGTGGCGGCACTAAATACAAGGACGAAGTTGTAAGATCGCCACTTAGAGAGGTTTTTCAAGAACTTCTGCGCAGCGGGATTATAAAACTCTATTCTGACGAGGAAATCGACGCCCTAGAAGCGCAGTATAAACTCAACACGGAATTAAAAAGCGACGACCAGCATGTGATCGCCATAGCGTATAGATCTGGATGTCGAGTCCTTTTCAGCGCTGATAAGGCGTTAAGTGATGATTTCAAAAATCACAAAATCCTTCCGAAGCCGAGAGGGAAGGTATTGTACAATAAATATTACGCGAAAATTGTGCAGGCAGCACCACCTTGCAAAGAATGAGAACATCGACCGGTTTGATTTTGCGAAGAAATTGCAAGAACGATGTCGGCAAGGTGGTAATCGTCATTCCGATCTATGTACTTGATATCAAAGACGTAGAATTAGGCTGGCGGATGAGTACGACGCCGCCCAGCAGCGGGGCGAGGTGGCCGTGCAGGGGCAGCACGCCGCTCATGTTCCTGATGGGAACATGAGGACCGCTGTCACCGACCTAGGCCTGACCTGGAAGGCGATCCACGAGGCCCGCCAACTTCGCGACGCGGAGGCGGCCAACCCGGGCGTGATCCGGCGCACGCTCGATGCCCGTCTGGCGGATGGGCAAGAGCCAACCAAGGCGGCCGTGCGCGTGTAGGATGCAGGCGCTCGGAGGAGACCGCCTTGGACCGTGACGCCGACACCGGGGCCCGATTTCGGCAGGCCCATACAGAAGCCGCCAACCGCGCGGAGGCCACAGCGCTGCTGATCCGCTGCGGGTACCGCGTGTACCGGCCGGAAGCGGACATCGAGGGCGAGGACCTAGTGGTGCGCGATCCTGCCGGCACGCTGGCCGGCGTGCAGCTCAAGGGCCGGCCCCTGGTGGACTGGCGGCGCTACGGCGGCCGGCAGCTGCTGATGCTGTTCCCTTCGGCCCCATACGCGCTTGGGATGGCGCGGACGTGGTACCTCGTGCCCCACGATCCGTTTTACGCCTGGGTGAAGGCCCGGCATGGCCACACCCCGAAGTGGGGCGACCTGTGGCACTATCCGTCGATCGGGCGGGAACTGGCGGCATTCCTGACCCGATACGAGGTGCGGCCGCCGGCAGAGCAGCAGGACGAACCGCTTTAGCGTGCGGGCCTGGGCGAGCTGCCGTGCGTCGTGCGCCAGGGCGGCCTGCGCGATACCATCCTGCACAGCGCCGGCGCTAACGCGGCCCACGGCCTGCGCCGCACGAACGCCGACAAGCGACGCGTCGTGTTCATGCTCTTGCAGGACGAGGAATGGGCGCAGTGGTCTGATCGTGAAATCGGCCGCCAGTGCGCCGTTTCGCACGAATTCGTGCGCAAGCTCAGGCCCGATCTGTCAACGTTGACAGATGCCCCCCGCACGGTCGCGCGAGGCGGCACCGTCTATGAGATGAAGCCGAGGGGCGGCGCTAAGCCGGTCGAGCCGGAGCCAAGTGCCCCCCCGTGGCTGAGCCTTTCGAGCAGCCGCCGGCCCGTGAGGCCGAGCCGGCGCTTCCCTTCGACGCGCCCCCGAGCAACGTGGTCCGCGCCGGCGATAGGTTCAGCCTCGTTCAAGTTTCGAGTTCAAATGTGAGCCAGAACTCGGCGCCTGAGGGGCAACGAAATCCAACTATAATCTCCTTCTACCTGCGCGACCTGGCTGAGCGGGAGGAGGCCCTCTCCCAACACTTACAATTGCAGCTTCAGCACTCGATGGAAATGGTCGCACAGCGCTTCCGATTTGTGGGTGCAAATCGGTCCGTTCCATTTGCTCGATGAAATTGTCCCAGTTTAAGTCGAACGGCTCTATAATCTCGCCAAATTCGGAAAAATTCCTCTTTTGAGAGGTTAATATCCGGCATATTTCCTTATAGCTTTCCATATCCTTGGCGAATGTTTGCGCTATTGGAAGCGATCTCTGATATTTGGTATTTTGTTGCCTTTGCAAATCGCATGCTTGTTTTGCCTTTGCAAAAATATTGACGGTCGGACTTTGCTTGAAGTCCCTTAACGGCTTTATCAGCTTGGGATCGGAGACGCTTATATACGTGTCCAAAATTTTATCGATTTGCGATTGAATGGATGTCATTTTGTCCTGAATGACTTGATCCCATGTGGGTCCCCGGACACTTGAGAAGATTTCGATACATCAAGGTTCGTTCCAACAAAGCGAACGAATTTTTCCGATAGAAGATCGTCCCCCGCTTTCGGATGAGTTGATACAACCGTGCACGCCTTGATAACATCTGCCCATGTGCCCGCGAACTGATTCACGAACAAGCAGCAGTCAGCATACATCGCAAATCGAGCGTTTATCGTGCGTGCGCTTTCATTACGTCGAAGTATGTAGCCCACCGTCACAGCGAGCGCCAAACTCCAAATTGCGCCAGCCAAAAGATTAGCAGAAAGATTTTCATCCAATATCTTGGTCGGCCAGTTGTTATACAATGCAACAGTGATAATAGTTAAAAGGAACAGTACGATGATTTCGCCTCGCCGCGTTAGGTAATTTATCACTCTTCTGATAACTAGTATCACGTATAGCCTCTTTAAGCTGCGGCATGCCAACGCATGGCAAGGCGGGAAAAGCGTTGCGCCTGTGAGGCGTTCCCAGGTTTCGCGGCTTGCGTCGGGCGTTCAGCAGATCATGCTGTGATCGGCCGCCTCCGCAGCCCGCAGTTGCCGAGCCTCATGGCTTGCATTGTACGACAGGCCAAGGTCGGCCATCGCTGGGGCATCCTTCCGCCCGGGAAGGTTGATGACCCGATCTCTGCCGCGGGTCCGTACGTCGCCTCGCTGCTGGGCCACATCGCTCTCATCCGCGAGCCGGCGCTTGGCCTGGGCCTCGATTTCTAGGACGTCGGCCTGGGTTCTGTGAGCGGCCGCGACCAGTCCGTCGTGCGCGTTCCTCGCCTTGGCGAAGCGCGCCACGGCCTGGCGGCGCCGTATGCCCGCGCGGCAGTGTCCCAGGCGTGCGAGGCTTCCATCCCGTGGGGCTTAATGGCTTCATCGTGCCCCGGACGCTGCATGAGCAACCATGCCGCAGCACCCGGACCGCGGCTGTGGCCCGGGCCGTGCACGACGCAACTTCGCCCATGGCGGGCGTTTCCTCCTAGACTCGGCCGGGGCCTACGGGCTCCGGCCCCTTTCGTGAGGATCGAGCATGTCGCCGTGGTTGGCAGCCGTACTGAGCCTCGAAACCGCGCTGTGCTCTGCGATCCTGGCTGAGGCCGCTCATGATCGTCAGGAAGAGCGAGCGCCGGCGGCTGGGATCGCCCGCGTGTCCGGGTGGCTCCTGCTGGCCGCTACCGGCTTCCTGCTCTGGTCGAAAGCCAGCTGACTGGCAGCGGCGCGCTGCTGCGCTGGCGGTAACCTCGCCACGTGGAACACCCATCCTGGCTCCCTGTTCGCCTCTTGCAGCGACAGGAGCGCACAAGATGGCTGACCCCACCAAAGGACCTGAGAGCGACTCGCCGGAACCGGAACTGCCCCGCGGCTTGCCCATGCCGCCCAACACCGGTGACATGCCGCCGCCGAGGCTGCCGCCGGCTCCCGAGGACGATCCCGCCCCGCCCAACAAAGAGCCGGCCCCCGACATTGATGAGGTACCAGGCCTCTGATCGATCAGGCCGGAGGGCAGGATAGATATGCTTGTGCGACGGGGGGAAGGCAGCCAGCTCGTGTTGCTTCCGTGTTGCGTGGACCAGCGGCGAACGCATTGGATCGCCTCGTAACCCATTGTAATTTCACGATCCGTGTTGCGGCGTGTTGCGAGCTCAGAATGGGTGCCTGCAGCAATGAAAAACCCGCCAAATCACTGACATGGCGGGCTAAATCCTGGCGACCCCGGTAGGGCTCGAACCTACGACCTGCCGCTTAGAAGGCGGCTGCTCTATCCAGCTGAGCTACGGAGTCTGGTGCCAAAATCGTGGTAGCAGGCCCCCCGGTACCTGTCACCAAGAGACTCTGTCACAAGGCATTTCCCCTCTGCAGAGGCCCTCTGTCCGGGGCATTCGGGAGGGGGCACTTAACCCTGGGCCGACCGCGGCCCGGAGGTCCAGACGGAGGGCGGGGCCGACCACGTTTGCCACGGGTGCGCTCCGGGGTAGAGCGGGCGTCGACCCGGGAGCCGTGCAGGCCGAGGAAAGCCGCCGCGGTCCTCACCGGGACGCAGATCGACGACCTCATCGAGGAGGCCCGCGCGAACCGGACGCCTGCTCGGGACGTGAGCGTCGGCGGCTGCGCGGGTGCGACGCTCAGGCTGACGCCGACGGCAGCGGTCTATTCGATGCGTTTCCGGCACGCGGGTGAGCCGCTGCGAATCCGCCTCGGCGATGCGGACGACTGGACGCCGGTGCAGGTGCGCTCCGCCGGGGCTGCGGTCCGCGCCCGTGTCGGGGGAGGCGCCGGTGTCCCAGCCCCGGCCTGGATCGCACTCAAGCGGTCGGCGCTCGTGGCGAAGGCGGCCAGGGGCGAGGCGGTTGTCGTCCAGACCCACATGCCGAAGAACCGCGCCCCCAAGACGTGGACATACAGGCAGGCCCGGGACGCCTGGGTCGCGCACCTGGAGGCGGAGGCCGAGAGCCCGGCGCAGATCTACCGGCCCGACACCGTGCGGAACTACAGGTCTGTCATCGGCTGCCCCGCGATGCGGGCCCTCGACGACCGGTTCGTCTCCCGCAGCCCGGCGCCCGACGTGGCCGAGGCGGTGGCCGGCCTCGTGAGAGAGGGCAAGCGCTCCCAGGCACGGGACGTCGTCCGCGGCTCGAAGCGGTTCTGGGCCTGGATGGTCGAGCCCGGGCAAGTCCGCCTCAGAGGGTTGAGGGATCTGGTGGGAGGGGCACCGGAAGGTGGGCCAAGGTTCCCCGACGGCGCGGGACCCGTTCGCCGGTCGCCACGCCGTCCCTCTGCCCTCGGTCGTCTGGCGTCGCGTGCAGGCTTACGTCGAGCGCACCACCGACGTTGCCAGGGCGGCCGGGCGCCAGAGGTCCCCCTGGATGTTCCCCCTGGTTCGAGCTCGCCGCGCCGGCGGCCGAACGGACTGGCATCTCCACGAAGATACGCTGTGCGACGCCCCACGACGTCCGCAGGGCGTTCGCGTCCTACCTGCACGAGGAGGCGAGGATCTCCTCCGACCGCGTCGGGCTCGTCATGGACCGTGCGACGAGCGACCTGCCGCACGTCACCGACGACAACGGCATGGCCCGCCGGTACACCAGGGACGAGATCCTAGCCCTGAAGGCCAAGACCGAGCTCAAGGCGCAGCTTGTCGCCGAGCACCGGCGCCAGCACGGCATCGGGGACGCTGCAGCCGAACGGGCCCGTCGGCGTTCCGCATCAGCGAAGGCTCACGCCGAGGGCTGGACCACTCGGCAGCGTCAGCGACGGGGACCGGTAGGAGGGGCCGAGCCTGCCTGAGCCCGGCGGTTTCGGCCGAGGGCCCGCGCCACGTCCGCCGGCCGCTCCGCCCGCACGAAGCCGGCCCGGCAGCGTTCGCGCCCGGAGGCTTCCGCCATGTCCTCGGCGAAGGCGCGCATCAGGGCGTCCCGCTCCTCGCCGGCCGCCGCGTCCCGCAGATCCTCGTAGCTTAGCATTGACCCCTCCGGAGTTGAGAACAAAATAGGAACAATTCGGACGGCTTCAACGGGGGCGAAGGACGCGACGCGCGACTCTCGGGTTCTCGGCGAGTTCCCCTCTCGACGTGTCCGCGTGACGTAGTGCTGGTGCCCCCGGCGGCGCGGGGACGACGACACTGGGCGGCTGTCCGCGCGGCAGCCCCTTCGCGGAGGCTGCCCGTATGACGATCGACGAGGCGGCCGGTCAGCCACGTCGGCTCGACGTTGCGGCCGGCTTCACGCTCCGGGCGGCGGCTGGAGGCGACCTGATCGAGGTAGCCGTAGAGGTCGCGCTGCGGCAGCGTCGCCGGGTGGTAGCCGGGCCGGCCCGTCGCAGCTGGCACCACGCCCTCGAAACCCCGAGCCGCGAGATCGAGTGCGTCCACGAACACGTCGACGACGCGCACCGGATCGTCCTCGGACAGGTAGGCGTCCAACCGGTTCGGCAGTGGCGTGACGTGGTCGCGATCCGCACCCCGGACGAACCGCGCCATACAAGCCTCCACAGGCACGCAGAGCCTGTCCGAACTCCAACGTCCTCACACGGCCTCTACCCTGAGCGGCCGTCGAAGTGGTCCAGCCGAGCCCCTCGTCGGGCTCGTGAGATCGTAGAGTTCGGCCAGCCGATCCGCCTCTCCCCGGCCGATGGCGGCCAGCAGCCGGCATAGCGTGGCGTCGTCGGCCAAGGTGGTTCGCCACAGAAACTGGGACGCCCGTCCTTATGCTGCTCTAACCCGAGCGGCCTGACTGTGACGATGCGTGGAGGACGGGGATGGCGGTGAGCGGAACGTCTGCGCGACGGTCTCTGGCACAGACGAGCGGGCACCGATCATGAGGTACGCCGCAGCGGCGAAGCACCGCTCGTCGAGCCGGCCCGTTAGCCGGGAACTGACTCAGAGCTGTGCTCCGAGCTCAGACGAGAGGCGTTCGCCGGCCTCTCGGAGCCGCGGCTTGAGAGTCTCGGCTCGCTCCGCGGTCAACCGAGACGCTGGACCGGACAGAGCGATGGCACCGATCAACCGCTGCTCTGTCCCGAACACGGGCATCGCGATCGACGCGACGTGAGGGTCGGTGATACCGGACGAGTACAGGGGGACCTGAGCCGTCGAGTTTTCCGTAGCCCTCCGGTCGCCGAAAATCCTCAGAACCTGCGCGATGGCGGATTCGTCCATCGGCCGCATGTCGCCGGGGCGGACGTTCATCCGCAGCGGTGACGGTGAGTCGGCACGGAACAGGCACAGCCGCTGGTTGCCCCGGCGGATGTAGAACGAGGCCGTCTCGAAGGACTCGGCGGCGAGCCGCTCCAGGACCGGGACGATCCGCTCCTCCAGGGCGAAGGATTGCTGGTAGACCGAGCCGATCCGGGCCGCCTCGACACCGAGGCGATAGCGCCCGTCGTCCAGGCGCTCGATCAGGTCGAACTTCTCCAGCGAGATGCACAGCCGCATGATCGTGCTCTTCACGAGCGACGTGCGGCGCGCGAGCTCGGAGAGTTCCAGAGCGTCGTCGCCCCGCCGGAACGCCGTCAGCACCGTCAGAACCCGATCGGCCGAAGCCACGCCCTCGAGATTGGGCCGCGCGCGCGCCTCCTTCGCCATCTCTTCGCACTCGTTCCGGTTTCGCGGGATTCGGGACACGCGATCCATAGCCACCGGCCTACCGCTCACCAAGCCGTGACGGGCCGCTTCCACGACATCGTTGACAACCGCCGCCGCGTGATGGATTAAAAACGAAACGCCGTTTCAAAACTGGCGATTCGGGAGTGGACGTCATGGCGCAAGGGCAGCAGTCCCGAGCTCCGGCCCACGCGGTCGACGAGCGGAACCTTCATCGCAAGATGATGCGGCGGATCCTGCCGTTCCTCTTCGTGTGCTACGTGGTCAGCTACCTGGACCGCGTGAATGTCGGCTTCGCCGCGCTCACGATGAACGCGCATATCGGGCTCACCGCGACGTCGTTCGGCATCGGCGCCGGGCTGTTCTTCCTCGGCTATTTCCTCGCCGAGATCCCCAGCAACCTGATCATGATGCGTGTCGGGGCCCGGCTCTGGATCGCCCGGATCATGATCACCTGGGGCCTCGTCTCGGCGGCGACGGCCTTCGTGACCGGGCCGATCCAGTTCGGCATCGCCCGGTTCCTCCTCGGCCTCGGCGAGGCCGGGTTCGTGCCGGGCGTCTTCCTCTACCTGAGTTTCTGGTTCCCCTCCGCCGTGCGCGCGCGGGCCACCTCTCTCTTCCTGCTCGGTATCCCGGTCGCCAACATCGTCGGCTCGCCGATCTCCGGCGCCCTGGTGCAGATCGAAGGCTTCGGCCTCGTGGGATGGCAGTGGCTCCTCATCCTCGAAGCCCTGCCGGCGGTGATCCTCGGCATCGTCTGCCTCTTCGTCCTCACCGACCGGCCGGAGAAGGCGCAGTGGCTCACGCCCGCGGAGCGTGACGTCCTCGTCGCCACGCTCGCGGCGGAGAAGGCGGCCATCGAGAAGAAGCATCCCATGACCCTGGCGCAGGCCCTGCGGAACTGGCGGGTGCTGACGCTGGCGGCGATCAATTTCTGCGCGATCATCGGCTCCCTCGGCGTTGGCCTGTGGCTGCCGCAGATGATCAAGCAGCTCGGGCTCGCGAGCTCGGTGGTCGGGGTCGTCGCCGCCATTCCCTATGTCTGCGGCGCGGTGGCGATGGTGGTGTGGGGCCGCGTCTCCGACCGGGGCGGTGACCGCACCATCTATCCGGCCCTGTCCCTGGCTCTCGGTGCCGTCGGCCTGACCGCGAGCACCCTGACCCCGACACCGGGCCTGACCATCGTGGCGCTCTGCGTCGCGGTGATGGGCATCAACTCGTACACGGCGACCTTCTGGGCCGTGCCCTCGGGCTTCCTCACCGGTCGCGCCGCGGCGGGCGGGATCGCGATGATCGTCTCGATCGGCAATCTCGGCGGCTTCGCCGGCCCGTACCTGATCGGCGTGATGCGCGAACTGTCCGGGGGATTCACCGCGCCGCTGCTGGCGGTCGGCGGGATCCTGCTCCTCGGCGCCCTGATGATGCTGGCCCTGGGGCGGCAGATCCGGCGGGACACAATCGCCGTCGCGGTCCCGGCGTGACCGCCATGATCCCGCCTCTCCCCTCCGGCCCGACGGTGACCTCGCTGACCGCGGCCTTCTGCGCCGAGCTGCGCGCGCGGGGCTTCGCGGGCGACCTGACGATGGCCGAGGCCGACCGCACCGTGCTCGCCACGGACAACTCGATCTACCAGATCATGCCGCAGGCCATCGCGTTCCCGCGGGACCGCGACGACCTCGTGCGCATCGCGACCCTGCTCGCCGAGGAGCGGTTCGTGGCGGTGCGGATCGCCCCCCGCGGCGGCGGGACGGGCACCAACGGCCAGTCCCTGACGGACGGGATCGTGGTCGACCTGTCGCGGCACATGAACCGCATCCTCGCCATCGACCCGGTGCGCCGCACGGCGCGGGTCGAGGCGGGGGTGGTGAAGGACCAGCTCAACGCGGCCTTGGCCGAGCACGGCCTGTTCTTCGCCCCCGAGCTCTCGACCTCCGACCGCGCCACCATCGGCGGGATGATCGCGACCGACGCCTGTGGTCAGGGCTCCTGCCTCTACGGCAAGACCCGCGACCACGTGTGCGCCCTCACCACGGTGCTCGCCGACGGCACCGTCTGGCATTCCGAACCCCTCGACGCGGCCGAGCTGGAGGCCGCCCAGGGCCGGCCCGGTCTCGCGGGCGCCATTCACCGGGAGGTCGACAGGCTCCAGCGCGCGAACGCGGCGCTGATCGAGACGACCTTCCCGCCGCTGAACCGCTGCCTCACCGGCTACGACCTCGCCCACCTGCGCCGCGCCGACGGCCGCTTCGACCTCAACGCCGTGCTGTGCGGTTCGGAGGGCACGCTGGGCCTCCTCGCCGAGGCGACGCTCAACGTCCTTCCGCTGCCGCGCCACGTCGCGCTCGTGAACCTCCGCTACGACAGCTTCGACGCGGCCCTCCGCGACGCGCGGACCCTCGCGGCCTTCGGCGCGGCCTCGGTCGAGACGGTCGATTCCAAGGTGCTGGGTCTCGCCCAGCAGGATCCCGTCTGGGAGGGCGTCGCCGCCTACTTCCCGGAGGATGCCGGCGAGCGGGCCCGCGGCGTCAACCTGATCGAGTTCGTCGGCGACGGCGCGGAGGCGGTCGAGGCGGCGCTCGCCCGCCTCACGGCGGCCCTGGACGAGGCCGGGACCGCCCACGGCCGGCGCGGCTACACGGTGGCCCGGGGCGAGGCGGAGGTCGGCCGCCTCTGGGCGATGCGCAAGAAGGCGGTCGGCCTGCTCGGCAACACCAAGGGCGACCGGCGGCCCATCGCCTTCGTCGAGGACACCGCCGTCCCGCCGGAGCATCTCGCCGACTACATCGCGGCGTTCCGCGACGCCCTCGACCGGCGCGGGCTCGAGTACGGCATGTTCGGCCACGTCGATGCCGGCGTGCTCCACGTCCGCCCGGCCATCGACATGAAGGCGCCCGGCGCCGAGGCGCTGGTCCGCGCCGTCACCGAGGACGTCGTCGCCCTGACGCGGCGCTACGGCGGGCTGCTCTGGGGCGAGCACGGCAAGGGCGTGCGCAGCGAGTTCTCGCCCCGCTTCTTCGGCCCGCTCTACCCCGTGCTGCAGGCGGTGAAGGCCGCCTTCGACCCGCGCAACCAGTTCAACCCCGGCAAGATCGCCGCCCCCGAGGGCGCGGCGCTCCTGACCGTCGACGGCGTGCCGACCAAGGGCCAGCGGGACCGGGCGATCCCGGAGGAGGTCCGGGCCGGCTACGACGAGGCGCTCCACTGCAACGGCAACGGCGCCTGCTTCAGCTGGGACCCGGACGAGGCGATGTGCCCGTCCTGGAAGGGCACCCGCGAGCGGCGGCACTCGCCGAAGGGCCGCGCCCAGCTGATGCGCGAGTGGCTGCGTCGGCTCGCCGCCGAGGGCCGCGACCCGCTGGAGGAAGCCCGGCGCCTGCGCGCCCGCCCGGGCTGGCGCGCCTTCCCGGCCCGCCTCGCCGCGACCCTGCGGCGGCGCGACGACTTCTCCCACGAGGTCCACGAGGCGATGGCGGGCTGCCTCGCCTGCAAGTCCTGCACGGGACAGTGCCCGATCAAGGTCGACGTTCCGACCTTCCGGGCGAAGTTCCTCGAACTCTATCACGGCCGCTACCTGCGGCCCCTGCGCCACCACGCCGTCGCCGCCCTGGAGATCGCCGTGCCGCTGCTGGCGCGGGCGCCCCGGCTCGCGAATGCGGCGACGTCCCTCGGGCTCGCGCGCGTGGTCGGCCTGGTCCACGTCCCGCGGCTGTCCGGGCTCGATCTGCACGAGGAGCTGAAGCGCCGCGGCGTGGCGCCGGCCGATGCGCGGACCCTGGGCCGCCTCCCGGAGGCCGAGCGGTTGACGAGCGTCATCGTCGTGCAGGACGCCTTCACCAGCCACTACGACACGCCCGTCCTCCTCGCCCTCCTCGACCTGCTGATCGGGCTCGGCCTGCGGCCCTGGCTCGCGCCCTATCGCCCGAACGGCAAGCCGCTGCATGTCCACGGCTTCCTCGGCCGGTTCGCGCGGCTGGCGGCGGCCAACGCCGACGACCTCGGCCGGCTCGCCGCGACGGGCGTCGACCTCGTCGGCCTCGACCCGTCGATGACGCTGGCCTACCGCTCCGAGTACCGGCAGGCCCTGCCGGGGCGGGACCTGCCGCGGGTCCACCTCGTCCAGGAATGGCTCGCCGGCCGCCTCGACCGGGCCCGTCCGGCCTCCGGGTCCGAGCCCTACTGGCTGCTGCCCCACTGCACCGAGCGGGCGACGGCGCAGCCGGCGCTCGCCGATTGGACCGAGGTTTTCGCCGCCCTGGGATTGCGCCTGTCGGTCCTGCCTTCCGGCTGCTGCGGCATGGCCGGGACCTACGGCCACGAGGCCGAGCACCGGGCGATGTCGGAGCGGATCTACGGCCTCAGCTGGGCCGGTCACGTCGCCGGGAGGGGCCGCTCGGGCCGCCTCCTGGCGGACGGCTACTCGTGCCGCTCGCAGGTGAAGCTCGTCGACGGCCTGCGCCTGCCGCACCCCGTCGAGATCCTCCGCGACCACCTCGCCGCCGGCCCGCTGGCCTGCCGGCGGACCACCCCCCTCACCGCATAGCCCGACAGGAGCACAGCATGGCAGACCGCACGCAATTCCGTTTGGGCCTCGTCGGCTACGGCGAGATCGGCAGCACGCTCGGCGCGGGCCTGCGCGGTGCCGGCCTCGAGTCGATCGCCTGCTACGACAAGTACGCCTTCGACGGACCCTACGCGGACCTCATCCAGGCGCGGGCCAGGGACGCCGGCGTCACCCTCGTCCGCTCGAACGGGGACCTCGCCGAGGCGGCCGACCTGATCGTCAGCGTCACGCCGGGGGCCGCCTCGCTGGAGAGCGCCGACGCCTTCGCGCCGGTGCTGGCGAGCCGCCACACCTTCCTCGACTTCGCCTCGGCGACGCCGAAGATCAAGCAGGGTGTCGCGGCCAAGCTCGAAGCGACCGGCGCCCGCCTCGGCGACGGCTCGATCGAGGGCACGCCGCTGCACGGCTATTCCATGCGGATGCTGTCGAGCGGCCCGGCCGGCGAGCGGGTGCGCGACCTCCTCGTGCCGTGGGGGATGCAGATCGAGTTCACCGGCCCGGTGCTCGGCACCGCCTCGGGCATCAAGATCATCCGCTCGGTCCTGATCAAGGGGATCGAGGCGCTGACCGACGAGATGCTGCTCGCCGCCCATCAGTACGGGATCGACGAGATCGTCCTCGCCTCGGCCTCCAAGACCCTCGCCCGGCCGTGGATGGACACGGTCCAGAGCCTGACCCCGTCGGGGGTGATCCACGCCAAGCGCCGGGCCGAGGAACTGGAGATGTCGGCCGACGCCGTCGCCGATGCCGGCGTCGAGCCGATCATGGCCCGCGCCGTCGCCGAGCGCCTGCGCTGGAAGGCGAGCCTCGGCCTCAAGGACCACTTCAAGGGCGTCGTCCCCCGGACCTACCAGGAGGCCCTCGACGCCATGATCCTCAAGGCCGGCCTGAAGCCCGTCGCCTGACGCCCCACTCACCTCCTCGCATCGCAGGACGAACAGCCATGGCCATCGGTTTCAAGATCCACCCGCGCACCCGCACGGTCGACCCCGCCACCGTCGAGAAGTTCAAGGGCATCGCGGTCGCCAACATCAGCGACTCCATGAACCGGATGAGCCACGGCGGCGCGCGGATCCGGCCGCTCCACGCCGGCGGCGTGCTCAGCGGCGTCGCCCTGACGGTGCGGGTGCGCCCCGGCGACAACCTGATGATCCATGCCGCCTTGAACAGGGCGAAGCCCGGCGACGTCCTCGTGGTCGACGGCGACGGCGACCTGACGAACGCGCTGATGGGCGAGCTCATGATCTCCCACGCGCAGCAGATCGGTCTGGCCGGTGTGGTCCTGAACGGCGCGGTCCGCGATTACGGCTGGATCCGCATGAACGCGTTCCCGGTCTTCGCCGCCGGCATCACCCACCGCGGCCCCTACAAGAACGGGCCGGGCGAGGTGAACGCCACCATCGCCCTCGACGGCATGGTGATCGAGCCCGGCGACCTGATCGTCGGCGACGACGACGGCGTCGTCTGCGTGCCGTTCGACCAGACCGAGACGGTCTTCGCCGCCGCCGACAAGAAGCAGCAGGGCGAGGCCAAGACCATGGCGGCGATCCAGGCCGGCACCGTGGACCGCTCCTGGGTCGAGCGCGCCCTCGCGGAGGCGGGCTGCGAGGGGATCTGATCCCCTCCGGGCAGGACCGCACCACCGGGGCTCAAGGGCGCGGGACGTCACGCGAGCCGCATCTCGACAACAAGGGAGGTTGGGACGTGAACGTCTCCGAACACGCCAAGCATCCGCTCGAGGCCGCGACCATGCGCCGGGTCATTCTCCGGCTCGTGCCGTTCCTGATGCTCTGCTACTTCTTCGCGTTGCTGGATCGGGTGAACGTGGGCTTCGCCGCCCTGCAGATGAACAAGGATCTCGGGCTCACCCCGGCCATGTTCGGCTTCGCGGCGAGCCTGTTCTTCGTGTCCTACTTCCTGGTCGAAGTCCCGAGCAACCTCGCCCTGCAGAAGGTCGGGGCGCGGCGCTGGATCGCCCGGATCATGATCACCTGGGGCCTCGTCACCATCGGCATGGCCCTCGTGACCGGGCCCCACTCCCTCTACGTGATGCGCTTCATCCTGGGCGCGGCGGAGGCCGGGTTCTTCCCGGGCGCGATCCTCTACCTGACCTACTGGCTGCCGAGCGCCTACCGGGCGCGGATCCTGGCGACCTTCACGGTCTCGATCCCGCTGGCGACCTTCCTCGGCTCGCCCCTGTCGGTCACGCTCCTCGAACTCGACGGCCTGCTCGGCCTCAAGGGCTGGCAGTGGCTGTTCGTGCTGGAGGGCCTGCCCACCGTCTGCCTCGGCATCGCCTGCCTGTTCGTCCTGACCGACCGCCCCCGCGACGCGCGCTGGCTGAAGGACGACGAGCGCGCCTGGCTCGTCGGGCGCCTCGACGACGAGGCGGGCAAGCGCAAGCCCATCGGCCACATCTCCCTGTGGCAGCTCGCCCGCAACAAGTACTTCCTGACGATGGCTCTGGTCTGCTCCGGCGCCTCAGCGACGGGGAGCGTGCTGTCGGTCTGGCAGCCGCAGATGATCAAGTCCTTCGGCCTGACGAACCTCCAGACCGGCTTCGTCAACGCGATCCCCTACGGCATCGCCACGGTGCTGATGGTGCTCTGGGGCCGCCACTCCGACCGCCGGGGCGAGCGGCGCTGGCACACGGCGATCCCGCTGCTGCTCGCGTCCTTCGGGCTCGCGTATCTGAACCTCACCGCGGGCATCGCGACGGCCGTCATGGCCGTGACCTTCGCCCTCGTCGGCGCCTACTCGTTCAAGGGGCCGTTCTGGGCGCTCTCCGCCGGGTGGCTGTCCCCGGGGACGCTGGCGGCCGGGCTCGCCGGCATCAACGCCATCGCCAATCTGATCGGCGGCGGCCTGATGGTGAACGTGGTCGGCCTCGTGAAGGACGCCACCGGCAGCTTCGCCCTCGGGATGCTCCCCGTCGCCGCGCTGGATGCCGCCGCCGCGATCTGCGTGATCCTGATCAGCCGCGCCCATGCCCGCGAGGCCCGGACGGCGGCGCTGCCAGCCTGATCCACCGCTCCCGCACCCACACCGAGGCCACGCGATGTCGTTCTTCGCTCCCCCGCCGGCCGTGACGGCCGAGGTCTTCACGCGCCTGCCCGACCGCTTCCGCAAGGTCCGGCCGACAGCCTGGGCGAACGCCAACCGGGGCGGGCACGCCATCGACTCCTTCCTGGAGGGCCCCGTCTTCGACCGGGCCGGCCGGCTCTACGTCACCGACATTCCCTTCGGCCGGATCTTCCGCATCGACCCGGCCGGCGAATGGGAGCTCGTGGCCGAGTACGACGGCTGGCCGAACGGCCTGAAGATCCACCGCGACGGGCGGATCTTCATCACCTGCTACAGGCGCGGCCTGATGCTCCTCGATCCCGATACGGGGGCGGTGACGCCGTTCCTGGAGACGGCGGGCTCGGAGGGCTTTCGCGGGGTCAACGACCTGACCTTCGCGCGGAACGGCGACCTCTACTTCACCGACCAGGGCCAGACCGGGCTGCAGGACCCGACCGGCCGGGTCTACCGCCTGCGCCCCTCCGGCGAGCTGACCTGCCTCGTCGACACGATCCCGAGCCCGAACGGCATCGTCATCGACGATGCCATGGGGAGCCTGTTCGTGGCCGTGACCCGCGCCCAGCAGATCTGGCGGGTGCCCCTGAACGCCAGCGGCCTCGTCGCCAAGGTCGGCGTGTTCGCGCAGCTGCACGGCGGCCTCGGCGGTCCGGACGGCATCGCGCTCGATGCCGAGGGCTGCCTGATCGTCGCCCATACCGGGTTCGGCTCGATCTGGCGGCTGTCGCCGGTCGCCGAGCCGCTGCTGCGGGTGAAGTCTCCCGCCGGGATCTCGACCACCAACGTCGCCTACGGCGGCCCGGACGGCGCGACCCTGTTCATCACCGAATCCCAGACCGGCAGCATCCTGACGGCGCGGATGCCGTCCCCCGGCCAGACCCTCTTCTCGCATCACTGACCGGACCGGACGGATGACCCCCTCGATGACCCGCCGCGCGCACATCGCGGCCCTCGTGGCCGGCGCCGCCGTCGCCGCCGGCCTGCGGCCCGCAGCGGCGCAGACCGTCCCCTGGTCGTCGGGCACGGATCGGCCGACCTTCACCGTGCCGCCGGGCGCCACGGACTGCCACCACCACATCTACGATGCGCGCTTCCCGGCCGCGCCCGGTGCGACCCTGCGGCCGCCGGATGCGAGCGTCGCGGATTACAAGCTCCTGATGCGGCGCCTCGGCCTCACCCGGCACGTCGTGGTGCAGCCCTCGACCTACGGGGTCGACAACAGCCTCCTCGTCGAGTCGGTGAAGGCGTTCGGGCCGACCGCCCGGGGCATCGCGATGCTCGACGCCGCGGTCACGCCCGAGGAGCTGAAGCGCCTCGACGGGGCCGGCATCCGCGGCGTCCGGTTCGGGACCCGCCTGCCGGGCGGTGCGCCGATCACCGACATGGTGCCGGTCGCCCGGAAGATCGCCGAGCTCGGCTGGCACATCCAGCTGGTCTCCGACGGCGACAAGATCGTGGAGCTGGCCGACACCCTGAAGGGCCTGCCGGTCCCGGTCGTGTTCGACCATATGGGCCACCTGCCCGAACCCGCCGGCCCGGACCATCCGGGTTTCAAGGTCATCGCCGACCTGATCGACAAGAACGGCGCCTGGGTGAAGCTCACCGGTGCCTACATCCTCTCGAAGGTCGGGCCGCCGACCTACGCGGATCGCGGCCGCCTCGCCCGCGCCTACGTGGCGCTCGCCCCCGAACGGCTCGTCTGGGGCAGCGACTGGCCGCATCCGACCGCCGCGGCCGACGCGAAGCCGGACGATACCGTGCTCATCGACCTGCTGGCGGTCTGGGCCCCCGACGAGGCGGTGCGAAACCGCATCCTCGTGGCCAATCCGGCCAAGCTCTACGGCTTCTGATCCGATCCGAGACGAGAGAGGCCTCGCCTATGCTCAGCCAAACCCGATCCCGGCGCACCGTCCTCCAGGGCGGCGCGGCGCTCGCCCTGGCCACGGCCGCCGACCTCCGTGACCGGCCGGCGGACGCCGCGGACGCCACGCCGTTCTCGTCGGGGACGGAGGCGCCGGCGATCGCCGTTCCGCCGAACGCCTGCGACTGCCACATCCACATCCTGTCGACCCGCTATCCGGCCTCGCCCCACTGGAAGGGCCAGCCGGTGCTGGACAGCGACGTCGCCGCCTACCGCCAGGTGCAGGCCCGCCTCGGGACGAGCCGGGTGGTGGTGGTGACGCCCTCGACCTACGGCACCGACAACCGCCCGACCCTCGACGGCGTGGCGCAGTTCGGCCCCTCGGCCCGCGCGGTGGTCGTGGTCGATCGCGACGTCACCGATGCCGAGCTTCGGACGATGGCGGGCCGGGGCGCGGTCGGCATCCGGGTGAACTTCGGCACGCCGCAATCCTGGGGGCCGACCACCGCGGAGCGTCTCGAGACGATGGCCCGCAAGGTCGCGCCGCTGGGCTGGCACGTCCAGATCTACGCGACCGGCGACACGATCGTGGAGCTCGAACCCGTCCTGAGCCGCCTGCCGACGCCCCTGGTCATCGATCATCTGGCGCGGCTCCCGCCGGACCAGGGCGTGAGCCATCCCGCCTACGCCGCGGTGCGCCGGATGCTCGACGGCGGCCGGACGTGGATGAAGCTGTCGGGGGCCTACCTCAACACCGCGAGCGGACCGCCCGCCTATGCCGACGCGACGGCGGTGGCGAAGTCCTTCGCGGCCGCGGCCCCGGAGCGCGTGGTCTGGGGCAGCGACTGGCCGCACCGGGGCGAGAAGCACCTGCCCGACGACGCCCGGCTGCTCGACCTCCTGGCCGAATGGGTCCCCGACGACCGGGCGCGGGCGCGGGTTCTGGTCGATAATCCCGCGGCGTTGTACGGGTTCGGCTGAGCGAAGACGGAGGAGCAGATCCGGGCCCAAGCCGCGGTGATCGTGTCTGCTTCAGCGATCCTCCACGTCGCGTGACGCGGCCGAACGGGCTCGAAGCAGCCCGCCGATCCGGCCGAAAGCGGAAGGGACGCGCTTCTGCGGGTTGCTCAGGACAGGAGCGCGAGCAGACCGGACAGGTCGGGTCGTTCATCGATCGTCCAGAAGGCGTCGAGGACGCGACGCACCTCGAGCGGATCGAGACGCTCGCCCGCGTTCATGCGAAACTTGCGTTCGACGTCGTCGCGGGTCATCGGCCTCGACACGAATCCCGGCACGTCGTCGACCTGCCTCACGATCTCGCGCCCATCCCTCAGCGTCGCGGTCAGTCGGTTCGGCACCGCTTTCGGCTGCATCGCCGTGAGGGCAGGGTCCTCGGCGACGGTGATCCGGTCAATGAGGGCGAGCAGGGCCGGATCGCTCAGCCTGTCGGGGGCGTAGCTGTCGTTGGTGATGGCTCCGTCGAGCATCGCCCGCGCGGTGATATAGGGCAGGCTGTGATCGGCGGTGTCCTTCGTCGTCGGGCGCCACTTCTCGCGGTCGCGGCCGGCGGTGACGTAGCCGAGATGGGTCGTGTCGATGCGCAGGCTCTGAACGGCGTCGACACCACCGGCTTCCGTGACGACGTCGATCGCCGCCGGGATCGCCGTCAGGCAATAGACTTGGGCCGGATAGGGCTTGATCCCGCATCGCGAGATCCGGAAGGGGCGCCCCTCACCGCCGAACGTCGCCACGTCGACGGTGAACGGGCCCGAGACCTGCTTGAAGAATCCGGCGCGGCCTTCGAAGATCGGCGCCGGGCCCGTGAGACCGGCGCGGGCGAGGCGCGCGGCGAACACGCCTGCGCGGGTCGCCTCGGCATCGGCCACGCCCTTCCAGTCCGAGAGCGTCTGGACGCGGGTCTGGTTCATGGCGATATGGCCGTTGATCGCGAGATTGACGGCCTGGGTCAGGGCTTCCGGGGAGAGACGCATCAGCCGGCCCGATGCCAGCGCGGAGGCAGGCAGGCAGTAGACCGGATGGTCCCAGCCACGCCCCGTTACTTCCGCGGCATCGAGCAGGCGGCAATTGATCTCGTAGGCGAGGGCGATCGAAGCGATCAGTTCGCGGCCGGTCGCACGCTCGGCCTCGGCGACGGCGAGGCAGGCGGCGATGGCGTCGCTGGGGTGACCGGGCTCGCGGCCGACATAGACGTCGTTGAAATCCGCGTAGCGGATGGCGACGCCGTTGGCGAAGGCTGCGAGTTCCGGGCTGCTCCGCCGGTCCGTGCCGAGCACCGTCGCGGCACCCGCTCCGTCGCTGAGCGCAATGTCCCGACAGATCCGCACCGGGCCGGCATTGAGGGCGGCGAGCCCGCATCCCAGCGCGTCGATCAGATGGACCTTCGCGGTCTCGACCGTGGCCGTGTCGAGATCCTCGAATCGCAGGGCGTGGGCGTAGGCCGCGAGCCGGTCGGCGAGGGGCGGCCCGTCACCGGAGGCGGCCCTCGCCGGTGCGGCGGCAAGGGATGCGGCCGCGGCCAGCCACGCGGCCACCTGACGGCGGGAGGGGTCGGTCGGGATCCGCATCGCGCCCTCCCGTTCAGGCGAAGCCGTAGAGCGTCGCCGGGTTGTCGACGAGGATCCTGTCGCGGGCAGCGGCGCTGCCGGCCCAGTCGGAGAGCAGGTCGAACAGCACCGCGTCGTCGGGCTTGTGCTTCTCCGTGACGTGCGGCCAGTCGCTACCCCAGACGAGGCGTTCGGGGGCGAGCCGCACGAAGGCCTGAGCGGTGCGCGTCGCGTCCGGATAGCCGGGCGGACCGGCCTCGGTGTTGAGGTAGGCGCCGGCGAGCTTCACCCAGGCCCGGCCCTTCTCGACCAGTCCGGCGATGGTCGCGAAGGCGGGATCGTCGGGCCCCCTGGCCGGGTCGAGGCGGCCCATGTGGTCGAATACGATGGGGCATGGCAGCCTGTTCAGCAGGGCCTCGTTCTCCCGGATCTGGTTCCCGGACATGTGCAACTGCACGTGCCAGCCGAGATCGGCGATGCGCTTGGCGAGCGGCTCGATCGTCGCGATGGGGGCCACCGTGTCGTTGGGATTCCACACGCTGAAGCGAAGGCCGCGGACGTAGCCGGCGTCGAGGCGCTTCAGCTCGACGTCGGTGACGTCCGGGCGCAGGACGGCGATGCCGCGCCCGTTCCCGCCGAAGCGCGCGAGGGCGTCCAGCAGACAGGACGGGTCGGTGCCGTGATTCTTCGGCTGGACCGGCACGGCGCGGGTCGTGCCGAGACGCGCCTGGAGCAGGCGATACGCGTCGAAGGTCATGCCCGGGGGCTTGGGCGTGTCCGGCGGCGGGAAGCGCGCGTCGATGATGTGGAAGTGGCAATCGCAGGCCCGGGCCGGCGCACGATGGCGCGGCCGCTCGGTCCCGGCCGAGTTCGGCACCGATCCGTCGGTCGCGCGCGCCCAGTCGGACGTTGCCATGCCGGCCATGCCGGCCATGCCGGCCATGGCGGCCGCGACGAAGCCGCGGCGTGTCAGCGTGGGCATTCCCAGCCTCCCTGTCATTGTCGTCAGCGGGCGTCGCCGCTGCGGACCACGCCCGCGGCGACGAGGTCGTCAAAGGCCGCGCCCGCGATGCCGATCTGCCCCAGCACCTCGCGGTTGTGCTGGCCGAGGGTGGGCGCGGGCGTGCGGATCGCGCCCGGCCGGTCGTGGAGCCGCGGCACGACGGCGTGCATGGGGATGAGCCCCATGTCGGGGTCGGGATAGTCGGCGATGAGTTCGCGCTCGACCACGTGCGGGTCGGCGACGAGCTTGGCCGCATCGTTGATCGGGCCGATCGTCACCTCGGCGGCCTCGAAGAACGCGACGTTCTCGTCCTGCGTCCGCTCCGCGATGAAGGCGCCGATGATCGCGTCGAGCTCGTCCACGTGGCGCAGCCGGTCGGCGTTGGTGCGGAAGCGCGGATCGTCCACGAGGTCGGGGCGCCCGATCGCCCGGAACAGGCGCTCGGCCATCTTCTGGATCGAGCCCGACAGGCCGACATAGAGCCCGTCGCTGCACCGGTAGGCGTTGCGCGGCGCCGAGTTCGTCGAGCGCGAGCCGGTCCGCGGCTTTCCCTTGCCGGTGAGCCGGTAATGGGCGGCCTGCGGGCTGAGGATCGCGAAGAGCGGATCCAGAAGCGGCAGATCGATCACCTGCCCCCGGCCGCCGTTCACCTCGACCTCGCGCAGGGCGATCATGGCGGCCGAGGCGCCGGTGAGTCCGGCGACGCCGTCCGCGAGGTACATCGGCGGCAGCACGGGCTCGCGGTCGGCGAAGCCGTTCATGGCGGCGAAGCCCGAGAAGCCCTCGATGACCGTGCCGAAGCCGGGCCGCTGCGCGTAGGGCCCGTCCTGCCCCCAGCCGGAGATGCGGATGATCGTCAATCCGGGATTGAGGGCGTGCAGAGACTCCGGCGCGAGGCCCATCGCTTCCAGCACCCCGGGGCGGAAGCTTTCGATCAGCATCTGGCAGGAGGGCACGAGCGCGCGGAGCACCTCGACGGCGCGGGGATCGCGCAGCGACAGGCACAGGCTCTTCTTGTTGCGGGCGTAGATCTTCCAGTGGGTCCCGACGCCCTCGGTCTTCCAGGCGCGCAGGGTGTCGCCCTCGGGGGGCTCGACCTTGATCACCTCGGCACCGAAATCGCCGAGCATCTGCGTCAGGACGTTGCCGGCGAAGAGCCGGGAGAGGTCGAGGATGCGCACCCCGTCGAGGATACCCCGGGCCTCGGGGCGGTAGGCGCGCCGGTGCAGTTCGCGCTCGGTCATGGGACTTCCGTCGCGGTGTGGAGATCGGACAGCGCCACGACGGCGCGGGCGCGGGCCAGGAAGGGCGGATCGATCATCCGCCCGTCCACGAGGATGGCGCCGAGACCCCGCGCCTCGGCCTCGGCGGCCGCCGCCAGGATGCGGCGCGACCACGCCACCGCGTCCGGGCTCGGCAGGAAGGCGGCGTTGGCGATGTCGACCTGGGACGGGTGGATACAGGTCTTGCCCGCGAAGCCGTGGCGGCGGGCCGCCTCGCACTCGGCGCGGAAGGCCTCGGGGTCCCTCACCGCCGCGAAGGCTCCGTCATAGGCGGGCAGGCCGGCCTCGGCGGCGGCGAGCCGGACGGCGACGCGGATCTGAGCGAGGGCGGCTTCGTCGTGCCGGACGATGCCGCACGGCTCCAGCAGATCGGCGTAGCCGATCTGCAGGCCGGCGACGCGGGGATGCGCGCAGGCGAGGTCAGCCGCCCGGCGGAGGCTTCTCGGGGTCTCGATGTTGACGAGGAGGCGAATGCGACCCGTCGGATCGAGGCGGTCGAGGCGCGCGGCCGCCTCGATGATGGCGGCCGGATCCTCGACCATCGGCAGGTTGATGAGATCCGTGCGCGGCAGGGACACCGCCTCGAGGTCGCGCGCGAAATGCCCGGTGCCGGGGGCGTTGACCCGCACCACGACCGCCTTGCGCAGGGTGGTCGGCGCTTCCCGCAGATAGGTCGCGAGCGTGTCCCGCGCCTCGTCCTTGCGGGCTTCCGGCACGGCGTCCTCCAGGTCGAAGGAGAGGGCGTCGGCGGGGCCGGTGGCGGCCTTCGCGAACAATTCGGGCCGGGAGGCCGGGACGAACAGCTTGGAGCGCATCAGCACGGCGCGCCTCCGTCAGGCGATCTTGAAATGCGCCATCGCGACGATGGCCACGGTGACGGTGAGGGCCCCGCCGATCCGCGTCGCGACCTGGGCGAAGGGCATCAGTTCCATCCGCTCGGCGGCGGTCAGGATCATCACGTCGCCCGTGCCGCCGAGGCCGCTGTGGCAGGCGTTCACGATCGCGGTCTCGATCGGGTACATGGCGAGCCAGCGCCCGACGACGTAGCCGGTGCCGGTCAGCGCGAGCACGGTCGCCACGATGGTGACGAGGTTGGCCGGGTGGAACGCCTCGACCAGCTCGTGCCAGGGAGTCAGCGCCACCGCCGTGCTGAACAGCAGCGGATAGGTCACCGCCACCACGAAGAAGCGGAACACCACGCGGGCGCCTTCTTCCAGCGAGGCCGGAACCGCCCGCAGCAGCTTCGCGAGGACGACGAGGAACAGCATCGCCACCGGCGCGGGTAATCCGATCAGCGCGTGGATCAGCGTGCCGAAGACGTAGACGGCGATGCCGGTGATGCCGCCGGCCGCGACGGTGGCGACGTCGATCCCGGAGGTGTTGCGGTGAGCCGCACCGTGGTCGGCATCCGTGTCTCCGTCAGCGGCGGGCTGGAGCCGGCCGTTGCCGGTGAGGTCGGGGCGGCGCTTGCCCAGCGTGTTCAGGGCGCCGCAGATGACGATGGCGACGAGGTTCCCGAAGAACACCAGCGGCAGGATCTGCCCCAGCATCCCGCCGTGGTCGACGCCCAGCGCCTCCGCGTAGCCGACCGAGAGCGGGATCGCGCCCTCGCCGACGCCCCCGGCCATCACGGGCACCACGACGTAGAGGATCGACCGCCAGAAGCCGATGCCGACGAGCCAGCCGACACTTCCGCCCACGAGGAGGCCGGCGAGCGACCCCAGCGCCAGGGGCACGAAGATCTTGGCGAAGCCCTGGATCAGCACCCGACGGTCCATGCTCAGGATCGAGCCGACCACCACGGCAGTGATGAACAGGTAGATGAAGTTCGTCGACTTGGTGAAGGTCGTCACCGACTGCACCAGCGGCGCCGGCAGGAGCTGGTGGGCGACGAGGAACGAGGGCAGGAAGATCGTCACCAGGGACGATCCGCCGACCGCCCGCAGCAGCGGGATCCGCCGGCCGATCTCGGCGCAGGTGAAGCCCCCCGCGACCAGGACGGCGATCATCACCGTCACTTCGCCCGAGATCTTACCCCTGACGGCGAAGGCCGCGATGAGGGCCAGCAGCAGCACATAGACGGGCAGCGGGACGATGCCGACCCGCGTCTCCATGGCCTGAGTCCAGAAGGGTTTCGGCGTCGATATCGAGCGGGTCGAGGTCGCGACCGTGGACCCGGCAGCGGCACGCGCAGTCATCGTTTCCTCCGCATCGCCCCGTGTTCAGCCGGAGTCGCATCGTGTCGGGCAGGCGTCGCCCCGCGCCTTGTCCCGCAGCGGCATGGTCGAGTAAAATGAATTGATCGCATCAATTCATGACGTTCCGGCATGAAACTTCCCGTCGACGGTGTTCAGGCCTTCGTTCTCATCGCGGAGCTCGGCAGCTACCGCCGGGCGTCCGAGAGTCTCGGCTTGACCCAGACCGCGCTCACCCGGCGGATCCAGAAGCTCGAGGGCTTCCTCGGCGCGATGCTCCTCGACCGCACCACGCGGACGGTGCGCCTCAGCGCCGTCGGCCGCGAGTTCCTGCCGCTGGCCACGCGGCTCATCGCCGACTTCACCCAGGGGATCGAGCGCTTGCGCACGACCTCTCGGCTGGGCGTCGGCGACGTCACCGTCGCGACCGTCCAATCGATTGCCTTCCGTCGGATGCCGGCGGTTCTGCAGGCCTACGCGCGCGATCATCCGCAGAACCGGGTGCAGATCCTCGAACGCTCCGGCGCGCTGGTCACCGAAGCCGTGCGCAAGGGTGAGGCGGATTTCGGGATCCACATCCAGCAGGAGGCCGATGCCGATCTCCTCGAGGATCGGCTCGTGCGGGATCCGTTCGTGCTGATCTGCCACCGCAGCCATCCGCTGGCCGGACGGCGCGAGCTTCGGTGGACCGAGTTATCCGGTACGGATCTCGTGACGCTCGGCGGCGCCAGCGGCAACCGGGCGCGCGTCGAGGCTCAACTGGCAGCCGCGGACTTGCCGCCGCGCGGTCGGTTCGTGGTCGAGAGCACGCCGACCGCCCTGGCGCTGGTGTCGGCCGGCATCGGCGCCGCGATTCTCCCGGCGGCCCTCGGGGGCGCTTCTCCGCGCGACGATCTCGTTGAGGTCTTGCTGACCGAGCCCGCGATCTACCGCACGATCAGTCTGGTGCGCCGCCGCAATACCTCCCTGACGCCGGCCGCAGCCATGTTCTACGAGGCACTCAAGGCTGAACTGTCGACGGATCTCGATGAGTTTGCACTGCGAGGAGATCCGGGCGGCGCCGCCCTCCTGCGCCGATGAGGGCGTGCCGCCGGAAAATCTCGCTCTCGGGATCCGCCGTCAACGCCCTGCATGACCGGGAAGGGGCGCAACGCGGGACGGGCGGTTGGCGGAACAGGGCTGCCCGCGCCGCGTCCGGCGCATGACCGACGTCGGAGATACCGCGGAAGCCAAGCTGGAATGAGCCAGCTCTCGACCGGGCCCTCTCCCGGCTAAGGAGCTGCGATGGGTTTCCGGGCCGCCGTGGCAGCATCCGACTAGCCTCGGGCGAGCGGTTCGCTGAGGATGCCGTGCGGCGATGTGCGGTGATGCGCAACGCTGCGCTGCACGCGCCCCGCGATCCCGCGCCGGCCGCGGGCCGGGGTTGCGCGCTGCCGCGGATCCGGTCAGGCCGGAGCGCGGTTCATGCCGGGGCGCCGCGCCCCCGTCGGGAGACCGAGCTTGACCGCGCCGAGTCCCACAGCCTCGCCCCCCGGACGTCTCCGGCGGCGCCGCCTCGCGGCCGGCCGGGGCAGCCTGAGCCGGCCCGGCGGCGACCTGCGGCGCCTGCCCACGGGTCTCGATCTCCGGAACGTGCGGCTCGTGGAGGGCGTGCGCGCCGCCTTCGCGTTCGGCGCCGTCATCCTCCTCAACATCTGGATCCAGTGGTCGCCGCTGCTGACCATGGCGCTCGCCGCCAACCTCGCCTGCTTCTGCGACAACGGCGGCCCGATGCGCGCGCGCCTGCGCGTCCTCACCGCCTTCTCGTTCCTCGGCGGCCTGCTCTGGGCCAGCCTCGGCCTGATCCAGCCCCTCGGCCTGCCGGTGGTCGTCCCGGTCGCCTGCGCGCTGATCTTCGCCTGCTCGTACGCGCGCGTCTGGAGCGTGCAGGCCCAGTCGGCCGGCAACGTGCTCGTGGTGGTGCTGTGCATCGCCCTCGACCGGCCGCTCGACGGGGCGCAGGCGGCCGTCACCGCGGCGATGTTCGCGGCCGGCGGTCTCTGGGCGACCTTCCTGGCCCTGGTCATCTGGCGGCTGCACCCGTACCGCCCGGCCCACCGGGCCGTGGCGGAGGTCTGGCACAACCTCGCCCGGCTCTGCGGCGACCTCGAGCGGCTCGTCGCCCTGCCGGAGCCCGACACGGCCGCCTTCGACGGCCACGCGCGGGGCCACCGGCGCGGCGTGCGGGCGAGCATCGAGACCGCCCGGACCATGATCCTCGACCTCGCCCGCTCCCGCGAGCGCGTCTCCGACCGCACCGCCCAGGCCCTGCTGCGTCTGGAGAGCGCCGAGCAGATCTTCGCCGCCCTGATCGCCGTGGGCGAACTGATCGACAGCCGCCCCGACGCGCGCCGCCGGGCGCTCGCCAAGGTGTTCCTGCGGCGCCTGCGCCCCCTGCTGGTGACCATCGCCCGGGCGATCCGCGACGACGTCAACCTCGACCTCGCCCGCCTGGAGCACTCCATCGCCCGGGTGGCCGAGGGCCTGTCGGAGGACCCGACCCTGGCCCGCCTCGCCGACCGGATCGTCGGGCGCGTGCGGATCGGCGCCAAGCTGTCGACGCCGGACGGCTACCGGCCCGGCGGCACGATCACGGAGGGCGGCAGCCTCGACCGCTGGACCCGCTACGTCGGGCCGCTGGCGCAGAACTTCACCCTGGCCTCGCCCAACCTGCGGCACGCCCTGCGGGCGAGCGCGGTCGCGGCGCCGGCGCTCGCCGCGACCCTGACCTACGCGGGCGCCTTCACGCACTGGCTGGTGATGACCGTGGTGCTCACCATGCAGCCCTTCTACGCGGCGACGTGGCAGCGGGCGCTGGAGCGGATCGGCGGCACGGTGCTGGGCGGCCTCGTGGGCGCCGTGCTCGCCTACTACGCCACGAGCCCGCTGGCGGAGGCCGGGCTGATCCTGGTGCTCAGCATCGTCGGCTTCGCGGCGCGCCAGATCTCCTACGGCTTCTTCGTCACCTGCCTGACGCCCCTCGTGGTGCTGCTCGTCGAACTGCTGGAGCCCGGCCACAGCTCCTGGGAGATCGTCGCCATGCGGGGCGGCTTCACGGTGCTGGGCGGCGTGATCGCGGTGGCGAGCTGCCTGGTGCTCTGGCCGATCTGGGAGCCCGATCAGGTCCGGCAGGAACTGCGCCGGGCGCTCAGGGCGCAGGCCGGCCTCGCCGAGGCGGTGCTCCGCGCGCCGCCCGGCGAGGGCCGCGAGACCGCGATCGCGGCGCAGAGCCGCGAGGCCGGCCTCGCCCTCAACGATCTGGAAGCGGCGCTGTCCCGCGCCCTGCAGCAGCCCCGGGCCGGCAGCCACCCGGAGGTGGAATCCGCCCTGGTGGCCGACGCGACCCTGCGCCGGATCAGCGCCCGGCTCATCGTCCTGCGGCACGCCCCGGAGGCGGCCGCCCCCGAGGCGGAGCCTTGGCGGGCCTGGATCAGCGCGACCCTGGCGGCCCTGGGTGCCGACAGGCCCGTGCCCGAGCGGCCCGCGCTGGATCGCGGGCAATCGCTCGTGCGCCTCGTCAGTCAGGTCGATCTTCTGGTCGGGACCCTGCGCCCCGGGGAGATCCGGGCCGCGGCGGGGGACGATGGCGGGGCGCTTGAGACCGGGCGCGGGACCGACGCGCGCGCGGGCCAGCCGGTCCTGCCGTCCTGACGGACGGGCCTGCCGAGCCCCGCGCGAGGGCCGGTCCCGCGGCGTTCCCGCGGGCCCGGTCTCCCGTCAGAACCGCGGCAGGGCGTTGGCCGGGCCGCCGGCATGCGGGCCGCTGTAGCGGTAGGCGGCCGCCCGCGCGGGACCGGCGTCGTTCCGGTACAGGGCGGGGGCGTTGCCGACCCAGCCCGAATAGGCCGAGGCCGGGTAGGGCGAGTGCTTCGAATCGAGGCCCTGCGCGAGGGCGGGCGTGGCGACCGCGGCGACCAGGGCGGCGGCGGCGAGCATGCGGACGGTCATGGTGATCTCCTAGTGTCTTCGTATGACTTCGACGGGAAGTCATCCGGTCAACCGTGTCGAGTGAGGAAGATCGTCGTCGCGATGCGCTGGGCGGCGGTCTTGATCGCTCCGGCTTTGCTTGGCCGAATGTGACCTCTCAACGGGGATACTCTGCCCCGGGTTCGCGCGCCGCCGTGCGCTGGCGCACGGGGAGACGCGGCGCGGGCCGGGAGGCCGGAGACCGGCCCGGCCGGGGATGCGTCCCGCGCCGAAGCGTGGCACAGACCGCGGCCTGAAAGGGATGCAGACCATGCGGCTGATCGTCGGCCTCGGAAACCCGGGCGCGCGCTACGCGGGCAACCGCCACAATATCGGCTTCCTCGCCGTCGACGCGATCGCCCGCCAGCACCGGGCGAGCCCGTTCCGCCACCGCTTCCAGGGCGAGGCCGCCGAGGTGGTGCTGGGCACCGAGCGGGCGATCCTGCTGAAGCCCTCGACCTTCATGAACGAGTCCGGCCGCGCGGTCTCGGAGGCGCAGCGCTTCTACAAGATCCCGCTGGCCGACGTGATCGTGCTGCACGACGAGCTCGACCTCGCCCCCGCCAAGCTCCGGGTGAAGCGCGGCGGCGGCAATGCCGGCCATAACGGCCTGCGCTCGATCACCGCGCAGTGCGGCAACGACTACCGGAGGGTGCGGCTCGGCATCGGTCATCCCGGCGACAAGGCGCTGGTCCATGCCTACGTGCTCAACGATTTCGGCAAGGCCGAGCTGCCCTGGGTCGAGGATCTCTGCCGGGCGGTGGCCGACCACGCCGCCCTGCTCGCCGCCGGCGAGGACGCGAGCTTCCAGAACAAGGTCCACCTCGCCATGGCCGGCCGCGGCTGGGACGACGTGAAGACGCTGGGCGCCAGAAATTGACACGCCCACACGGGGACGGGATATCGGGGCGGGCGAGAGGGTCCGATGAAGGCGGTGCGCGTCGCGCCCGGCTGTCGGCGGTTCGATTGCCTCCCGGCGGCCGCGGCCCGGCGCGTCGGTGCCGCGCGTGCTCGACCGAGGACAGGGCGCGCGGCGTGTTCGCGGACCCGATTCTCATCAACCCATTCCGCGCGTCGCCCGACGACGCGCTGCGACGGAACTGACCCATGGGCTTCAAATGCGGCATCGTCGGCCTGCCGAACGTCGGCAAGTCGACCCTCTTCAACGCGCTGACGCAGACGGCGGCCGCCCAGGCGGCGAACTACCCGTTCTGCACCATCGAGCCGAATGTCGGCGAGGTGGCGGTGCCGGATCCGCGGCTGACTGACCTCGCCCGGATCGCGTCCTCGAAGGAGATCATCCCGACGCGGCTGACCTTCGTGGACATCGCCGGCCTCGTCCGCGGCGCCTCCAAGGGCGAGGGCCTGGGCAACCAGTTCCTGGCCAATATCCGCGAGGTCGACGCCATCGCCCACGTGGTCCGCTGCTTCACGGACGGCGACGTCACCCACGTGGAGGGCAAGGTCGATCCGGCCGCCGATATCGAGACCATCGAGACCGAGCTGATGCTCGCCGACCTCGACAGCCTGGAGCGCCGCGCCCAGTCGCTGGAGAAGAAGGCCAAGGGCGCCGACAAGGAGGCCAAGGAGACCCTCGACCTCGTCAACCGCGCCCTGCCGCTCCTGCGCGACGGCAAGCCCGCCCGCCTCGTGGAGCGCAAGCCCGACGAGGAGAGGCTGTTCCAGCAGCTCGGCCTGATGACCGCCAAGCCCGTCCTCTACGTCTGCAACGTCGACGAGGGCGACGCCGACAAGGGCAACGCCTACTCGGACGCGGTCTTCGCCCGCGCCAGGGCGGAGGGCGCCGTGGCGGTGGTGGTCTCGGCCAAGATCGAGAGCGAGATCGCCGTGATGCCGGAGGCCGACCAGGCCGAGTTCCTGGAGGCGGTGGGGCTCACCGAGCCGGGCCTGAACCGGGTGATCCGCGCCGGCTACGACCTGCTCGGCCTCGTCACCTACTTCACGGTCGGCCCCAAGGAGGCCCGCGCCTGGACGATCACCAAGGGCACCCGCGCCCCCGGGGCGGCCGGGGTGATCCACTCGGATTTCGAGAAGGGCTTCATCCGCGCCGAGACGATCGCGTTCAAGGATTACACGACCCTCAACGGCGAGGCCGGGGCCCGGGACGCCGGCAAGCTCCGGCTGGAGGGCAAGGATTACGTGGTGCAGGACGGCGACGTGCTGCACTTCCGCTTCGCCAACTGAGGCCGGTGCTGTCGGCACGGTGCGCGCGCTTCATCCCCGCCCCGCTGATCAACGAGACGAGCCCGCCATGCCCGATCCCGCCCTCGAAGACTTCTCCGTCGGCGACGTGATCGTCGGGGAGCCGCTGACGGTGACCCGCGACGACATCGTGGGCTTCGCGAAGGATTTCGACTTCCAGCCGTTCCACCTCGACGAGGCGGCGGCGGAGACGACCTTCGCGGGCCGGCTGATCGGCTCGGGCTGGCACACGGCGGCCCTGGGCATGCGGCTGCTCCAGCAGGGGCCGTTCCGGGGCGGCTCGTCGCTCGGCGCGCCGGGCATCGACGAGCTGCGCTGGCTCGCGCCGGTCCTGCCCGGCGACGCCCTGACGCTGACCTTCCGGGTCGCGGGCCTGCGCGACTCGGCCACGAAGCCCGGCCTCGGCTTCGTGACCGCCGAGGTCGCCCTCGGCAACCAGCGGGCTGAGACGGTGCTGACCCAGCGCTTCACCTTCATGCTCGCCCGCCGCGGCACCGACCCCCTGCCCCCGCGGCCGGTGGAGACCGGCGTGCCGGGGCCGGTCGCCGAGCCGGAGGATGCCGAGATCCTGCCGTTCCTGCGGGATGCCGAGATCGGGGCCGTGCGCGACCTGGGCGCCTACCCGTTCACCGCCAAGGCGATCGTGGCCTTCGCGCGGGCCTACGATCCGCAGGCCTTCCACCTCGACCACGACGCGGCCAGGCGCAGCCATTTCGGCGGCCTCTGCGCCTCCGGCTGGCACACGACCGCCGCCTACATGAACCGGATGCTCACGACCCGCGCCCGGGACGCCGCCTACACGGCCAGCCGCGGGCCGGTGCCGGAGGCGGGGCCCTCCCCCGGGTTCAAGAACCTGCGCTGGCTGAAGCCCGTCTACGCGGGCGACACGGTGCGCTTCAGCGCCAAGCTCACCGACAAGCGCGCCTCGGCGTCACGGCCCGGCTGGGGCCTGGCCTTCGCGCGCAACACCGGGGTGAACCAGCGCGGCGAGGCGGTCTTCGCCTTCGACAGCGCGGTCTTCCACCGCTGGGAGCCCTGAGCGGGCCCGGCCGTCAGGCCGGAGCCTTGCCGAGCACCGCGAGGGACTGGCCCAGATGCGCGCCCGACGGCCACGGCGCCGCCGTTCCGTCGAGGAACGCCACGCTGTCGAAGCCGATATGGTCCGCCCAGGTCTGCCAGACGCTGCGCTCGATGAACGTGTTGAGGTGCGGCACCGTGCTGGTGCGCTGCTCGCCGACCGTCTTGGTGAAGACGCCCCAGTGCGAGGCCATGCTGAACTCGAGGAACGAGGCCACGACGCGGCCGCCGGGCCTGAGGGCGCGGTGCATCTCCTCCAGGTAGATGTAGCACTCCGTGTGCAGGAGATGCGTGAACACGCTGAAGGCCGAGACGAGGTCGACGCTGCCGTCGGCGACCGGCAGCGACAGCGCCGTGTTCCTGGCGAAGCGGTAATCCTTGGGACAGCGGCGCTTGGCGTAGTCCAGCAGCTCCTGGACGACGTCGAGGCCGAGATACGCGACGGTGCCGGTGCGGGCGAGGTGAACCGCCAGGCGCCCGGAGCCGCAGCCGAAATCGACCACCGACTGGCCGTCCCGGAGCCCGAAATGGTGGAGGATCTCGCACTCGATCGCGCCGATCCGGTCGTAGTCGCCGCCCACCGCCACGCTCATCGCCTCGTCCAGGGGCAAGTCGCGCGTCAATTGGCGTACGTACGCCTCGTAATCCTCGACGAAATGAAATCTCGCCATCGCGGCCACCTCGAAGGCATCGAGATCGGACTGGGATGATCAGTCCGTCCGCCGTCGAGACGTGTTCTTCCCCGCGGCGGTCCAGCATCCGTTGTGCCGAACACCGTCGAGCCGGGGAAGCATCGGCGTGGATACGGGGCGCGAATTGCCCCCGAGGCTGCCTTTTCGGTCACACCGCGTTCGGGACGCCCCGGATACTGCGCCGGGCGGCCGCGGCCGCCCGGAACTCCGCCCTCACGCCGCGCTCCGGCGCTCCGGGTAGAGCCCGTACAGGCCCTCGCGGCTCGCGTCGCAGATGCCGCGCTCCGTGATGATCCCGGTCACGAGGCGCGACGGCGTCACGTCGAAGGCGGGGTTGGCCACCGGGCTGCCGGGGGAGACGACCTCGATCGTGGCGAAGCCGCCGTCGGGCAGCCGGCCGGTCATGTGGGTGACCTCGCGCCCGTCGCGCTCCTCGATCGGGATCTCCTTCACCCCGTCGTCGAGCGTCCAGTCGATGGTCGAGAACGGCAGGGCGGCGTAGAACGGCACGCCGTTGTCGTGGGCCGCCAGCGCCTTCAGGTAGGTGCCGATCTTGTTGCAGACGTCGCCGCTCGCCGTGGTCCGGTCCGAGCCGACGATGCAGAGGTCGACGTCGCCGTGCTGCATCAGGTGGCCGCCGGCATTGTCGGCGATGACCGTGTGCGGCACGCCGTGGCCGTTCAGCTCGAAGGCCGTGAGCGCGGCGCCCTGGCTGCGCGGCCGGGTCTCGTCGACCAGGACGTGGACCGGCACGCCCCGCTCGTGGGCGGCGTAGACCGGCGCGAGCGCCGTGCCCCAGTCCACCGTGGCCAGCCAGCCGGCATTGCAGTGGGTCAGCACGGTGATCGGCCGGTCGCCGCCCCGGGCCGCGTGGAGGTCGGCGATGATCTGGCCGCCGTGGGCGCCGATCGCGCGGCAGCTCGCCACGTCCTCCTCGGCGATGCGGCCGGCCTCCGCGAAGGCGCGGGCGAAGCGCTCGTCCGGCGCGGTCTGGCGCAGGTTGGCGGAGACCCGGTCCAGCGCCCAGCGCAGGTTGATCGCGGTCGGGCGGGTCGCCGCGAGCGTCGCCACCGCCCGGTCGATGCCGTCGTTGGAGGCGTCGGCCCGCATGGCGAGCGCCAGCCCGTAGGCGGCCGTGACGCCGATCAGGGGCGCGCCCCGCACGATCATCGTGCGGATCGCCACCGCGGCGTCCTCCAGCGTGGCGAGGCGCCTCAACTCGAACGCGAAGGGCAGGCGGGTCTGGTCGATCACCTGGACGCTGACGCCGTCGGGGTCCGGGAAGATCGTGCGGTAGGGCTGGCCGTCGATATTCATGGCCGCTCCTGTGCCACAGCGGGGCGGCTTTTGCATCCTCCCGGGCGCCGGCACGACGGCCTGGGGATGCCCCGCCCGGCGGCCGGTCAGCCTTCCTCAACCTTAGCGGGTCGTTAAGGCGCTCGTGCCTAGCCTCGGGGGTAAGTTCCCGTTTCGCGTCCGGTCCCGCATGCGCTCGCTTCGCCGTCCCGCATCGCCCTACGAGACTTTCGTCGACAGCGTTCGCCCGTTCCTGGGCAAGCGCCTGACGGAGCTCGGCGGCTTCGTGCTGTTCACCGGCGCGGTCGCCCTGACCGTGGCGCTGGCCACGTGGTCGATCGACGACCCGAGCCTGAACCACGCCACCGACCACGCCGCCCACAACGTCCTCGGCCAGCCGGGCGCCGTCGTGGCCGATCTCGCCATGCAGATCCTGGGCCTGGGCTCCCTGGCCTTCGTGCTGCCGCCGGTCCTCTGGGGCATCCGGCTGATGCGGGAGCGCGACCTGCCCGAGGGCGGCCTGCGCATCGCGCTCTGGATCATCGGCTTCTGCGCCGCCAGCGCGGTGGCGAGCGCGCTCCCGCCGACGACCCGCTGGCCGCTGCCCACCGGCCTCGGCGGCGTGGCCGGCGACGGCCTGCTGTCGATGGCGCGGGTGATCGTCGGCGCGGTCTCGTCGGCGGCGGCCCACCTCGTCGGCTTCGGCTACGCCGCGGTGGCGATCCTCAGCCTGACCGGCGCCTGCCGATTCGGCGCCGTCGAGGAGGAACCCCTGCACGACGACCCCTACCCCGTCCGGCGGGCGCCGGCGCGGGGCCGGGATTCGGGCCGGGACGAGCGCGAGGATTCCGACGAGCCGAGCCTCGGCCTCGTCGGTGTCGGCGCCCTGGCGCAGGGGCTGATGGGCCTGCGCGGCGCCGCGGCCGAGCGGATCGCCGCGTGGCGCGCGGGCCGGGCCGAGCCGATCGACGGCGCGTCGCCCGCCCTCGCGGCCCGCCGCGCCTTCACGGACGCCGATCTCCCCTGGGCCGACCACCTGCCCGAGGGCCGGCAGGCCGGCGCGAGCCGGCGCGAGCCCGTCTTCGACGCCTCCGAGGACGCCACCGCGGCGCCGGCCCGCCGCGCCGCGCCGCCGCGGGACGACGCGGAGGACGATCCGGACACGTTCGAGGCGCCGCAGCGCCCGGTCCCGCCGCGGGCCGAGCCGACCGCGTCGCGGGTGGCCCCGCCGCCCGCCGCGCCCGTGCCGGCCCGGCGCGCCCCCGCGCCGCCGGTCCGCCCCGAGGATTACGCCCTGCCCGCCCTCGACCTGCTGGCGGCCCCCCGCGGCCCGTCCCAGGCGAGCCTGATCTCGGCCGATGCCCTGGAGCAGAACGCCACGCTGCTGGAGGCGACGCTCGGCGATTTCGGCGTGCGCGGCGACATCCTGGCGGTGCGGCCGGGCCCGGTCGTCACCCTCTACGAGCTCGAGCCCGCCCCCGGCACCAAGTCCAGCCGCGTGATCGCGCTCGCCGACGACATCGCCCGGTCGATGTCGGCGGTCTCGGCCCGCGTCGCGGTCGTGCCCGGCCGGAACGCCATCGGCATCGAGCTGCCGAACGCCAAGCGCGAGACGGTGTACCTGCGCGAACTCCTGGCCTCGACGGACTTCGCCGAGAGCAAGCACAAGCTGGCTTTGTGCCTCGGCAAGAACATCGGCGGCGAGCCGATCATCGCCGACCTCGCGCGCATGCCGCACCTGCTGGTGGCCGGCACCACCGGCTCGGGCAAGTCGGTGGCGATCAACACCATGATCCTCAGCC
>Ga0209909_100296_pt1 | contig 47544 bp, 48 predicted proteins | sample FECB22metaG_FD_188302 | JGI IMG/M metagenome (GOLD analysis project Ga0209909, IMG submission 188302) | Cyanobacterial communities from the Joint Genome Institute, California, USA - FECB-22 (SPAdes) (version 3) | ecosystem: Environmental > Aquatic > Thermal springs > Hot (42-90C) > Microbial mats... | reverse complement strand
GACTACTACACTCAGGAATTCTCCCGCACCGGGTTTCGCGGCGGTCTCAACTGGTATCGCAACCTGCGGCGCAACTGGGAGCTCGGCGGTCCCTGGCGCGGCCAGCCGATCCGCCAGCCGTCGCTGTTCATCGCCGGCAGCCGCGACGGCGTGCTGCGCTTTCCGGCGGCGCAAGCGCAGCTCGACGCTTTCCCTAAGACCCTGCCCGGCTTGCGCGGCAGCCATATCATCGAGGGCGCCGGCCACTGTGTGCAGCAGGAGCGGCCAGGCGAGGTCAACAAACTGTTGATCGACTTCCTCAAGGGCCTGTGATCCGCTTTCGAGCGTTGGAGGGCCCGATGTCTCGTCTTCGCCTGATCCTCGCGACGCTCGCACTCGCCTCGCTCGGCGCCTGCGCAAAGCCTGCGAGCTTCTGGGCCATGGTGCCCGAGACCGCGCCGGGCCTGGTGCCGGCGCCGGCCCCTGCCTATCGCAATGCCATCACCGTGGGTTCGGTCGCGATCGGCGAGGACACGGCCACGCCCTGGCGGTCGGCGGTCAGCCCTGAGCAGGTCCGCGACGCCTTGGTCCAGGCCCTGGCCGCCAACCAGCTCGGCCAGCCCAACAACGGCCGCTTCAGGCTCGACACCTTCCTGCTGCAGCTCGAGCGGCCGTTTGCCGGCTTCGCCATGACCGTCACGGCGACGATGGCGTACCGCATGATCAATGTGACGAGCGGCGCCGTGGTCTACGAGCGGACGCTCAAGGGGCTCGGCACGGCGACGCTGAACGACGCCATCGACAACGGCAATCGCCTGCGCATCGCCGACCAGCGCGCGGTTCGCGCCAACATCGAGCAGATGCTGCTCGACCTGCTGGCCCTGCCCGGCGGCTGAGCTACTTCTTCTCCTCGAACTTCAGCGCCGCGCCGTTCATGCAATAGCGCTGGCCGGTCGGTCTCGGTCCGTCGGGGAAGACATGGCCGAGATGACCGCCACACTTGGCGCAATGCACCTCGGTGCGGGTCATGAAGTGGCTGCTGTCGGTCGATGTGCCGACGGCGCCATCCTTGGGCGCCCAGAAAGACGGCCAGCCCGAGCCGCTTTCATACTTGGTCGAGGAATCGAACAACGGCTCGCCACAGCCGGCGCAGCGGAAGACGCCCGTGCGCTTCTCGTTGTTGAGCGGGCTGGTGAACGGCCGCTCGGTGCCATGATCGCGCAGCACGTGATGCTGCAGCGGGTCGAGCTCCTTCTTCCAGTCGGCATCGCTCTTCTTCACGGAATAATCGGCAGCCATGGTTCCTCCTAGACGAGTGTGCGCAACTCGGCCGTCGCGACCGAGAGCATGGCGAGGTCGAGGGTGCTGGCGCCGGTCAGCTCTTCCTTCAGCAGCCGGTCGACGCGATCCAGCGCAAGCTTGCGTGGCTCGCTCCAGCGCGCGATCGCCCTCTCGGGATCGCCTGCCCCGGGATCGCCGGCATCGTGCGGTCCGGCCGCGGCCAGGGCGGAGGCCAGGAGATCGGCGTGCAGGGTCGCGAGCTCGTCCTGCACCGCCAGCGCCGCCTGGGCCGGCCACTGGCCCTCGCGCGGCAGTTTTTGCGCGGCATTGGCGAGATGGGCCAGCGACAGGCGCTCGCCCAGGCGGAAGTAAAGCCGTGCCGCCGCCTCGATGCTGACGCCATGCGTGCGTGCGGCCAGCATGAGGTCGCCGGCGGCCGCCAGCGTGTCGAGGGCGGCGGCGCGATGTGCCACGCCGGCCGGCGCTCCCATCGCCTCGAAGGCCGCGGCCCGCTCGCTGAGCGCTGCGCTCTCGGCCTCGCCGATCAGGCTCGCGGGCAGCTCGCCCAGCGCCGCGACCGTGGCGCCGAGCTTCTCGGTCGACGCCACGGCATCGATCGGCTGCGGCAGGCGGCGCAAGGCCCATTGCACGACGCGCGTCATGAAGCGTTGCGAGGCCACCAGCATGCGGATCTGCGCCTCGGCCTTCAGCGCAGGATCGAGCGCCTCGACGTCGGCCCACAGGTCGCGCAGCTTCCAGGCGTCGCGCACCACGGTGAAGGCGCGGGCGATCACCGCGGCCGGCGCGCCGGTGCGCCCCGCCATGTTGCGCACGAAGGTGGGCCCGCAGCGATTGATCAGCGAGTTCACGACCTGCAGCGCCGTGATCTCGCGACGCAGCCGATGGGCGCGGATCGCCGGCTCGAACCTGGCGCTCAGCGCCGCCGGGAAGTAGCGCAAGAGCTCGCCCTCGAGCAGCGGGTCGTCCGGCAAGTCGGAGTCGAGGATCTCGTCGTGGAGGTCGATCTTGGCGTAGGCCAGCAGCACCGACAGCTCGGGCCGCGTCAGGTACTGCCGGTTCTGGCCGCGCGTGCGCATGGCCTGGGTGTCCGGCAGGAACTCGACGGCGCGGTCGAGTCGGCCGTTGCGTTCCAGGGCGCGCATGAAGCGCTCCAGCCGGTCGTGCTCCTCGCCCGCCAATGCTTCGGCGGTGCTCACCGCCTGGCTCTGCTGATAGTTGTGGCGCAGGACAAGCGCTGCGACCTCGTCGGTCATCGAGAACAGCAGCGGGTCGCGGTCCTCGCGACAGAGCGCGCCGCGGGCGATCGCCTCGCCGGTCGCGATCTTGATGTTGACCTCGTGGTCGGATGTGTCGACGCCGGCCGAATTGTCGAGCGCGTCGGTGTTGATCTTGCGGCCGGCAAGCGCCGCCTCGACGCGGCCGCGCTGGGTGAAGCCGAGATTGGCGCCCTCGTCGATCACCCTGCAGCGCAGCTGGTCGCCGTTGACGCGCAATGCGTCGCTGGCGCGATCGCCGGCATCGGCATGGCTTTCGGATGCGGCCTTCACGTAGGTGCCGATTCCGCCGAAATACAGCAGGTCGACCTCGGCCGTCAGGATAGCGCGCATCAGGTCGACCGGCGTCATGGTCGGCGTCTCGATGCCGAGCACGGCGCGGGCTTCCGAGGAGAGCGCGATCGACTTGGCGGCGCGGTCGTAGATGCCGCCGCCCGCCGACAGCAGCGCCTTGTCGTAGTCCATCCACGACGAGCGCGGCAGGTCGAACAGCCGCTTGCGCTCGTCCCAGCTGGTCGCCGGGTTGGGCGCGGGATCGATGAAGATGTGGCGATGGTCGAAGGCCGCGACCAGCTTGATGTGTCTGGACAGCAGCATGCCGTTGCCGAACACGTCGCCCGACATGTCGCCGACGCCGGCCACGGTGAAGGGCGTGGTCTGGATGTCCTGCCCCAGCTCGCGGAAGTGCCGCTTCACCGATTCCCAGGCGCCGCGGGCGGTGATGCCCATTTTCTTGTGGTCGTAGCCCGCCGAGCCGCCCGAGGCGAAGGCGTCGTCCAGCCAGAAGCCGTATTCCTGGGCGAGCGCATTGGCGATGTCGGAGAAGGTGGCGGTCCCCTTGTCGGCCGCGACCACGAGATAAGGATCGTCCTGGTCGTGCCGCACCACGTTGGCCGGCGGCTTGATGCCGCCGCCTTCGTAATTGTCGGTGATATCGAGCATGCCGCGGATCAGCGTCTGGTAGCAGGCGATGCCCTCGGCCTGGACCTGCTCGCGCGTGCCGCCGACCGGTGGGCGCTTCACGTAGAAGCCGCCCTTGGAGCCCACCGGCACGATCACGGCGTTCTTCACCATCTGGGTCTTCATCAGGCCGAGGATCTCCGTGCGGAAGTCCTCGCGGCGGTCGGACCAGCGGATGCCGCCGCGTGCCACGCGCCCACCGCGCAGATGAATGCCTTCGGTGCGCGGGCTGTAGACGAAGATCTCGACCAATGGCCGCGGCGCCGGCAGCTCGTCGATGGCGCGGCTGTCGATCTTGAAGGAGATCCAGTCCTTGGACGCCCCGTCCGAATGGGCCTGCCAGTAGTTGGTGCGCAAGGTGCAGCGCACGGCGTTGAGGAAGCGCCGCAGGATGCGGTCTTCGTCGAGCGTCGACACGCCCTCGAGTGCCGAGGCGAGGTCGCCCTCGATCTTGTCGAGCGCCTGCTTGCGGGCGTCGGAGGCGGCATCGCCCAGCGCCGGATCGAAGCGGGCGAGGAAAAGATCGACCGTGAGGCGCGCGATCGCGGGATAGGCCGACAGCGCGCGCTCCATGTAGTCCTGGCTGAAGGCGATGCCGGCCTGGCGCAGGTACTTGGCATAGCTGCGCAGGATTGCGACCTCGCGCCAGGCGAGCCCGGCCGCCAGCACCAGGCGATTGAGCCCGTCGCTTTCCAGCGCCCGCGCCCACACCTTGTCGAGCGCCTCGGCGAAACGCGGTCCTGTGCCGGCGAGATCGACCGCCGATTTGTCGGCGGTCTCCACGCTCAGCACCTGCAGGGCAACGGCGTCGTCGGCGGCCTTCAGCAGGAACGGCGCCTCGCTCAGCACGCGCAGGCCGAGGTTTTCGGCCAAGGGCAGGATGTCGGACAGCGCCAGCGGCGCCTTGGGATGGAACAGACGCAAGGTGAAACGGTGAGGCGGCGCACCGGGCTCGCGGTCGAGGCGCACGCCGAACGGCTGGCCGCCGAGCGCCGCCTGCACGAGGTCGAGATCGGCCACCGCCTGCGCCGCATCGAAGCTGTCGCGATAGACGGCGGGGAACCAGTCGCGCCAGCGGCGGGCGGCGGCGCGACCTTCCGCTTCGCCCAGCTTGCTTTGCAGGGCGGCGCGGAAGCGATCGCTCCATGAGGTCGCCGCGTCGGCAAGCTCGCGCTCCAGCTCGCCGAGGTCGGGTATCGGCGTGTCGTTGGACGCGAGCGTCAGGGTGTAGAGCGCCTGGGCGAGCGCTGAGTCGCTGCTGGCGGCGGATTCGACCGACTGGACCTTGCCGTGCCAGGCGCGCTCGAGGATGGCCGTGAAGTGGTCCGACAGCGCCGCGTCGAAGCGCTCGCGCGGGCAGAACACCAGGCAGGTGGCGAAGCGGCCGACGGCGTCGCGCCGCGCGAACAGGGCGACGCGACGGCGCTCCTGCAATTGCAGGATGCCGAGCACGTTGTCGTAGAGCGGATCCTCGTCGATCTGGAACAGCTCGTCGCGCGGATAGGCTTCGAGGATTGCGAGCAGCGCCTTGCCGTCATGACTATGCACGTCGAGGCCCGAGCGGCGCAGCACCGTGTCGACGCGGCCGCGCAGCAGCGGCACTTCCTGGACGCTGGCGTGATAGGCGGCCGAGGTGAACAGGCCGACCAGGCGGCGCTCGCCGGTGACGCGACCGTCGGCGTCGTAGGTCTTGACGATCACGCAGTCCATTGGCCCGCTGCGATGGACCAGCGATGGCCGGTCGGTCTTGATGATCAGGATGTTGTGCGGCCCGCGGGCGAAGCGCGACATCGCCTCGCCGCCGCCCAGCCCCGCCTCGAACAGCCGCACATCGTCGCGCCGCAGGATGCCCAGCGCCGAACCGGGAATGATCTCGTAGCGGATCCCGCCGGCCTGCGCGGAATCCTCGACATAGCGATAGCGTCGGTGGCCGAGGAAGGTGAAGTGGTTGGCCTCGAGCCAGCGCAGGAACTCGTCGTATTCGGCGAGGTGGGGCGAGCGGCAGGTGGCGAGATCGGCGATCGCGTCGAGGCAGGCCCATCGCATCGGCCGCCAGTCCTCGATTGCCAGTCGCACCTCGGCCAGCACCCGTGTCAGCGCGGCGGCGATTTCATCGAGCAGGGCGGGATCGGCCTGGCGGTCGATCTCGATATGCATCAGCGATTCGGATTTGGCGCGTTCGCCGGCCTCGGCCGCGACGCCGAGAAGATCGCCGTCGAGATCGCGGCGCACGGCCAGCACCGGATGCGCCAGCAGATGGACGCCGATCTCGCGGCGATTGAATTCGCCCACGATCGAATCGACCAGGAACGGCATGTCGTCGTTGACGATCTGAACGATGGTGTGGCGGCTCTCGAAGCCGGTATCCGGGCCGGTGTTGAACACCCGCACCTTGGCGACCCCGGGCAGGCGGCGACGGGCGAAGCCCAGCAGCGCGATGGCGGCACCGGCGCGTTGCTCCGCGGACGCGGCCGCCAGGTCCTTGTCGGCGACGCGGGCGTAGAGCCGGCGGGCGAAGTGGGCGGCTTCCTCGCCGCCTTGCGACAGAGCCGCTGCGCAGATGGCATCCAGGCCGTAAACACGCGGCGCCAGTACGGTGGCCATGGCTGCTTGCCCCTCCCGGTTGGCGTTCACTCTTGGCCGCCGATGTTACGTCCGACCATGACAATCTGACGACGAACTTTGCTGAGGCCGAAAGTGCCGATCGCGTCTCGCGTTTTGGCAGGTGCCCCGGCGCGGGTGAGCCGATTCGCTGCGGATTCCGTTGGAGGCCCTAGGAATCCGCGGGAGAGCGCGTTTTGTTCTCCTCTTTTGCTGCGACTGCGAAGGTTCGTCGTCGGACAAAATCATAAAATTTGGAAGGTCATTTTTTGACTGTTTTTCAAATGCTTAAGCCCTGATTCCTCAGATTCACATGCGAGGTAAAAATTTGGCGATGACAGGGCCTTTGTGGGGCGTATCATCAAGGAATAGTGGGGCTCGCCCAAAGCTCCTCCCAACATCTAGGTGTCATTCCACAGAGTGTTTCATCCACAGCTGTGGACAAAAGCAAGAATGGGGGCCGCAAGTGTTTGATATCGTTCAGGTTCGCAGCGGTGCGCGGGTTGTTACCGATCCCTCTCGGGACGCCCGGCTCACGGCATTCGGCAAAGCTACCCTTTCAGACCGCTACCTGATGCCCAATGAGAGCTATCAGGAGATGTTTGCGCGCGTCGCCTCGGCCTATGCCGACGACGACGGCCATGCCCAGCGGCTCTACGACTACATCAGCAATTTGTGGTTCATGCCGGCGACGCCGGTGCTGAGCAACGGCGGCACCAGCCGTGGACTGCCGATCTCCTGCTTCCTGAACGAGGCTAACGATTCGCTCGAGGGCATCGTCGGCCTGTGGAACGAGAATGTGTGGCTGGCCGCGCGTGGCGGCGGCATCGGCTCCTACTGGGGCAATCTCCGGTCGATCGGCGAGAAGGTCGGCATGAACGGCAAGACCTCCGGTGTCGTGCCCTTCATCCGCGTGATGGATTCGCTGACGCTCGCCATCAGCCAGGGCTCGCTGCGCCGCGGCTCGGCGGCGGTCTACCTGCCGGTCAACCATCCCGAGATCGAGGAGTTCATCGAGATCCGCCGCCCGACCGGCGGCGATCCCAACCGCAAGGCGCTGAACCTGCACCATGGGCTCTTGATCTCCGACGCCTTCATGCGCGCCGTAGAGGCCGACGAGGAATGGGCGCTGGTGAGCCCCAAGGACGGCGCCGTCCAGCGCAAGGTCTCGGCGCGGCATCTGTGGATCCGCATTCTCACCGCGCGCATCGAGACCGGCGAGCCCTACCTGGTGTTCGTCGATCACGTCAACAAGGCGCGGCCCGAGCACCAGAAGCTCGCGGGCCTCGAGGTCAAGACCTCGAACCTGTGCAGCGAGATCACGCTGCCGACCGGCGTCGACCATCACGGCAAACAGCGCACCGCGGTGTGCTGCCTCTCGTCGCTGAACCTCGAGACCTATCTCGAGTGGCATGAGCATCCGACCTTCATCGAGGACGTCATGCGCTTCCTCGACAACGTGCTGCAGGGCTTCATCGACAATGCCGGCTCCGATTTCGCCCGCGCGACCTACGCCGCCATGCGCGAGCGCTCGGTGGGCTTGGGCGTCATGGGCTTCCACTCCTTCCTGCAGGCCAACAACGTGCCGATCGAATCGGTGATGGCCAAGGTGTGGAACAAGAAGATGTTCAAGCACATCCGCGGCCAGTGCGACGAGGCCTCCAAGGCGCTCGCCCGCGAGCGCGGCGCCTGCCCGGATGCCGCCGACTTCGGCATCGAGGAGCGCTTCTCCAACAAGCTCGCGATCGCGCCCACCGCCTCGATCTCGATCATCTGCGGCGGCGCTTCGCCCGGTATCGAGCCGTCGGCGGCCAACGTCTACAACCACAAGACCCTCTCGGGCTCGTTCGTGGTGCGCAACCCGTACCTCGAGAAGTTGCTCGAGCAGAAGGGCAAGAACGACGAGGACACCTGGACCTCGATCACCGTCAGCCAAGGCTCGGTGCAGCATCTCGACTGCCTCGACGACCACGAGAAGGCGGTGTTCAAGACGGCGTTCGAGATCGACCAGCGCTGGCTGGTCGAGCACGGCGCCGACCGCGCCCCCTTCATCTGCCAGAGCCAGTCGCTCAACCTCTTCCTGCCGGCCGACGTGCACAAGCGCGACCTGCACCAGATCCACATGATGGCCTGGAAGCGCGGCGTGAAGAGCCTCTACTACTGCCGCTCGCTCAGTATCCAGCGCGCGGAGTCGGTCGCCGGCGAAGCGCTCGCGCTGACGATCGGCGATCAAGCCCTTTCAACACCAAGAGTCGACGCTCCCTCAACGGTGCCGCTCGGCGTGCCGGCGGCACCGCAACAAACGACCGACTACGAAGAGTGTCTTAGCTGTCAGTAGCCGCAGCCGTCCTTGGCGCGCCGCGGGTCCACACTGCGGCGCGACAGGGTCTCTTTCGCCCAATTCATATTTTGAAACGCGGGTTGCCATGTCCCTGCTCGACGCCAAGCCGATCTACAAGCCGTTCCACTATCCCTGGGCTTACGATGCCTGGCTGATGCAGCAGCGCATCCACTGGTTGCCAGAGGAAGTGCCGCTGGCCGACGACGTCAAGGATTGGCGCAACAAGCTCACCGACAGCGAGCGGCATCTGCTGACGCAGATCTTCCGCTTCTTCACCCAGGCCGACGTCGAGGTGAACAACTGCTACATGCGGCACTACAGCCGCGTCTTCAAGCCGACCGAGGTGCAGATGATGCTGGCGGCCTTCTCCGCCATGGAGACGGTGCATGTCGCGGCCTACAGCCATCTGCTCGACACGATCGGCATGCCCGAGACCGAGTACTCGGCCTTCCTCCACGTCAAGGAGATGAAGGACAAGTACGACTACATGCAGGGCTTCAACGTCGACTCGAAGGAAGACATCGCCAAGACGCTGGCGGTGTTCGGCGCCTTCACCGAGGGCCTGCAGCTCTTCGCCTCCTTCGCCATGCTGATGAACTTCCCGCGCTTCAACAAGATGAAGGGCATGGGCCAGATCGTGTCGTGGTCGGTGCGCGACGAGACGCTGCACTGCAACTCGATCATCCGGCTGTTCCGCACCTTCATCCACGAGAACCCCGAGGTCTGGACCGAGCCGCTACAGCGCGAGATCTACGTCGCCTGCTCGACCATCGTCGACCACGAGGACGCCTTCATCGATCTCGCGTTCGAGCTCGGCGGCATCGAAGGCATGACCGCGGTCGACGTGAAGCGTTACATCCGCTTCATCGCGGACCGCCGCCTGACCCAGATCGGCCTGCAGCCGATCTACCGCAGCGACGCCAAGAACCCGCTGCCGTGGATGGACCAGATGCTGAACGCCATCGAGCACACCAACTTCTTCGAGAACCGGGCGACCGAGTACTCGAAGGCGTCGACGCGCGGGACGTGGGAAGAGGCGTTCGGCTGACCTTCACATCGTGACGCGACAATGAGCCCCGCACGACGACGGCGACGCGGCCATTGACCCCTGCAGTCGAATGAGCGAGAAAAGCTCATGACGACTGCAACAATGGCAAAGCGCCGCAACAACAAGACGGAACGGGTGGAGCGGGTCGGGCGGCTGGCGCGAGGCAAGTTCGTCACGCCTGCCAACGTGCCCCAGGTGCTGAAGCGCATCATCGAGCCGGGCGACATCGTCTGCCTCGAAGGCGACAACCAGAAGCAGGCCGATTTCCTCGCCAATCAGCTCGCGTCGCTCGACAAGAAGGACCTCCGCGACCTGCATCTCGTGATGTCCTGCATCACGCTGCCGGCCCACATCCAGCTCTTCAAGAAGGGCATGGTGCGCCAGGTCGACTTTTGTTACGCGGGCCCGCAGGGCACCGCCGTCGCCGATCTCGTGAAGGCGAAGAAGTTCCCGGTCGGCGCGATCCACACCTACAACGAGCTCTACGCGCGCTACTACATCGACCTCACGCCGCGCGTCGCCCTGATTGCCGCGGCCCAGGCCGATCGCAAGGGCAACCTGTTCCTCGCTGCCAACACCGAGGACACACCGGCCATCGTCGAGCCGACGGCCTTCTCCGACGGCATCGTTTTCGCCCAAGTGAACGAGATCGTCGACAAGCTGCCGCGCATCGATATCCCGGCCGACCAGGTCGATTTCGTCGTCGAGGCGCCGTACCCCATGCACCTGCAGGCGCTGTTCACGCGCGATCCCGCCGCCATTACCGACGTGCAGGTGTTGATGGCGATGATGGCGCTGCGCGGCATCTACCAGAAGTACGAGGTACAGTCGCTGAACCACGGCGTCGGCTTCAACACCGCGGCGATCGAGCTGCTGTTGCCGACCTACGGCGAGCGCCTCGGGCTCAAGGGCAAGATCTGCAAATACTGGATGGTCAATCCGCTGCCGACCATGATCCCGGCGATCGAGGCGGGATGGATCGAGGCCGTGTTCTCGGTGGGCGGCGAGGTCGGCATGGAGCGCTATACGGCGGCGCGCTCCGACGTCTTCTTCACCGGCCGCGACGGCAGCTTCCATTCCAATCGGGCCATGGGCCAGCTCGCCGGCCACTACGCCATCGACATGTTCATCGGCGCGTCGCTGCAGATCGACGTCAACGGCAACTCCTCGACGGTGTCGAAGAACCGCATCACCGGCTTCGGCGGCGCTCCCAACATGGGCTGCCAGCCGGCCGGCCGCCGCCATCCGACCAATGCCTGGCTGAAGGCCGGCGCCGAGGCGCGGCCCGGGCCGGGATCGCCGCCCGGCCGCAAGCTCGTGGTCCAGCTCGTCGAGACCTTCCAGGCCGGCCGCGTGCCGACCTTCGTCGAGGAGCTCGACGCTCAGGACCCCAGCATCCGCAAGGCCCTGCACGGCGTGGCGCCGGTGATGATCTACGGCGACGACGTCACGCACGTCGTCACCGAGGAAGGCATCGCCAACCTCGCGGCCTGCCGCTCGGTCGCCGAGCGCCAGGCAGCGATTCGCGCCGTCGCGGGCTACACGCCGGTCGGGCTCAAGCGCTCCAAGCGAGTGACCGCCGACCTGCGCGCCCGCGGCATCGTGCAGTTGCCTGAGGATCTCGGCGTGTCGCCGCGCGAGGCCAACCGCAGCCTGCTCGCCGCGCAGGACATCAAGGGGCTGGTGCGCTGGTCGGGCGGTCTCTACGACCCGCCGTCCCAATTCGTCGACTGGTAGCGCCAGGAAACACGGAAGCACCATGGAAAAGTTCGAAAAGACCTTCCCGTCCAGGCCGTTCAAGGCCGGCAAGGCCAAGCCGTGGGCGCTGGCCGGTGTCGTGGGCTCGGGCAACCTCGAGGTGCTGGTCGAGCGCGCGGCGCTTTCGTCGCGCACCATGGAATGCCGCGTCGAGACGTCGATCCCGGGCTTCAAGGCGTCGTGGCTCGCGGCCCTGTCCGACTTCGCGCACAACTACGCCGCCGGCGGCATCAAGGTGACGATCAACGACCAGGGCGCCCCGCCGGTGCTCGTCAATCTCCGCCTGCGCCAAGCCTACGACCATCTGACCAAGGGCGACAAATGACCAGCGGCCCTCTTTTTCACGAGCAGACTGCGCGCCAGCGGATCGCTTCGCTGGTGGATCCGGGCTCGTTCACCGAATTCCTGCCGCCGCCGGAGCGGCACACCAGCCCCTATCTCGCCGAGCTCGGCATCCCGGTGTCGTTCGACGACGGCGTGGTGATCGGCCGGGCCAAGCTCGGCGGCAAGAAGCTCTACGTCGCCGCCCAGGTCGGCCAGTTCGTCGGCGGTGCGGTCGGGGAGATCCATGGCGCCAAGCTCACCGGCCTGTTCAAGGCGGCGGCGCGCGATCGCGTGCCGTGCGTGCTGATCGTGGAAAGCGGCGGCGTTCGCCTGCATGAGGGCTCGGCCGGCGAGATCGCCATCACCGAGACCATGCGGGCGATCTTCGAATGCCGCGCGCGCAAGGTGCCGACCATCGCGGTCATCGGCACCGACATCGGCGCCTATGGCGGCATCGGCATCCTGTCGACCTGCTGCGACTTCCGCGTGATGACCGAGCACGGTCGTCTCGGCATCTCGGGCCCGATCGTGATCGAGAAGTGGATGGGCAAGAAGGCCTACGATTCGTCCAATCGCGGTCTGGTCTGGAAGACCAGCGGCGGCAAGACCAAGTACCTGCTGGGCGACGCCGAGGCCCTGGTCCATGATTCGGCCGAGGCGGTGCGCGAGGCGGTGGCGAAGTTCCTGGCCAGGTCGAGTGCGGTCACGCTCAAGGCGGTGAAGACCCGCCACAAGCAGCTGCAACAGCGCCTGAATCGCTTCGGCCAGACAGCCGATCCCGATGCCGTGTGGAAGGGCATGGGCGTGCGCAACATCGAGGCGGCCTCGTTGGCGTCGGGCCCCGAGTTCGCCACTCTCGCCAAGCGTAGAAAGTAGGCCGGCCATGGCGAAATCGTCTTCCCGCGTCTTGCTCACCAAGCTCTTCGGCACTTCCGCCAGGGGCATTTCGACCGAAGGCTCGGTCCTGACCGGTTACGCCGCCGTCGCCGGCACGAAGGTCTGCGTCATCGGCACCTGCGACGGCACCTACATCGACAATGCTGCGGCGCTCAGGCTCGCAGCGCATGTCATCGAATGCATCGAGCGGCATCCCCGCATGCCGATCGTCATGCTGGTCGACAGCGCCGGCCAGGAACCCAACCGCGTCGCCGAGATGCTGGGGCTGGCGAGTTACTTCGGCCATCTGCTGACCTGCCTCGAAGTGGCGCGCCGCAAGCGCCACAAGCTCGTGACCATCGCCACCGGCAAGGCGATCGGCGGCGCCTTCATCTGCTACGGCATGTTCGCCGATCGCATCTATGCTCTCGACTCTGCCAGCGTCGGCCTGATGCCGGTCGAGGCCATGTCGGCGGTCACCAAGATTCCAGTGCCCGTCCTGCGCAAGCTGTCGAAGACCATGCCGTCGCTCGAGTTTGGCGCCCATCCGTTCGCCCTTTTGGGCGGCATCCAGGAAGTATGGCCGGCCAAGGGTGACGTCCAGGCAAAGCTGGCCCGCGCCATCGCCACGTCGAGCCCGGAAGACAACCGTGCCGAGCTCGGCAAGAAGCGCGGCGGGCGCAAGCTCGCGCTCGATATCCGCAAGAAGGTGCTCGTCGCGGCGGCAAGATGATAGGTCTTCGCCGCCATGCGCTGGTGCGGTTGTCGCGCGTGCCCGAGGCCGACAACGACAGGGACCGTGCCTTGGCCGAGCGCTGGCAGGCCGCCGGCCAGCCGTTCGTCGTCACCCGTGGTGGTGCCGATCCCAAGGGGGTCGGCTTGGGCTTCTGCGTCGTCGATGCCCGGCATCCCGAGCTGCGGCCGCGCCGTGTCGCCGCCCGCTGCGCCCGGGGCGACGTAGCCGTTATCGAGCGTCCGCCACGGCTCGACGAGATCGCCCGCTGCCCGGCGGCTGCAGCGCTGGCTGGATCGTTCTCGCGCTTGGTCGATGCTGCCCGAGAGGCAGGCCTCGACATCAGGGTCTATGGCAGCTGGATGTGGCAGGCGCTGACGGGTGAAAACCATGTTCGCGACAGTTCCGATCTCGACGTGCTGATCGACGTCGCTGATGCCGGCGATGCCGACCGCGTCGCGGCCTTTCTCGAGCGGCAGGAAGATGGCCTCGCCTTCAGGATCGACGGCGAACTCTCCATCGCGGGCCTGGGCGAGGTGCATTGGCGCGAGCTGCGTCAGGACGGGGCGGACGTTCTCGTGAAGTCGATCGATACCTTGCGGCTGACACCCCGCGCGGAGCTGCGGGCATGAGCCCGGACACCATTGTCTCAACGGCTCGGCTGCCGGGCGCCGCTGCATCGGATCTGGCGCTCGCACGGGCGGCCGTGGCGGCGCTCTACGACGAGCTCAGGGCCTACCCCAAGCCCGGCCTCGTCAGCCCGATCGACTCCGGCGCGCATGCCGACATGGATTACGCATTGATGTGCCGGTCAGCCGATTCGCTGCTGCAGCCTTTCGCCAGTCTCGCCGCGGCGGGTCGCGCCAGCGCCTCGTTCGAAGCCGCGCTGATGCCGCTTGGCATCGAGGCCGAAGGCCGCATGCTGGCGGCCACTGGCGGCGTCAACACGCATCGTGGCGCGATCTTTTCGCTGGGCTTGGTCGTGGCTGCCATGGCGCATGCGGCCGATCGGTTTTCCGCCCTGTCTCCAACGATGGTCCGGGCGGGCTTGAGGCGTCAGTGGGGGGCGGCTCTGGAGCGCCACGCGTTGCGGGGTGCCACGGCGTCGAGCCATGGCGCGGACGTGCGTCGCCGGACCGGACTAGACGGCGCGCGCCGCGAGGCGGCTCTCGGCTTTCCGAGCATTTTCGAAGTCGGCGTTCCCGCCTACAGCCGCGCGCTCGCCTCTGGCCTGGACGACAATGCAGCCTGCATTCAAACCTTGTTCGTGCTGATGGAGGCCGTCGACGACACGACGGTGCTCTATCGCGGCGGCGTGGATGCCGGCCTGTTCGTGCGGCGGGCGGCCGGCGACTTCCTCGCTCACGGCGGCTGCAATCGCGGCGACTGGCAGGCCGAGGCCGAGCGTCTCCATCACGCCTTCGTCGCCCGCAACCTGTCGCCAGGCGGTTGCGCCGACCTGCTGGCGGTGACGATCTTCCTGGTCCGCTGCTGCACGACCACAATGCGGTGAGGCGGGCGTAACGCTTCGCTTCTGGCACGGGAGTCGCATGCTTGCGGCGGACACGCCCGCTGCTAGGAGATGACCATGACGCTCTCACGCCGTTCGCTGCTTGCCGTGCCCGCCGCACTTGCCTTGCCGCGCGCCGCCTGGGCGCAGGACAAGGTCGTGCGTTACGGCATTCCGATGACCGACATTCCGCTGACGACCGGTCAGCCCGACCGCGGCGCCAACGCCTACCAGTATACCGGCCTCACGATCTACGACCCGCTGATCGCCTGGGAGCTCGATGTCTCGGACCGGCCGGGCAAGATGGTCCCGGGGCTCGCGACCGAGTGGAAGGTGAGCGACGCCGACAAGACGCTGTGGACCTTCAAGCTCCGGCCCGGCGTGAAGTTTCATGACGGCTCGGCGTTCGACGCCGACGCCGTGATCTGGAATCTCGAGAAGGTGATGAACAAGGATTGCCCGCAGTTCGACACGCGGCAATCGGCGCAGGTACGGCCGCGCCTGCCGGGCCTCGCGAGCTACCGCAAGAGCGGCGACATGGAGCTCGAGATCAAGACCAAGACGGTCGATTCGCTCTTCCCCTATCAGCTGCTGTGGTTCCTGGTGTCGAGCCCGGCGCAGTGGGAGAAGGTCGGCCGCGACTGGAACAAGTTCGCCATGGAGCCGTCGGGCACCGGGCCGTTCAAGCAGACGCGCCTGGTGCCGCGCGAGCGCGCCGAGATCGTGAAGAACGAGTCCTACTGGAACCCCAAGCGCGTCCCCAAGGTCGACCGCATCATCTTCGTCTGCGCGCCCGACGATTCGGGCCGCAGTGCCGCCCTGCTGTCGGGCAACCTCGAGATGATCGACAACCCGGCGCCCGACATCCTGGACCGCCTCAAGCAGTCCGGCATCCGCATCTCGACCAACATCACGCCGCACGTCTTCCAGTATCATCCCTCGTTGGTCGAGGGCTCGCCGTGGACCGACATCCGGGTGCGCAAGGCCGCCAACCTCGCGATCGACCGTGACGCCATCGTGAAGCTGATGAACGGCCTGGTGACGCCGGCCTATGGCGAGGTCGACCGCTCGAGCCCGTGGTTCGGCAAGCCCACCTTCTTGATCAAGTACGCGCCCGACGATGCGCGCAAGCTGATGGCGGAGGCGGGCTATTCCAAGGCCAAGCCGATGAAGGCCCGCATCTCCATCCAGGCCGGCGGCACCAACCAGACCGTCAACGAGGCGATCCAGGAGATGCTGAAGGAGTGCTTCTTCGACATCGAGTTCAAGCCGGTCGAGCTCGAGGCGCTGATGACGGGCTGGCGCGGCGGCGCCAGGGCCGACATGAACAAGGACGTCAGCGCGACCAACGTCACCCATGTGACGTCCGATCCGTTCTACGCCGCCAACCGCTTCTTCGCCTCCGACCAGGTGGCGCCGATCGGCGTGAACTGGAGCTTCTACAAGAACCCCGAGGTCGACCAGCTGGTGGTCGAGCTGAAGAGCACCTTTGATCCGGCCAAGCAGGATGAGATCACGGCAAAGATTCACGCCAAGGCCGTCGACGACGCGGTGATGATCTGGGTCTATCACGACACCACCGCGCGGGCGCTGTCGCCCCGGATCAAGAAGTATGTCCAGGCGCAGAGCTGGTTCCAGGACCTGGCGTTGGTGGAGATGTAGCGCGTCGTCCTGAGCGGAGCGAAGGACCTCATCGCCGCTTGCAATCGGCCTGAGATCCTTCGCTTCGCTCAGGATGACATAATGGCGCGCAGCTCCTTCGATGAGGGCAGGGCCGCGAAGGCACCAGACCGCGTCGCAGTGAGCGCGGCAGCCCTTTGAGCGGCGGCGATGGCCGTGTCGATGGCGAAGCCCTGCACGAGCGCTGCCGCAACGACCCCGCAGAAGGCATCGCCGCAGCCGGTCGTATCGATGGCAGTTACGGCCTCGGCCGCGAAAGCACGGCGCTGCCCGCCCTCGATCAGTACGCAGCCCTCGGCGCCCCGCGTGACGATGGCGGCCTTGGCATCACCCATCGCACCTCCCAGCTGCTCGGCCTCGACGCGGTTGGCGATCACCAGGCTCGAGCGGCCGATAAGCTTCTCGGCGCCAGGCCAGAACGGAGCGGGATTGAAGACCGTCATCGCCCCCTCGCGCCGTGCCGTGTCGAGCACGAAGGCGGTCGTGTCGAGCGCCAGGTTGCCCTGAATCAGAACGACATCGCCTGGGCCCACGCCCTCAAGGGCGGGCAGGGTATCTGCCCTGCTGAGCGCCAGCGAGCAGGCGCTGGTGCTGACGATGCTGTTCTCGCCGTTGGGCAGAACCATCAGGAGCGAGAAGTCGGTAGCATGCGGCAGCCGCGGCAGGATGAGCTCGGCAAAGCCTTCGCCCGCCAGATGCCGCTCGACCTCGTCCGCTTGCGCCTTGTCGTGGCCGAGCGGCGCACAGAACCGGACATTGGCCCCGCACCGCGCCGCGACAACGGCCTGGTTAAGCCCCTTGCCGCCCGGCGCGCGCGCTCCGTCGCTGCCGATCAGCGTCTCGCCCGGCATCGGCAGGCGCGGCACGGTGAGCGCCAAGTCCAATCCTGCATTTCCGATGACAACGACTCGTCCGGGCATCTTCGCCTCTTGCTGATAACCTCCCTCGATCTCAGGAGGGCCAGCGATGAAGAAGACCTACCACGGCAGCTGCCACTGCGGCTGGTTGCGCTTCGAGGCCGACATCGACCTGGAGGTCGGTACCGGGCGCTGCAACTGCTCGATCTGCACCAAGCAGCGCGCCTGGAACGCGGTGATCAAGCCGCAGGACTTCCGTCTGGTCTCGGGCCAGGACAACCTCGCCGACTACCAGTTCGGCAGCAAACAGGGCCATCACCGCTTCTGCAAGACCTGCGGCATCGCCGCCTTCGGCGAGGGCTATGTCGAGGCGATCGGCGGCTCGACGACATCGCGCCTGAGGAGCTGGCCAACGTGCCGATCCGCTACATGGATGGCCGGCACGACAACTGGTTCAAGCCGCCCAACGTCACCAGCTACCTCTGAGGCCGGAAGGCCAGCCGGTCCCACCATACGTCCGGGCCGCCGAGCTGCGAAGGACCCGTGCTCTGGTGGATGACGGCAAGGCCGTGCCGCGCGGCCAAGGCGTTCGTCTCGGCGGCCGAGACCTCGAACATGCGGCGGCCAGCCGGCACCGGACCGTGGCGCAGCGACAACGCCATCGTGCCTACGGGTCCGATCAGCGGCGCGACCCGGGCCATGGCGCGCTCACGCTGGCCGAGATCGAGATGCATCCATACGGCCGTCAGCATGACGAGGTCGTAACGCTCGCCCAGCCCATGCACACGATCGAGATCGGGCAGCGAATCGTCGATCCAGGTAATCGCCGGATGCGGATGCAGCCGCTGGGCTTCGGTGCGCAGCTCCGGCGTCGGTTCGACGGCCGTGACAGCATGGCCGAGCTCGGCAAAGCCCGCCGCGTCGCGGCCCGTGCCCGCGCCGATATCGATGACACGGCTCGGCGTCGTCGGCCAAAGATGCATCCAGTGCCGATGGACATGGCCGAAGGGCAGGCTCTCGTACTGCTTGACGCGCTCGGCCGCTGTCTCGCCGTAGCCTTCGGTGCCGCTCACTCGGATGGTCATGACGTCATGCCCAACCACCGGCATGAGGCAGAACATGTCCCGTGATGAATCCCGCCGCATCGGAACATAGGAAACAGACCGTCGCGCCGAGCTCCTCGGACTTGCCCAATCGGCCGAGCGGGATCTGCGCCGTCATCTTGGCCATCGCTTCCTTGTTGGCGAGCAGGGCCGGCGGGAAGTAGTCGGGGTTCTCGACATAGTTCGAGCCGACGGCGTTCACCGTGATGCCGTCGCGGCCGAGCTCCTTGGCGAGCGAGGAGACCAGACCGTTGGCCGCCGCCCGCGCCGAGACGTAGGGCGCATAGTTGGCGATGCCGCGCAACGGCGCGGCCGAGGAGACGAACACGATGCGTCCTGACTTGCGCTTGCGCATCGACGGTGCCACCAGCTGCACGAGCCGGAAGGGCGCCACCGCCATCGCCTCGAGCGCGGAGCGATAATCCTCCAGTCGCGCCTCGCCGATTGGCGCGCGGAGCGCGGGGTAGGCGTCGTTGTTGACCAGTGCATCGATATGGCCGTGACGTTTCAGCGCAAGCTCGACCAGGGTTGCAGGCTCGACGGCCGACAGCGCATGCGCGCCGGGGAATTCGGATTCGTATTTGCGTCGCGCACTGGGCGCTTCGAACGTCGGATCGTGGGCCAGAACCGTGGCCCCTTCGGCCAGAGCGACCCGTGTCGTGCCGTGCCCGGCGAACTTTTCGACGTTGGTGACCAAGAGCACCCGGTCTTTCAGCATCATGGCGATTCCTCTAGGTTGCCCGGCATGGCGAACCCGCCCGATCCTACCCCGCCTGCCGGCCCTGCACAGGCATCCTTCGGCTATCGCGACGTGCCGGCGGCCGAGAAGGCCGGCCTGGTCCGCCAGGTCTTCGAGAGCGTGGCGCCACGCTACGACCTGATGAACGACCTGATGTCGGTTGGCGTGCACCGGCTGTGGAAGAACACGCTGGTGGATGTGCTGAACCCGCGGCCGGGCGAGAAGTTCCTGGACGTGGCGGGCGGCACCGGCGATGTCGCTTTCCGCCTCCATCGCCGGCAAGGTGAGCGGCCCGACGTCACCGTCTGCGACATCAATGCGGCCATGCTGGCGGTCGGCCGTGACCGCGCCATCGATCGCGGCCTGCTCAAGGGCTTGACCTGGACCACGGGCGACGCCGAGAACCTGCCGTTCCCCGACCGCTCATTCGACGGCTACACGATCGCCTTCGGCCTGCGCAACGTCACCGATATCGACAAGGCTCTGCGCGAGGCGCATCGCGTGCTGCGGCCCGGCGGCCGCTTCTACTGTCTGGAGTTCAGCAAGGTGACGTCCGCGCCGGTCGGCCGCGTCTACGACGCGTACTCCAGCCGGGCGCTGCCGTTCTTCGGACGCATCGTCGCCAAGGACGCCGAGTCCTACCGTTACCTGCACGAGAGCATCCGCCGCTTCCCGCCGCAACGCGAGCTCGCCCAGCGCATGCGCGACGCCGGCTTCGCCAATGTCGCCTGGCGCGACCTGACGCTTGGCGTCGTCGCGCTCCATTCGGGCTGGCGGATATGAGCTGTCTTCGCTGGGGGCGCGCGACTTCACCTCCTGTCATCCTGAGCGAAGCGAAGGATCTCATGCCGATTGCAAGCGGCGATGAGGTCCTTCGCTTCGCTCAGGACGACAAAAGCCAGCGGCCCGCGGTCCGGTAAAATGCTGCGCGCGATCCGCAATTCCTGGCGCCTGCTGCGCATGGCGCTGAGCCTGGCGCGGCACGATGCGCTGTTCCCGCTGGAGATCCTGGGCATCACGCCGGCGCTGGTCGCCTGGGCGCGCCTGTTCGCCCGCCGGCACGACGCCCGCCGGCCGGGCGAACGGCTGACCGCGGCGCTGCAGGAGATGGGGCCGTCCTTCATCAAGCTCGGCCAGGCGCTGTCGACCCGCGCCGACCTTCTCAGCGAGCAGGTCGCGGCCGACCTGGCGCAATTGCAGGATCATCTGCCGGCCTTCCCGGGCGCCGAGGCTCGCCGCATCATCGAGGCCGAGCTCGGCCAGCCGATCGATGCGCTCTTCACCAGTTTCGACGATGCGCCCGTGGCGGCCGCATCGATTGCGCAAGTGCATTTCGCCGTCACCACCGATGGCCGCGAGGTCGCGGTCAAGGTGCTGCGGCCAGGCATCGAGAACGCCTTCGTTCGCGACCTCGACCTCTTCTATTGGGTCGCCGAGCTGGTCGAACGCACGCAACCCTCCTTCCGCCGCCTGAAGCCGGTCGATTCGGTGCGCGCCTTCGCCGATGTCGTGCGCGTCGAGATGGACCTGCGCATGGAGGCCGCCGCGGCCGAGGAGCTGGGCGAGAACTTCGCCGAGGACCCGGGCTATCGCGCGCCCACCATCGACTGGGATCGCACCGCCCAGCGCGTGCTGACCTTGGAGCGCATCGACGGCATCCCGATCGGCGATCGCGACGCCATCGTCGCCGCCGGCCACGATCCCAACGAGGTCATGAAAAAGGCGGCCGAGGCCTTCTTCTATCAGGTGTTCCGCGACGGCTTCTTCCATGCCGACATGCATGGCGGCAATGCCTTCGTCGACAAGCAGGGCCACATCGTGCCGGTCGATTTCGGCATCATGGGCCGCGTCGACGAAGACACGCGCGGCTACCTCGCCGAGCTCCTGGTCGCCTTCCTGCGCCGCGACTATCGCGCCGTGGCCGACGTGCAGTTCCGCGCCGGCTACGTGCCGCCCGACCAGTCGCCGGCGATGTTCGCCCAGGCCTGCCGCTCGATCGGCGAGCCGATCTTCGGCAAGCCCAGCCACCAGATCTCCATCGCCCGCCTCCTCGCCCAGCTGCTGCGCGTCACCGAGCAGTTCGAGATGACGGTGCAGCCGCAGCTGCTGTTGCTGCAGAAGACGATGCTGATGGCCGAGGGCATGGGCACGCGGCTGAACCCGCACGTCAACATCTGGGAGCTGGCGCAGCCCCTGATCGAGGAGTGGATGCAGACCCATTTCGGCCCGCGCGCCACCGTTGGCCGCGCCGCCGAGGACGTGATGCAGGGCCTGCGCCGCCTGCCGCGCCTGATCGACAGCCTGCATCTCGTGGCCGAGCACGAACGCCGCAAGGCCGAGCGCGACGCGGCTGCTCCACCACCCCCGTCTGGGCGCATCTGGCGGCCAGGCTTCTCCGAGGTCATCGCCGTCCTCGCCCTGATCGCCGCCATCGTGGCGTGGTGGCATTGACGATCTTTGGCGCACCATCCGTCATCCCGACCGGAGCGAAGCGGAGTGGAGGGACCTAGTCATAGTATCGTTGAAATACAACTACTGATCGTAGGACGGAATCCGAAGCAACCGATACCATTTGACCATGGCGCGCAATCCAGTGGTCTACATTCTCGCCAGTCAAAATAGACGCGCGCTTTATATCGGTGTGACGACCGACCTTTCGCGGCGCCTCGAAGAGCACCGCCAAGGCATGGTTCACCACACGGCGCATTACAACATCAAGCGACTCATCTATTTTGAATCCCTTGAGACGGCGCCCGAAGCGATCGCGCGCGAGAAGCAACTGAAGAACTGGCGAAGGGAAAAAGAAGCTCATCCTGATTAATAGATCGAATCCGGACTGGCGGGACCTGAGCAGCGAAGTCGACTGAAAAGGTCCCTCCACTCCGCTTCGCGCCGGTCAGGATGACGGACTTTGAAGTGATGATCAGGTCCCTCCACTCCGCGCTTCGCGCTCCGGTCGGGATGACGGGTCGTAGGTGACCACCGACCAGATCATCTTCGGCCTCGCCGTCTTCCTGCTTGCCGGCACCGTGAAAGGCCTGGTCGGACTCGGCCTGCCGACCATCGTCATTGCACTGACGACCCTGGTCCTGCCGCTCACCGAGTCGATCGCCATGATCGCGCTGCCGACCATCTTCACCAACCTCTGGCAGGCGGCGGTCGGCGGCAACTTCCGGCGGATCGCCCGCCGGCAGTGGCCGCTGGTCGTGCCGCTGGTGGTGACGCTCTATCTCACCATGTGGCTGGTCGGGCAGAAGGGCCCGAACTGGGCCTTCGTCGTCCTGGCGACCGTATTGATCGTCTATAGCGGGCTCGGCCTCTTGCGCATCCGCCTGCACATCCATGCCGATCTGGAGAAGCCGCTGGCGCCGGTGATCGGTGTGGTGTCCGGCTTCGTTGCGGGCGTGGTCGGCGTGCCCATCGTCCCGCTGATGCCTTATCTGCAGGGCCTCGACATCAAGCCGTCGGAGCTGGTGCAGACCCTCGGCGTCGTGCTGTGTGCTACCTCGCTCACCCTCACGGCGTCGCTGTTGTTCTTCGGCCTGCTCGACGGCCCGCGCGCCCTGGTGTCGGCTGCGGCGGTGGTGCCGGCGCTGGCGGGCATGTGGCTCGGCCAGCAGATCCGGATGCGTCTCTCAGTCGAGCAGTTCCGCCTGGCCGTGTTCTGGGCGCTTTTGCTGACCGGGCTGTACACTTTCGCAACCCGGGCATTGTGATAGGCTGGGCGACTATGCTGAAGGGCAAGCGGATTCTGCTGATCGTCGCGGGCGGCATCGCGGCCTTCAAATCGCTCGAGCTGATCCGGCGCCTGCGCGAGCGCGGCGCGTCGGTGCGTTGCGTGATCACCGATGCCGGGGCGAAGTTCGTGACGCCGCTGTCGTTGCAGGCGCTGACCGAGGACCGCGTCTACAGCGACATGTTCTCGCTGACCGACGAAAGCGAGATGGGCCATATCCAGTTGTCGCGCGATGCCGATCTGCTGGTCGTGGCGCCCGCCACCGCCAACATCCTGGCGCGCATGGCGGCCGGCATGGCCGACGATCTCGCGGCCACGGTGCTGCTTGCCACCGACAAGCCGGTACTGGCGGCGCCGGCGATGAATGTCCGCATGTGGACCCACGCCGCCACCGTCGCCAACGTCGAGACCCTGAAGAAGCGCGGCATAACCTTCATCGGCCCCAACGACGGCGCCATGGCCTGCAACGAGTACGGGCCCGGCCGCATGTCCGAGCCGGAGGAGATCGTCGCCGCCATCGACGCCATGCTGGCGCCAACGGAAAAGCCTCTGGCCGGCAAGAAGGCCGTCGTGACATCGGGTCCGACGCGCGAGGCGATCGATCCCGTGCGCTATATCTCCAATCATTCCTCGGGCAAGCAGGGCCATGCGATCGCCGCGGCCCTGGCGGCGCTGGGTGCGGAGGTCACGCTGGTGAGCGGGCCCGTGTCGATCGCCGATCCAACGGGCGTGCGGACAGTCCATGTCGATTCGGCCGACCAGATGCTGTCGGCGTGCCAGGGCGCCGGCAGGGTCGACATCGCCGTGTGTGCCGCCGCCGTCGCCGACTGGAAGGCCGCTCATCCGGCCAACGCCAAGCTCAAGAAGAAGGCGGGCGCGCCGCCGCCCAGCCTCGAGCTGGTGCCCAATCCCGATATCCTGGCGACCCTGTCCAGGCCCGGCCCGCAGCGGCCTGCGCTGGTGGTGGGCTTCGCTGCAGAGACGGAGAATCTGGTCGCCAACGCCATCGAAAAGCGCCAGCGCAAGGGCTGCGACTGGATCGTGGCCAACGACGTCTCGCCCGCGGTCGGCACGTTCGGCGGCGAGCGCAACACCGTGCATCTGATCAGCGCCAGCGGAGTCGAGGATTGGCCGACGCTGGCCAAGGACGAGGTCGCCAAGCGCCTGGCCGGCCGAATCGCTCTCTATTTCGCCCAGCCGCCCAAGGCAGAGGCAGCGGAGTGAAGGGCGTGGAGGCCGTCGAGATCGAGGTGGTGCGGCTGCCGCATGCCCGCGACCTTGCCTTGCCCGACTATGCGACCGCCGCCGCAGCCGGCGCCGACCTGCTGGCCGCCATCGACCAGGACATCGAGCTCGGCCCGCTCGAACGCAAGATCGTGCCGACGGGCATCGCCATTGCGCTACCGGTGGGGTTCGAGGCCCAGGTGCGGCCGCGCTCGGGCCTGGCGGCCAAGAACGGTGTAACCGTGGCCAATGCGCCGGGCACCGTCGATGCCGATTATCGCGGTGAGATCGGTGTGATCCTGGTGAATCTCAGTAAGGAGCCTTTCCGCATCAGTCGCGGCATGCGAATTGCACAGCTGGTCGTGGCCCGGCATGCCCGGGCAGTGTGGCGTGAAGTAAGCGAACTCGACCGGACGGCGCGCGGCGCCGGTGGTTTCGGATCGACAGGAGTGACGGCGGGATCGACCAAAAGCGCCTGAGGAGAAGCACTGGGGATGCCTCGGCTCAGCAAGAAAACCATGTTCGCCATTGAAGCCGTGCTCGATGTGGCCTTCCACGTCGGCGAGCATCCGGTGCGCAGCGGCGACATCACCGAACGCCAGCGCATTCCCAAGCGCTACCTTGAACAAGTCCTGCAGCACCTGGTGCGCGCCGGCATTCTCTCCGGCAAACGCGGTCCGCGCGGCGGCTATCGGTTAGGCCGCGAGCAACGACGCATCACCCTGGGCGAGGTCGTGCGCGTGGTGCGCAAGCTCGAGGCCGAGACCGAACCCAACGATCCCGCGACCGGCTCGCCGCTCGCCCACGAAGTCGTCTGGCCGATGTGGGAGAAGCTGCGCGACGACATGATGGCCCAGCTCGACAACATCACCATCGAGGAACTCTGCCAGCGCGCTCGCGCCAAGGGTCTCGATCGTCCGGTCATGCCGCCGCCGCCCGAGCGTATCGCCGTTTAGACTACCTCACCCTGAGGAGGCGCGAAGCGCCGTCTCGAAGGGTGGCAACACCAAGACTGGCTTCCACCCTTCGAGACGCATCGCTGCGCGATGCTCCTCAGGGTGAGGGCATTGGTGCAATTCCCACTCACTGAAATCTGCTTTAGGTTCCGCCGGTTTTATCGAACCGGAGGAGAGAGCAATGGCCAAGGCCAAGGCGAAAGCCAAACCCAACCCGCGCAACAAGAAGCTCTACGACGAGGGCATGAAGGTGCGCAAAGCCGTGCTGGGGGCGGCTTATGTCGACAATTCGCTGGCCGGCGCGGCCGACGACGACTTCATGATGTCGTTCCAGGACGTCACCACCGAATACTGCTGGGGCTATGTGTGGACGCGGCCCGGCCTACCCAAGAAGACGCGCTCGATGCTGAACCTCGCCATGCTGGCCGCGCTCAACCGCAGCCCCGAGCTCAAGCTCCACATCAACGGCGCGCTGAACAACGGGCTCAGCAAGGAGGAGATCAAGGAGATCTTCCTGCAGGTCGCGATCTACTGCGGCATCCCCGCCAGCCTCGATGCCTTCAAGACCGCCCGCGACGTCTTCAAGGAACGCGGGATCTGACTCGTCCGTCGTCCTGAGCGTAAGCGAGGGACCTCATCGCCGCTTGCCACTGGCATGAGATCCTTCGCTGCGCTCAGGATGACATGAGGGGCTCATGCAGATTCGAAACGCCCGCTCTGATGAAGCCCAGCGCCTCACCGCCCTCTGCGTGCGGTCGAAGGCGCATTGGGGTTACGACGCAGAGTTCATGAAGATGAGCGCGGCGACGTTGATCGTGAGCGACTCCGACATCGCGGCCGGCCGCGTGCTGGTCGCGGTCGATGACGATGATGCCGTGCTCGGCGTGGCGAGCGTCTTGCCGGAGGGCGAAACATCCGACCTCGATGTGCTGTTCGTCGATCCGCCGGCCATCGGCAGCGGCGCCGGTCGCGCGCTGTTCGATGCGGCGGCCGCGCTGGCGCGCCGCCAGGGTGCCCGGCGCATGACCATCCTCGCCGATCCCAACGCTGCGGCCTTCTACAAGCGCATGGGCGCCCGCTTCCTGCGGAACGCGCCGTCCGACGCCATTCCCGGCCGCACGCTGCCGTTCTATGAAGTCGACCTATGACCACCACTCTTTCGCCTCCCGCCACCATCGCTTTCATCGGCCTCGGCATGATGGGCCGTCCCATGGCCGCCCGCCTTGCCGAGGCGGGCTTCAAGCTCCGCCTCTACGACCTGTCGCAGAAGGCGGTGTCGGATTTCATCGGCGCCCATCCGTCGGCGCTGGCGACGGCATCGGCCAAGGCCGCCGTGCAGGGCGCCGACGCCGTGATCACCATGCTGCCCGACGGCAAGATCGTGCGGCAGGCGCTGATCGACGGCCGTGACGCGGCGCGCGAGGGCATGGCGGCGGGCATGCTCGCCATCGACATGAGCTCGTCCAATCCCGTCGACACTCAGAAGCTCGCACGCGACCTCGCGGCGCTTGGTGTGGCGCTGCTTGACGCGCCGGTATCGGGCGGCGTCAAACGCGCCATCGACGGCTCGCTCTCGATCATGGTGGGCGGCAACGCGGCCGACCTAGAGCGCGCCCGGCCGGCCTTCGCCGCCATGGGCAAGACCATCACGCTCTGCGGCCCTGCCGGCGCCGGCCATGCGCTGAAGGCCTTGAACAACTACCTGTCGGCGGCGGGCCTCGTTGCCATGTGCGAGGCGCTGGTGGTGGGCGAGGCCTTTGGCCTCGATCCCGGCACCATGGTCGACGTCTTCAACAGCTCGACCGGCAAGAGCAACGCCACCGAAGTGAAGGGCCGCCAGTTCGTCGTGCCGCGCAACTTCGCGGCGGGCTTCACCACCGGCCTGATGGCCAAGGACCTGCGCACGGCGGGCGAGGTCGCCCAGCACCTCGAGCTCAACATGCCCGGGCTGCAACAGGCGGTGGCCTACTGGGCCGACGCCAACAAGAAGCTGGGCGGCTCGGCCGACCACACCGAGATCTTCCGCTATGCCGAGATGCTGGCCGAGGAAGGGTCATAACTCATTGCCGGGAGCGCGCCACTCCGTGGCGCTCATCGGATGTCGAAACCAAGATGCGCCACGGAGTGGCGCGCTCCCAGCAAAGACAAAGAGCATGAGCGGGCCTGGAGGCCCGCGCTCCGACAAGACGGGGATGACCCCGGCACCCGCCGCGTATATCGGGCAGGACGGCTTTGACAGGGCGGGGCTCCGCCCTTATAAAACCGCCACCTAGGGCCCTTGGCGCCGCCTCCCCGGCGGTGATCGACGGGGTCCACATCGAACGACACAGCGCAAAAGAGAGACGGCCGCAGCATGCGGCGTTGGCGCGTGCGTTATCTCCCACCTGACTGAGAAACATGAACCTCCAAGACCTCAAGATAAAGAAACCGCCCGAACTCCTGGCCTTTGCCGAGGAACAGGGCGTCGAAGGCGCGGCGATGATGCGCCGCCAGGAACTGATGTTTGCCATCCTCCAGAAGCTCGCCGCCGCCGAGCAGGCGATCTTCGGCACCGGCACCATCGAGGTGCTGCCCGACGGTTTCGGCTACCTGCGCTCGATGGAAGCCAACTACCTGCCGGGCGCCGACGACATCTATGTCAGCCCCACGCAGGTCCGCAAATTTGGCCTGCGCACCGGCGACACCGTCGAGGGCGAGATCCGCGCGCCCAAGGACGGCGAGCGCTACTTCGCCATGGTGCAGATCAACAAGATCAACTTCGACGATCCCGACGCGCTGCGCCATCGCATCAACTTCGATTCGCTGACCCCGCTCTATCCCGACGAGAAGCTGAAGCTCGAGATGGAGGGCGCCGGCGTCATGGCGCCGACGATCTCCGAGGAGCAGTCGAGCGCGCGGGCCACCTCGTCGGGCCGCGTCAGCACCGGCCGGCGCACCACGGGCACGCTGACCAAGAAGGCCTCGACCTCGACACCACAGCAGCAGCTCGACATCTCGACCCGCGTGATCGACCTGATCGCGCCGATCGGCAAGGGTCAGCGCGCCCTGATCGTGTCGCCGCCGCGTACCGGCAAGACGGTGCTGATGCAGAACATCGCCCACGCCATCACCGCCAACAATCCCGAGGTCTACCTCATGGTGCTGCTCGTCGACGAGCGGCCCGAGGAAGTGACCGACATGCAGCGCACGGTGAAGGGCGAGGTCGTGAGCTCGACCTTCGACGAGCCGGCCAGCCGCCACGTCGCCGTGGCCGAGATGGTGATCGAGAAGGCCAAGCGCCTGGTCGAGCACAAGAAGGACGTGGTGATCCTGCTCGATTCGATCACCCGCCTGGGCCGTGCCTACAACACCGTGGTTCCCAGCTCCGGCAAGGTGCTGACCGGCGGTGTCGACGCCAACGCGCTGCAGCGCCCGAAGCGCTTCTTCGGCGCGGCGCGCAACATCGAGGAAGGCGGCTCGCTCACCATCATCGCCACGGCGCTGATCGACACCGGCAGCCGCATGGACGAGGTGATCTTCGAGGAGTTCAAGGGCACCGGTAACTCCGAAATCATCCTCGACCGCAAGGTCGCCGACAAGCGCACCTTCCCGGCCATCGATATCACCAAGTCGGGCACCCGCAAGGAGGAGCTGCTGGTCGATCGCGCGACGCTCTCCAAGATGTGGGTGCTGCGCCGCATCCTGATGCCGATGGGCGCCGTCGATGCCATCGAGTTCCTGCTCGACAAGCTGCGCACCGCCAAGACCAACCAGGACTTCTTCAGCTCGATGAACCAGTAAGGGTTCATGAAGGCACTCGTTGTCGTCGGCCATCCGGCTCCCGGAAGTTTCTGCCGCGCCATTGCGGACAACATCCGGGAGATCTGGTCGGCGGCGGAGTGCAAGGTCCGCTTTCACGATCTCGTCGAAGAGGGATTCGATCCGCGCCTGACCGCTGCCGAGGCGCGCGGCCAGGCATCGGTCGACCCCCTGGTGCTGCAGCACATCGCTGAGCTGCGCGACAGCGACCTCCTGGCGGTGGTGCATCCCAATTGCTGGGGCGCACCACCCGCCATCATGAAGGGCTGGATCGACCGCGTCTTCGCGCCGGACGCCGCCTATGGTTTTGCCAAGAGCGAGGACCGGGGCGACGTGCCCGTGGGATTGCTGACCACCAAGGTCGCGCTGGTGATCAACACCGGCAACCCACCGCTTGACTGAGGCGGCTGCGCTTGCAGCCAAGGCCGTCGCGATCGCCAACACGTCCTGACCGCGCATCGATTAATGCATTGCGGGCGCTGCCGCGAGGCCTCTCTACGGTGCGAAAAAACTCGCGAAAGCGAAACTGAGTGGACGGACTTTGGTTATTGACTCATTAGAACACATGAGTTATAGTTCCTTCGGCGCCATACTTCCGGCGTCCACTCTATGCATCGTCTATCGGATACCGTCGGGCGCGCGGCAGACACCGCGCCAGCCAGTCGGGCTGCGTCCCTATCATCCGGCACCCAGTAGATCTATGGATGGGGTGTCCGCTTCCGCCAACCACAACGGCGGGTCGGCGGAAACTGCGGGAACCTCGGAAACCTCCCGCACCGCCGATTGCAGTGCATGCAGTTCCTCACACACCGAGGTCGGCGGCGACGGCGCGGCGTTGGTCGGCGCTGACATCGACCTTCACGCCGAACCAGGCCTCGAAGCCGACGCGGCCCTGGTGCAGCAGCATGCCGAGCCCGTCGACGCAGCGATTGCCGCGGCCGCGGGCGGCCGCCAGCAGCGCCGTCTCCAGCGGCACGTAGACGATGTCGTACACCACGGCGCTGCGCGGCAGCTGCGACAGGTCGAGATCGAGCGGCGGCTGGCCTTTCTGGCCAAGCGAGGTCGTGTTGACCAGGAGCGTCACGCCATCGAGCGCCTGCGAACGGTTGTCCCAGTTGTCGACCACGATTTGTCGCCCGTCCGCAGGCGTGAAGGCCACGCCGAGATCGACCGCCGTGGTCTTGGTACGGTTCAGCAGCCTGAGCTCAGGAACGCCCGCATTGGCCAGCGTCGCCACGATGGCGCGCGCGGCGCCGCCGGCGCCCAACACGACGACCGGTCCGCTCGCGGCGCTCCAGTGCGGGGCGTTGTAGCGCAGCGCCTCCAGGAAGCCGAAGCCGTCGCTGTTGCGCCCTTCCAGCGTGCCGTCGGCCTGCTTGATCACGGTATTCACCGCGCCGATGTGTTTGGCGAGCGGATCGATGCGATCGAGCAGCGGCATGATCTCGATCTTGTGCGGCAGGGTGAGGTTGCAGCCGCGCGCGTTGGGCGTGCGCCGCAGGAACGCCACCAGTTCTTCCAACGCTGCCCGCTTGGGCTCGACCGGCAGGCGGCCGTAGTGGCCCTTGATGGCGTGCTGCTTCAGCCAGAAGCCGTGCAGGGCAGGCGAACGCGAATGCTCGACTGGCCAGCCGACGATGGCGGCAAAAGGTCGTCCGGCCGCCTCCTTCAGGAGAGTCTCGTAAGCGCTCATGCCGCCTGCTCCAGTCCGATGCCGTGCTCTGCCAGGAAGACCAGCAGCGGCAGCAAGGGCATGCCGAGCACGGTGAAATAGTCGCCGTCGATGCGGCTGAACAGGTGCGCGCCCAGCCCCTCCAGCTGGTAGGCGCCGACCGAGGCGCATACCGCCTCGCCGGCGCGCGCGAGATAGGCGTCGAGGAAGCTCTCGCTCAACGGCCGCATGGTCAGCCGGCCGGTTTCGGTCGCATGCCACAGCGGCGCGCCGTTCCGGGCGACGACGACGGCCGAGACCAGCTCGTGCGTGCGGTCGCTGAGCGCCTTCAACTGCTCGCGTGCCGCCGCGAGCGTCGGCGGCTTGTCGTAGAGCTTGCCCTCGCAGGCGAGGGTGGAGTCGGCGCCGATCACCATCGCGCCCGGTCGCCGTGCGGAGACGCGCACCGCTTTCATCTCGGCCAGGGTCGTGGCTATGTCCTGCGCGCTGGCGCGCTCGGAGATGAGGCTGAGCTTCACCTCGTCCTCGTCGACGCCCGACGGCACGATCTCGAAATCGAGGCCGGCGTTCCGGAGCATCTGGCGGCGCGACGGGCTGGCCGAGGCGAGGATCAAAGGAGGGGCGGGCATGGATCAGGCGGGCTCAATGCGGAACAGGCCGCCGTTGTCCGAATGGGTCACGAGGTACAGGAGCCCATCCGGCCCCTGCCGTACGTCGCGGATATAGGGAAGCTTGTCGACCAGCAACCGCTCCTCGCTGCGATAGCGCTCGCCGTCGAGCTCGATACGGAACAGAGCGAAGTTCGACAAGGCGCCGGTGAACAGCGAGCCCTTCCAGGCGGGGAACTTGTCGCCGGTGTAGAAGCAGAGGCCGCAGGGCGAGATCGACGGCACCCAGGCATGCAGCGGGTCTTCCATGCCGGGCAGGCTCTTGTGCGGGCTGATGATGGCGCCGTTGTAGTCGATGCCGTGGGTGGCGCGCGGCCAGCCGTAGTTGACGCCGGCCTTCAGGATATTGAGCTCATCGCCGCCGCGCGGCCCGTGCTCGACTTCCCACATGCGGCCGGTCTCGGGGTGCATCGCGAGGCCCTGCGGGTTGCGATGCCCCCAGGTGAAGATCTCGGGTCGCGCGCCTGCCTGGCCGACGAAGGGATTGTCGGTTGGCACCGACCCGTCGTCCTTCAGGCGCACGATCTTGCCGCCGAGGTCGCCGAGATCCTGGGCACGGTTCATCTGATAGCGCTCGCCTGCCGTGACATACATCATGCCGGCACGGTCGAAGGCGATGCGCGATCCGAAATGCAGACCGCCTGAGGTGCGGGGCAGGGCCTCGTAGATGGTGCGCGTGCCGCGCAGCGCGCCGTCGCCCAGCTCGGCCCGCGCCACCGTGGTCGCAGCACCTCCCGGGCCTTCGCCCGAGTAGGAGAGGTAGAGCGTCCGGTTCTGCGCAAAGTTCGGATGCAGGCAGACGTCTAAAAGGCCGCCCTGGCCGCGGGCATAGACCTTGGGGATGCCGCCGAGCGGCGCGCGCTCCAGCCGGCCATTGGCGAAGACCCTGAGCCGGCCCGGCCGCTCGGTAATGAGGATCCGGCCGTCGGGCAGGAAGGCGATCGACCACGGCTGTTCCAGATCGCGACTGAGCGTCACCAGCCGATAATTGGCCTTGCTGGATTTGAGGATTTCCTGGGCGCGCGCAATGGCGGGCGCGGCCAGCGCTGTTGCAGCCAGGATGATCTGCCGTCGTCGCATCGACTCTCCCAAGGCCGCCACTATACTCGACGCCCTTGGCGGACAGGTGTTGCTAAATCCAAAGATCGGGGGACCTCAAATGTCAAAATCGATTCTGATGCATGAGAATGGCGGACCGGAGAAACTGCAGCTCGAAGAGGTGACCGTCGGCTCGCCAGGCCCAGGCCAGGTGAAGGTCAAGCAGACCGCGATCGGCCTCAACTTCATCGACGTCTATACGCGCTCGGGCCTCTATCAGACGCCGCTGCCCAACGCGGTGGGCCGCGAAGCCGCCGGCGTGATCACCGAGGTTGGACCCAGGACCAAGGGCTTCAAGAAGGGCGATCGCGTCGCCTATTGCGGCGTGCTGGGCGCCTACTGCGAGGAGCGCGTCATGGGCACCGAGCAGCTCGTGCATGTGCCCAAGGGCGTGAGCGACGAGCAGGCCGCGGCCATCATGCTGAAGGGCATGACGACGGAGTATCTCGTCGACCGCTGCGCCAAGCCGTGGCTCAAGAAGGGCGACATCGTGCTGTTCCATGCCGCCGCCGGCGGCGTCGGCCTGCTGTTCGGCCAGTGGGCCAAGGCGCGCGGCTACAAGGCGATCGGCACAGTGTCGTCGCCCGAGAAGGCCGCGCTCGCCAAGAAGAACGGCTACAAGTGGGTGATCGACTACACCAAGGAAGATGTCGTCGCCAAGGTGAAGGAGATCACCAAGGGCAAGGGCGTGCCGGTGGTGTTCGACGGCGTCGGCAAGGACACCTGGAACGCCTCGCTAGACAGCCTGCGGCCGCGCGGCCTGATGGTCTCGTTCGGCAACGCCTCGGGCGCCGTGCCGCCGCAGCCGCCCGGACTGCTCACCGCCAAGGGCTCGCTCTATCTGACGCGGCCGAGCCTCGGCAACTACACGCCCGACCGCAAGGAGCTCGAGGCCAGCGCCAAGTCGCTGTTCAAGATGGTCAAGAGCGGCAAGGTGAAGATCGCCATCGACCAGCACTATCCGCTGGCCGAGGCGGCGCAGGCCCATCGCGACCTGGAATCGCGCAAGACCACCGGCCAGACCGTGCTGGTGCCGTAAGCAGACAGCCGGCGTTCAGCGTTCCATGATGATCGTCGGCCTCACCGGCTCGATCGGCATGGGCAAGTCCACGGCAGCGAAGATGCTGCGGCAGATGGGCGTGCCCGTGTACGACGCGGATGCCAACGTCCATGCCGTCCAGGCCAGGGGCGGCGCCGCGTTGCCGGCGATCGAGGCGTCGTTTCCCGGCGTGGTGAAGGACGGCGTGCTCGACCGCCAGGCGCTGGGCGCGCGCGTCTTCGGCAACAAGGAGGCGCTGCGCAAGCTCGAGGCCATCGTCCATCCGCTGGTCGGCCAGCGGCAGCGCGCCTTCCTGAGACGCGCGGCGCAACGCGGCGAGAAGCTGGTGGTGCTCGACATCCCGCTGCTCTTCGAGGGCGGCGGCGAGCGGCGCGTCGATGCCACCCTGGTGGTGAGCGCGCCCGCTTTCCTGCAACGCCATCGCGTCATGGCGCGTCCCGGCATGTCGGCCGAACGATTTGGCGGCATCCTGCGCCAGCAGGTGCCGGACGTCCTGAAACGACGCAAGGCGACTATCGTCATCCCGACCGGGCTTGGCCTGGCGCCGACGCGGCTCGCCTTGGCCAAGGCGATCGCCAAATTGAAGAAGAGGCGCGGCCGTTTCTGGCCGGCCAATCCCTGGCGCGAACGATTCACAGCCCAGCTTGCGCGCGCCCGCCGCAAGTAGGGTACAAGGGGCTGTGCGGGAAATCGTTCTGGATACCGAGACCACGGGTCTCGATCCCCTGGCCGGCCATCGCGTCGTCGAAGTGGGCTGTATCGAGCTGGTCAATACGGTCGCCACCGGCAAGACCTTCCACGCCTATTTCAATCCGGAAATGCTGATGCCGGCGGGCGCGCAGGACATCCACGGTCTCAGCGACGAGTTCCTGGCCGACAAACCGCTGTTCGCCGACAAGGTCGAGGAGTTCCTGGCCTTCATCGGCGATGCCCAGCTGGTGATCCACAACGCCCAGTTCGACATCGGCTTCCTCAACGCCGAGTTGGAGCGGGTCGGCAAGGACAAGCTGACCAACGCCTATGTCGACACGGTGTCGGTGGCGCGCCGCAAGTTCCCGGGCCAGCGCGTCAGCCTCGATGCGCTCTGCGAGCGCTTCAGCATCGACAACTCCAACCGCGTCAAGCACGGCGCGCTGCTCGACTCGGAGCTTCTCGCCGAGGTCTATCTCGAGCTGAGCGGCGGCCGTCAGCGGGACCTCGGCCTGGCGGCAGAGGTCGCCGGTGTGGCGGTCGGCGTGCTCACGGTCAGCAACCTGCCGGTTCGCCCGCCACGGCCGCATGCGCCGACCGACGTCGAGCTCGCGGCGCACATCGCCTTCCTGGCCCAGATCAAGGAGCCGCTGTGGCTCAAGCTTGAGGCCGTCGCCGCCGATTAGGCGGGTAGCCAGTTGCCGTGCAGGCCGTGCGGCACACGGCGCGGCATCACGATCTCCGCGATGGTCGGCTTCTCGATGTCGACGGCGTCGAGGATGGCGAGCACCGACCCGTCCGTCGCGCGATCGTAGACATAGGTCATGATCCAGCCATCGCTCTCGCTGCGGGCGCCGGCGCGCGGCACGAATACCGGCTCGTCGACTTCGCGGCCCGCCCCGAACTCGTGCACCGCCGAGCGGCCGGTCTGCAGGTCATAGCGGGCGATGGCGCCGAAGGCGCCAAGGTCATCGCCTTTGGCTTTGACCGGCAGCCAACCGTAGCGATTGGCGCTGCCGGCGCGCGCCGGATCGACGCGCGGAAACTCGCCGATGCGATCATCGAGCTGCGTGCGCTTGATCGAACCTGTCGCGAGGTCGAGCACGGCGCGCCACAGCATTGGCGAGGCGCCGCCGAACAAGGCGCCGTGCTGGACGTAGTCGACGTTGATGCGGCCGTCGGCCTCGTGCGCATTCATGAAGTGAAAGACGAAGAAGGCCTCATCGGAGAACCATCGAACGTCGCCTGTGCCATCGCGGCGGATCACGGCAATGCGCGTTCCGCGTTCGGGCTGCCAGGACAAGCCGGCGTCGCCGAACACGGCGGGGCACAGGAAGAACACGACATGATCGCGCGTGAACACGAAGTCGTGGATCATGAACGACGCGTCGGTGTCGAGCGGCACGTCGCGCACGATCACGCCGGCCTTGTCGACCACGCGGTAGGCGAGGAAGGGCGGCCTGAACCAGTAGCGGAACATCAACATCTCGCCGCTCGCCGGATCGATCTTGGGATGCGCCGTCATGCCGTCCAGAAGCTTGCCGGCAAAGTCGTAACGGCCCTTGGTCTCGAGCGTGGGCGCGAGCTCATAGGGGATGTCGCTTTCGTAGATCGCGAGGATGCGACCGGCGTGGCTCACCACGTTGGTGTTGGCGACGTTCTTGATGCGGCTCGGATCGCCGTCCGGCGGCACGTAACGCGGGTCAGGCGTGATCGGGCGCAGCAGGCTGCCGTAGATCGTGCGGCCGGCCCGCCGGTCGGCGCGCAGGCCTGCCGTCAGCACGAAGCGGTTGCGATAGCCCACCTTGCCGTCGGCGAAGGTGACGGCATGGACCATGCCATCGCCGTCGAACGGGTAGTTGTACGAGATCGGCGGGTAGGCGGGGTTGGGTCCGTTGCGAAGATAAGTGCCGGCGATCTCGCGCGGGACCTCGCCGCGCACGACGAGACCGGCGACGTCGAGCTCGTCGTGGACGGGCGCGAAGCCCGCCTTGAGGAACGGATTGGGTTTGTCGGCCTGGGCGAACGCCCGCCGCGACATCAAGGAGCCCGCCAGGCCAAGATGGCCGGCGAGCATCAGGAGGTCGCGGCGGGAGGATGCCATGCCGCGTCAGGCGTGGCCGACGGGCCCGCCTGCGATGCCCGGCATCTTGCCGCCGTTGGCCTCGAGCTGCTGGCGATAGAGCGCCACGAAGTCGACCGGCGCGATATTGAGCGGCGGGAAGCCGGCCTCGCGGGTGGCATTGGCGACCACGGCGCGGGCGAACGGGAAGAGCAGCCGCGGCGTCTCGATGAACAGCAGCGGCCCGTAGGCCTCCTGCGGTACCTCGCCGATGCTGACCGTGCCGGCATAGACCAGCTCCAGCATGAACAGCGGCTCGTCCTTGGGCGTCTTGGCGTTGGCCTCGATCGACAGCGAGACCTCGAAGGTCTTGGTGTCGAACTGCCGGTTGGTGACCTGGACGTTGAGCGAAAGCTGCGGCTGGGTCTGTTCGATCAGGCTCTGCGGCGCCCGCGGGTTCTCGAAGCTCAGGTCCTTGATGTACTGGCCGTGCATGATCAGCGGCGCGTTGGGCGCCTGCTGGGGAGCAGTGCCCGGCGGGCTCTGCGGCGGCAGGGGAGGGGTGTCGGTCATGGCGTACTTTCGCTCACTGTTTCAGGCGCGGTTTCGCGCGGGCGGTACCACGCAGGGCTGCACTGCACAAGCCGCGGGCAGGCGCGGCAGCCTGCCATTTGCAAAGCCATGGGCCAAATAAGAGAATAACAATCAGGATTTTGCACCTTTGGCAGAGGATATGGATCGATCTTCCTATCGCCCTCTCGTTGGCGTGACGGCCTGTTTGAAGGAGAACGGCCGCGGCGGCCGGCACCACGCGGTAGGCGACAAGTACGTCCAGGCGGCGATCCATGCCGTCGGCGGCCTGCCGGTGCTGATCCCGGCGATCGGTCCGCAGCTCGGCGACGATGAAGCGGCCACCATCGAGGCCCTCGACCGCCTGCTCGATTGCCTCGACGGTGTCCTGCTGACCGGCAGCCCGTCCAATGTCGAGCCGCATCACTACGGTGGCGACCTCAGCCGTACGGGCACGTCGCACGATCCGGCGCGCGACGCCACCACCCTGCCGCTGATCCGTCATGCGCTCGACCGCGGCGTGCCGCTGTTCGCGATCTGTCGCGGCTTGCAGGAGGTGAACGTGGCGCTGGGCGGCACGCTGCACCAGCTGGTGCACGAGGTCGAAGGACGCTGGGATCATCGTTCGCCCAAGTCGTCCGACATGGATGTCAATTACGGGCCGGCCCACTCCATCGACATCGTTGAAGGCGGCGTGCTTCATCGCCTGCTGGGCGAGCGTCGCGTGAGGGTGAACTCGTTGCATGCCCAGGGCGTCGATCGCCTGGCGCCGCGGGCGCGGCTCGAAGCCGTCGCCGAGGACGGCCAGGTCGAAGCCCTCAGCGTTGCCGATGCGCCGGCCTTTGCGCTCGCCTTGCAATGGCATCCCGAGCATCGGGCGCTGGAGAATCCGGTCTCGATGAAGCTGTTCGATGCCTTCGCCGCGGCCTGCCGCTCACGCGCAGCGGCACGCCTCGGACCTCCCCTGCGCGCCGCCGCGGAGTAAAGACATGACAGCCACGGCCACCCGCAATAACGCGCGGCGCGACTTCTACGAGCGCATCGGTGGCCTCTCGATGGCGCCGCTCTGGGAATCCCTGCATCAGCTGGTGCCGCCGCAGCCCGCGCCCAAGTACCAGGCGGCGCACTGGGACTATGACAAGGTGCGGCCGTTCCTGATGGAATCGGGCTCGCTGATCACCGCCAAGGAAGCGGTGCGCCGCGTGCTGATCCTGGAGAACCCGGCGATGCCGGGCGGCGCCTGCATCACACCCACGCTCTATGCCGGCCTGCAGCTGATCCTGCCGGGCGAGGTGGCGCCGAGCCACCGTCACACCCAGTCGGCGCTGCGCTTCATCGTCGAGGGCGAGGGCGCCTACACCGCCGTCGACGGCGAGCGCACGATCATGCACGAGGGCGACTTCGTCATCACGCCGACCTGGACCTGGCACGACCATGGCAATGAGTCCAAGAAGCCGATGGTCTGGCTCGACGGTCTCGACATCCCGCTGGTGTCGATGTTCAACGCAGGCTTCGCCGAGAACGGCGAAACCGACGAGCAGGCAGTGACCGCGCCCGAGGGCACGTCCGACGCCAAGTTCGCCAGCGGCCTGCTGCCGGTCGACTGGAAGCCCGCGCGCCAGACCTCGCCGATCTTCAACTATCCCTATGCGCGCACGCGCGAGGCGCTGGCCGGTCTCGAAAAGGCCGGTCCGCCCGATGCCTGCCACGGCTACAAGCTGCGCTATGTGAATCCTGCGAGCGGCGGCGCGCCGATTGCCACCATGGGCACGTTCATGCAGCTCCTGCCCAAGGGCTTCCACACGGCGCCCTACCGCAGCACCGACGGCACCGTATTCTCGGTCGTCGAGGGCACAGGCGAGAGCGTGATCGGGGGCAAGACCTTCCGCTGGAAAAAGCGCGACCACTTCGTCGTGCCGAGCTGGGCCAAGGTCGAGCATCGCGCCGACAGCGAGGCCGTGCTGTTCTCCTTCTCCGACCGTCCGGTGCAGGAGAAGCTCGACCTGTGGCGCGAGGATCGCGGCGGACGCTAGTCCAGGGCACTAGTCCAACCAGCCCGCCTGTTTCACCTGATCCTGATAGGTCTTGCTCACCGGTACATGAAGGCCGTTGCGCAGCACGAGCCGTGGACGTCGACCGTTGCGTTCCGCCGAGGCGACGGCGCCTTCGGCGACCCACCACGACCGATGCACCTGCCGGCCGCGTGATGGCCCCAGCTCGGCCAGCGCATCGCGCAGGCGCAGCAGGATCAGGTCGCTGCCGAGGGCTGTGTGGATGCGAAGGTAATGGTCCTCCATCTCAAGCGCCAGCAAGTCGCGGCCGAGCGCCGGCGGCACACGACGGAAGAAGTCGGCGGTAGGAGCCTCTGCGCCGGAGGCGGGTGCCGCGGCGACTGCCGCAGCGACTCTGGCACGCTCGGAATCAGCTTCGGCGTGCAGACGCTGCTCGACGAACAGGCCGACCAGGATGGAAATGACCACCGCCAGGAACGCCGTCTGCGGAAATATGTAGGGAAAGGCGCCCCAAGGAAGCGGCCGGACGAGCCAGCTATGGACGACGATGACTGCCGCCGTTATCGGCAACGCCGACAGGATGCCCGCCAAAGCCATGCGGGCGGCGACCTGCCAGCGGGTGAAAGCTTCGATCCGACGCAACGCAACGATGATGCCGATCACCAGCACCCAGGACAGCACGCCTATGATGGTGAAGTAGAGCAGGCGCCTGCCCAGCCCCATCGCCTCGTAGCTGCCGAACGGCCCGGTCACCGCCATGACCACGGCAACGCCCAGCACCCACGGCAGGTGATAGGGAATCGTCCTGAGTGGCATCCATTCGCGCATCGTGAAACGATGATCCCGGCAGATCGCGAAAAACGCCAGCCCTTCCACGTAGCAGCGATGGCATGGCGGTCCCGACGCGCCGATGGTGTCGGCCTCCTCCAAGGGAGTCTTAATGCCGTCATTTTTCCAGATCGTCGCCAACACCCCGTTATGGGTGTGGCCGCTCATGCTGTTCGTGCTGTGGCTGGGCTGGCGCGGCCTGCAGCCGCGGATCCTGCCGGTGGGACGACTGGCCGTCCTTCCCTTGGTCGGCGTCGGCACCTCGGCGACCGGCATCGCACAATCAATGCAGCCCAGGCTCGCCGTCCTTGGCTGGTCGGTGGCGCTGCTGGCGGCATTGCCACTGGGTTACCTCATCGGCTCTCGCCGCTCCGTGCGCCCGCTCGGTGGTGGACGGATCGAGATCGCGGGCGGCTGGTTCGTGCTGGTCTTCGCCGTGTCGATCTTCGCCGTGCGCTACACGCTCGGTGTGCTGTTCGGGGCCATGCCGGCGTTGCGCGCCGAAACGTTCTGGATCGTCCTGTCGGGGGGCGTCGGCGGCATCGTCACCGGCATCGGCGTGGGCTGGATCGCGAACCTGTTGCGGCGGGCCTATCGCCCGGCCGTGCTGACGGGCTAGCCGTGCGTCCGATCCTTCTTCTCCTGATGGTCTTCAGCGTGAGCGTCGCGGCGCTTGCCCAGCAACGCTTCGACTTCAAGGTCCGCGAGGACATGTTCGCCGGCATGGACGGCGACAAGGACGCCTTCGACCGCGCGATGAAACTGATCGACGACACGCTCGCCGCCGAGCCCGATCACGCCGAGGCGCTGGTGTGGCGCGGCGACGGCCGGCTGTTCATGGCCGGCGAGGCCTTCCAACGCGGCGCCATCGCCGAGGGCCAGAAGCTTGCCGCCGGGGCGGTGGCCGACATGGACCGCGCCGTTGCCCTCGCGCCCGACAAGATCGCGGTGCGCGTGCCGCGTGCTGCGGGCCTAATGCCCTATGCCCGCGCCCTGCGTCGCTTCGATCCGGCCGCAGCGGACAAGCTCACTCGCATCGCCCTTGGCGATTTCGAGTTCGTCCTGTCGGTGAGCCAGCCGGACTGGAGCACGATCGGCACACACGGCCGCGGCGAAGTACTAGGCGCGTTGGCCGATGGCTGGCTGGCTGTCGGAGAGACGACGAAGGGCGACGCCTTTCTCGACCGCATGATCTCGGAGCTGCCAGGCACGCCGTATGCCCAGAACGCGAGCAAGCGGCGCGCCGACCCGTCGGCACGGGCGCCGCTCACCTGCCTGGGTTGTCACTGACGACTTCTAGGCGACGCGCTTCTTCTGCGCTGCCACCGAGCCCGCACACTGGTCGACCGGCAGCGGCCGCAGGTGCAGGTCGTAGGCATCGGCGAACTCGGCGCGCCACGCCGTGCCGTCCTTGCGATAGAGATAGACGAACAGCACGCAGGCATCGGACTGATAGCGCATTGCGCGCGCCGGATCGTCCTTGCGGTCGAGCGCCCCCGATCCGAACAGGTTGGCGAGCTGGGTCTCGTCCAGCCCCTTGATGCGGTCGAGCGAGATCGGCGAGCCGGCATTGCGCGAGCTGAACACGCCCTTCTCGCCCGTGGCCAAGGAATATTGCGGCGGACTGTCCGTCGTGCAGCCCGTCATCAACAGCAGGGCCGCCAACGCCCCAGATCTCCGTTTCATGCCGCCCCCGTTCTTAAGGGCAGTCTACCGTGGCGGCCTTGGGGGATTAAAGGGCGGCTTCAGTGTCTGGGCGACGTGGACCATGGCTGCAACGCCCAGCACTGGTACGATCAGGTTCACGATCGGGATCGTCCCCAGGAAAACGATGATGATGCCGGTCAGCCACAGCACGCCCGTGTTGGCACCGCGCCAGGCCTTGACCTCGGCCGGGCTCATGCGTCGCAGCGCCACCTGCTCGTAGTACATGCGCCCGGTCAGCCAGCCGTTGACGGCATAGAACAGCACTGCGCCCAGGCCGGCGATGAAGAGCGCCAGGATGTAGAAGGGCAGCATCACAAGGTTCAGCGCCACGACGGCCACCAGGAACACCACGCCCGTCCAGATGCCGGTCCAGATCGAGATGCCGCGTGCCTTGCCGAGCTCAGGGTAGTGCCGGTCCTCGACGATGTCGGCGATCTGCTCCATGAAGATCGAGATCACGATGCCGAAGCTCGCCGGGAACAGCATGAAGGCGAGCACGACGACGCCGGTGCCGGTCAGCCAAACGATGGCTTCGTTGATCCACTTGGTGTCGAAATGCGCGACAGACCTCAGCGCCCAGATGCCCAGCGCGGCGATGGCGACCTGCAGCACCAGGCTCAGCAACAGCGACCACCAGATGACGCCGCGCAGCCGGGGATCGCCCAGCTGCTGTACCGCCAGTTCGAAGGCGCGGATCATGACGGCATCATGAGAATGCTCACTGCGGCCCCACCACTCCCGCCGCCTTCAGCTCGCCGATCTCCTTGGCCGAGAAGCCGCGCTGGCTCAGCACCTCGTCGGTATGCTGGCCGCGCTTGGCGGCCGGCCCCTTGATGCTTTCCTTGGTGCGCGAGAAACGCGGTGCGGGCGCGGGCTGCGCGAAGCCCGAGACGTCGACATAGGCGCCGCGCGCCTTGGCATGCGGATGCTGCGAGGCTTCCTTCATGGTGAGCACCGGCGCGAAGCAGATGTCGCTGCCTTCCATGATCTCGCACCATTCATCGCGCGTCTTGCTGTGGAAGATGGCGGCCAGCCGGCTCTTCAGCTGCGCCCATGCCTTGCGGTCCATTTGCGCCGGCAGGTTCTCGCCCTTCAGTCCCGTCTTTTCGAGCAGCTCGGCGTAGAACTGCGGCTCGATCGAGCCAATGCAGACGAACTTGCCGTCCTTGGTCTTGTAGGTGCCGTAGAAGTGCGCGCCGCCGTCGAGCATATTGGTCTCGCGGTCGCTGTCGTTCCACAAACCGGCGCCCGCCATGCCGTAGATGCCGCCCAGCAGGAGTGCCGCGCCGTCGACCATGGCGGCGTCGATCACCTGGCCCTTGCCCGAGCGCTGCGCCTCGAGAAGGCCGCAGACCATGCCGAAGGCCAGCAGCATGCCGCCGCCGCCGAAGTCACCGACCAGGTTGAGCGGCGGCGTCGGCTTGTCCTTGACGCCGATCGCATGCAGCGCACCGGTGAGCGCGATGTAGTTGATGTCGTGGCCGGCCGCCTTGGCGAGCGGCCCCTCCTGGCCCCAGCCGGTCATGCGGCCATAGACCAGCCTGGGATTGCGCTTGAGGCAAACCTCCGGTCCCAGGCCGAGACGCTCGGCAACGCCGGGCCGGAACGGCTCGGTGAGGCCGTCGGCCTTCTCGATCAAGCGCAGCACCACCTCGACGCCTTCCTTCTTCTGCAAGTCGACGGAAACCGAACGGCGGCTGCGGTTGTGCACGGCATATTTGGGGTCGGCCAGACGGTCCATGACATGCGCCTTGGTGCGGTCGACGCGGATCACGTCGGCGCCCATGTCGCCCAGCATCATCGAGCACATCGGGCCGGGGCCGATGCCTGCCAGCTCGACGATCGTCAGCCCCGAAAGCGGACCGCCCATGGTTTTCCTCCTGCGGAATGCACGTTTCTGATGGATGTTAGCCGATACAGCATCGCTGTCATCCCGAGCGAAAGCGAGGGACCTTTTCTGCAGCTTGAAAGGCCTCCGGATGACAGTCTCGATACTCACGGTCTAAAGTCCGCGCCGCAGAAGGCTCGGAGGAGACGGGATGGGTTGGGGCCGGTTATTCACGTCGCTGGTGCTGGCGATTGCCATGATTGGCGGCGCCGCGATCGGCGGCGTCATGGCGCAGTCCTCCCAGGCCAAGGAATACGATCAACAGTTCCTGCTGCAGGGGTCGTGGTTCCACGGCGTGCATGGACTTGCCTTCAACAAGGACGATCAGCTGTTCGCCGGCTCGGTGGTCGGCCAGACCATCTATCGCGTGCAGATCGATTCGGGCGAGGTCGACCGCTTCATCGGCGAGCCGACCGGCATGGCCGACGACATCGCCTTCGCCGAGGACGGTACCATGGCGTGGACCGCCTTCCTGCTGGGCAAGGTCTATATCCGCCGGCCCAACGGCAAGATCATCGAGGTCGCCTATGGCATGGGTGGTCCCAACTCTATCGCTTTCGGCAAGGATGGCCGGCTGTTCGTCTCCGAGGTCTTCATCGGCGACGCGCTCTACGAGATCGATCTCAAGAACGTCGACAAGCCCGATTTCAAGCCCTTCCCGCGCACCGAGCTCCGGCGCATCGCCGAGAAGCTGGGTGGCCTGAACGGCTTCGAGATCCACAAGGACGACGGCTTTCTCTACGGTCCGCTGTGGTTCAAGGGCCAGATCGTCAAGATCAATCTCGAGACCGGCGCCGTCGAGGTGATCGCCGAGGGCTTCAAGACTCCGGCCGCCGCCAATATCGATCCGCAGGTGAAGGACAACGTCTACGTCGTCGATACCGGCACCGGCGGCGTGTGGAGCGTGAGCCTCACCAGCAAGGAGAAGCGGCTGGTCGCCTCGATGAAGCCCGGCCTCGACAACCTCGCCTTCGACTCGCGCGGTCGCCTGTTTGTCAGCTCGATGACCGACAACGGCATCTACCTGGTCGACAAGCATACCGGTGCTTATCGGACCATCGTCGAGGGTAAGCTCGCGGTGCCCGGCGACCTCGCGGTCGTCACGGAGAACGGCAAGGACACGATTCACGTCGCCGACACGTTCAGCTATCGCACCGTCGACGGCCAGACCGGCGCGGTGCACGACGTGCTGCGCGTGCACGGCGACACCCACAACTATCCGCTCGGCATCTCGGTCGGCCCCAAGCATGTGCTGCTGACCAGCTGGTTCTCCAACACTGTCGAGAAGGTCGACCGCAAGACCGGCAAGCTGGTGGCGACCATGGGCGACTTCGCGGCACCGGTCGATGCGCTGGAGACGGCCGACGGCACGCTCTACGTCGCCGAGCTTGCGAGCTCCAACCTCGTCAAGGTGAGCGCCGACGGCAAGACGCGCTCGACCGTCGTCAAGGATCTGCGAAGCCCGGTGGCGCTGGCCCGCGGCAAGGATGACCTGATCTACGTCACCGAGATCGCCGCTGGCGCCGTCACCCAGATCAATGTCGTGACCGGCGAGCGCAAGGTCGTGGCCGATGGCCTGGCCGGACCCGAGGGTATCGCCGTCGGACCGGAGGGGCGGCTGTTCGTCGCCGAGGTCGGCCAGAAGCGCGTGGTGGCCATCGATCCCGCGACCGGCGCCAAGACGGTGATCGCCTCGAACCTCGACATCGGTCTCGAGCCCTTTCCTGGCGGCCCGCCCGCACTGATCCCGACCGGCGTGGCCGTCGGCGCCTCGGGCGTCGTCTATGTGAGCTCCGACAAGCGCAACTCGCTCTATCGGCTGACGCCGCCCGCCCCGTAAGCCCAGCACAAAGCTTCAAGGACCCGTATGCCCGGCATTCCGTTCATCAAGGACTTCAAGTTCGACTATGGCACGGCGATGGAGGTCACTCCTCTCATCCGCCGCGTCGTCGCCCACAATCCCAGCCCCTTCACCTTCAAGGGCACCGGCACCTACATCGTCGGCCACGGCAAGGTCGCCGTCGTCGATCCCGGACCGGACATGCAGGAGCATGTCGACGCCGTGCTGCGCGCCGTGCGCGGCGAGACCGTGACGCACATCCTGGTGACGCACACGCACATCGATCACGTCCCGGCGACGCCGGCGCTCGCCAAGGCGACGGGCGCCAAGGTCTATTCCTTCGGGCCGCATCCTCGGCCGGCCCGTGACGAAAATGGGCGCGACGAAAAGCCTGAGGAGGCGGGCGATCTTTCCTTTGCGCCCGACATCAAGCTCAACGATGGCGACGTGATCCAGGGCGATGGCTGGAACGTCGAGGCCGTGCATACGCCTGGTCACATCTCCAACCATCTCTGCTTTGCCCTGAAGGAAGACAAGGCGCTGCTGTCGGGCGATCACGTCATGGGCTGGTCGACGGCGGTGATCTCGCCGCCCGACGGCAACATGGCGGACTACTTCGCGTCCTTGCGCAAGCTCCTGCCGCGCGAAGAGGCGCTGTACATCCCCACGCACGGGGCCGAGATCCGCAATCCCGTCCCGTTCGTGCAGTCCTACATCGAGCATCGGCTTGGCCGCGAGGCCCAGATCATGGCGAGACTCAAGGAAGGGCCGCAGACCATCCCGCAGATGGTGGCCAAGAACTACGCCGACACGCCGATCCACCTGCACGCCGCCGCCGGCCGCTCGATGCTGGCGCATCTCATCCAGATGGCGAAGGACGGCCGCGTCAAGACCGACGACGGCCAGGCGCGGATCGACAGTACGTATCGGCTCTAGGCATTGTAGCCAGAAGTCCGCGCCTCATGTTCCTCTCCCCCTTGAGGGAGAGGTTAGGTGAGGGGGTCAACGCGGATGTTTCCTCCTGCATCACCCCCTCACCCAGCCTCTCCCCCAAGGGGGAGAGGAGCATGAACAGCTTGAGGTGACGGTCGTCACGTCGCCAACTTCGGCTCGAACCCCGGCACCCACTTCGGGTACTGCGGTAGATCGTCGGTGATCTCGTGCCACGACGCCTTGGAGGACGTGAAGACGTGCAGGCGCGGCCGCACGCCCGGATCGTTGTCGAACAGGCCGGCCGGGATGCTCACTGTCGGGAGATACGGCGCCTGCCCGGGAACCATCGAGCCGCAGGTCCGGCAGAACTTGCGGAAGCTGCCCGGCGATGATTCGTAGGTGCTGATGTTGTCTTCGCCGGCCAGCCAGCGAAATTTGTCCTTCTCGACATGGACGTAGGTCGCGACGCTCGCCGCGGTGAGCTTGCGGCAATTCACGCAATGGCAGTGGGTCATCGACCGCGCCGCCTCGATCTCGAAGCGGACGGTGCCGCAGGCGCAACTTCCTTTGATCATCGAGTCCTCCGTGCCGCGGGACATCCTATGATAACGTCCAGCCCGAAAGGAAACGCCCATGGATATGAAGCTCTCCGGCAAGACGGTCCTCATCACCGGCGGCAGCCGCGGCATCGGCTTTGCCTGCGCCATGGCCTTCGCCAGCGAAGGCTGCGCCGTCCACATCGCCTCGCGATCGAAAGAGTCGCTAGAATCGGCGCGGGAGAAGATCCGAGCGCGGCACAACGTGCCGGTCGAGATCCATGCCGCCGACTTCTCCAAGGGCGACACGGTCCGCTCGGTGGTCGACGCCGTCGGCCATGCCGACATCCTGGTCAACAATGCCGGCGCCATCCCGCGCGGCGACATCTTCGCCATGACCGAGCCCAAGTGGCGCGAGTCCTGGGAGCTGAAGGTCTTCGGCTACATCAACGCCACGCGCGCCATGCTGGAGAAGATGTACGCGCGCAAGAAGGGCGCCATCGTCAACATCATTGGTCTCGCGGGCGAGAGCTATAATTACGACTATGTCACCGGCACGATGGGCAATGCCAGTCTGATGGCCTTCACGCGCGCCGTGGGCTCGCGCAGCGTCGATCACGGCGTGCGCGTGGTAGCGATCAACCCGCCGGCCACGCGCACGGACCGCATGCTCACCCTGCTGCGCGGCCAGGCCGAGCAGAAGTTCGGCGATCCCGAGCGCTGGCCCGAGCTCACCAAGCACATGCCCTTCGGCCGCGCCGCCGAGCCCGATGAGGTCGCCGACCTCGCGGTGTTCCTGGCATCGGACCGCGCGAGCTACATCAGCGGCGTGGTGATGACGCTCGACGGAGGCCAAGCCGCGCGGCACTGACTCATGCCGGGAGCGCGGCACTCCAGTGCCGCTCATACGGTGTCGAGACAGGACATGATGCGCCACTTAAGTGACGCGCTCCCGGCAAACACTAGAAGTGATAGTTCACGCCGACCCGGATCAGATTGCCGTTGCCAGTCTCGCCGGGAAACAACGACACGCTCGGCGCACCCATGTAGAGGTACTCGAGCTTGGTCGACCAACGATCGCTGATCATGCCCTCGACGCCGCCGCCGACGGTCCAGGTCCAGTAGTTGACGCTGTTGCCGAACGGCCCGTCGATGCTGTGCTGGCCCCACACCGCGCCGCC
>Ga0209909_100295_pt1 | contig 47576 bp, 47 predicted proteins | sample FECB22metaG_FD_188302 | JGI IMG/M metagenome (GOLD analysis project Ga0209909, IMG submission 188302) | Cyanobacterial communities from the Joint Genome Institute, California, USA - FECB-22 (SPAdes) (version 3) | ecosystem: Environmental > Aquatic > Thermal springs > Hot (42-90C) > Microbial mats... | reverse complement strand
GTCTACCAGGCGCTGATCCGCGTCATGACGGGGGCCGAGAAGCCGCCGCCCAATCCCTGGGTGCTGAAGGATGCGGAAGGCCGGACAATGGCGATGGGCGAGCGCGTCAAGCAAAGCTTCGCGGTCAGCCGCGGCGAGGAGAGTTTCAATTTTCGCAGGGTGTCGCGTCCGTACCACCTGTTCCGCCCGGGCAGCGAGCAGTCGCTGGGCTCGGTCGGCCAGGAGAAGCTCTTCACCCGCACCTTGCACATGAACCTGCCGCTCGCCGAGTTCGATGCGGCCTTCCAGGCGTTCCTTCTGACGCTGCTGCTCAGCCTGACGATGGAACAGCTCGATAGCGGCAGCAGCTACACGTAAGTCACGGAGCATCCATGAGCCAGACCGTTGCCGAAGTGATCGTCGAGACCCTGCAGGCGGCCGGGGTCAAACACTGCTGGGGCGTGCCAGGCGACACGCTGAACTACGTCACCGACGCCATCCGCCGCAGCAAGATCAAGTGGGTGCATGTGCGGCACGAGGAGGCGGGCGGCTTCGCCGCTGGCGCTGAGGCCTTGCTGACCGGCGACCTCACGGCCTGCGCCGGCTCGTGCGGACCGGGCAGCCTGCATTTCATCAATGGCCTCTTCGAATCGCACCGCAATCGGGCCCCGGTCGTGTTGATCGCGAGCCAGATCACCTCAGAGGAGCGCGACTTCGACTTCCCGCAGGAGGTCGACTTCGAGCAGGTCTATCGCGCCTGCAGCGTCTTCTGCAGCGAGGTGCGCTCGCCCGCCCAGGCGCGGCGCAAGACGGCGATGGCCTGCCAGGCGGCGCTGGCCAGGCGGGGCGTGGCGGTGCTGATCGTCCCGGTCGACATCTCCAAGGCGACGGCGCCCGCCGAACCGGCCTTCGCCGTGCATCGCGCCCGGCCGCAGCTCCAGCCGTCCGAGAGCGAGCTCGAGCACATGGCCGCGATCCTGAACGAGGGCAGGAACATCGCGATCTACGGCGGCTCGGGCTGTCAGGGCGCGCATGACGAGATCGTCGAGCTGGCGGCCCGGCTCAAGGCGCCGGTCGCGCATACCTCGCGCGCCAAGGATTTCCTGGAGTACGACAACCCGCACAATGTCGGCATGACCGGCGTGCTGGGCAATGCCGGCGGCTACCACACGATCCGCAGCTGCGACACGCTGCTGCTGCTGGGCTGTGACTTCGCCTGGCGCCAGTTCTATCCCGACAAGGCGCGCATCATTCAGGTCGACGTCGACCCCACGCATCTCGGCCGGCGCCATCCGGTGGAGCTGGGCGTGGTCGGCGACATCAAGGCGACGGTGGCGGCGCTGCTGCCGCGGGTGGAGGCGCGCACCGAGCGCGGCTTCCACGACGATTGCGTGGACCGCCACGCCAAGGCGATGGCGACCCTCGACAAGCGCGCGACGGCGCACGAGGGCAAGATCCATCCGCAATATCTCGCGACGTTGATCGACAGGCATGCCGCCGACGACGCGATCTTCACCGCCGACGGCGGCTCGCCCACGGTCTGGCTGCTGCGGCACGTGAAGGCGAACGGCAAGCGCCGCACATTGATCAGCCTGACCCACGGCACCATGGCCAACGCCATGCCGCAGGCGCTCGGCGCCCAGCGGGCCTTTCCCGGCCGGCAGGTGATCTCGATGTCGGGTGACGGCGGGCTCGCCATGATGATGGGCGATCTCCTGACCGCCATCCAGGAGAAGATCCCGCTCAAGATCGTGGTGTTCAACAACAGCGCACTGGGCTTCGTCGAGCTCGAGATGAAGGTCGAGGGCCTGCTGAACGCCTACACCGACCTCGTGAATCCCGACTTCTCGCGCGTTGCCGAGGCGATCGGCTTTCACGCGCGGCGCGTCGAGAGGGCGGCTGACCTCGACGCCGCCGTCAAGGACTGGCTGGCACAGCCTGGCCCGGCCCTGCTCGACGTCGTCACCAGCCGCATGGAGCTCGTGATGCCGCCTTTCGTCGGCGCCGAGCAGGTGTTCGGCACCGCGCTGTACTCCGCCAAGGCGATGCTCGACGGCCGCGTCGGCGACGTCTGGGACTTGGTGACGGGGAATCTTTAGTCTTGCCGGACCGCGGGCCTTCAGGCCCGCGGTCCGGCAAGATCACTTAGACCACGGGCCGAAGGGCGGCATGTCCTTGCTGGGCTTGAGCGGGAAAGCGGGCGCGCGCTTCTCGAAGAACGACTTGATGCCCTCCTGCGCGTCGGCGCCGGCGGCCAGATAGCCGACGCACTGCAGGTCGAGCGTCACCGCGTCGAGCGGATCCTGTGCGCCCAACATGCTCCACATCAGGCGGCGATTGACGGCGGCGGCGACTGCGGAGGATGTCGGCGCTGCAAACTTCCTCGCCAGCGCCTGCGCCGCCGGCAGCAGCTCGTCCGGTGCATGCACCGAGCGCACCAGCCCGCCCTTCAACGCTTCGTCGGCCCCGAACAGCTCGGCCGTCATCACCCATTCCTGGGCCTGCTGCATGCCGACCAGCCGCGGCAGGAACCAGCACGAGCCCGCTTCCATCGCCATGCCGCGCTTGTTGAACACGAAGCCGACGCGGGCAGCGCTCGACATCAGGCGCAGGTCCATCGGCAGGCACATGGTGATGCCCACCCCGACCGCGGCGCCGTTGATCGCCGCCACGATCGGCTTCAGACAGTTGAAGATGGCGAGCGTGATCGAATCTTTCGCGTCGCGCTTCTGCAACTTCTTGCCGTCGTTCCACACCTGAAAGGCGCCGCTGCCGCCGGAGATGTCGGCGCCGGCACAGAAGGCGCGGCCGGCGCCGGTGACGACGATGGCGCGCACTTCATCCATCGCATTCACGCTTTGGAAGAAGTCGATCAATTCCCTGCTCATCACCGTGTTGAAGGCGTTGAGCTTGTCGGGCCGGTTCAGGGTGACGGTCATCACACCGTCCTCGAGGCTGGTGAGCAAAGTCTCGTAGGTCATGATGTTTCCTCACCTTTCCATTCCGCTGCGCAAGACCGAATGCCGTTGCGCGACCGCGTGGTTTACGAAACATTCGCCGCAACACCCTCGATCTGCAATCCCGGAGGAAGCCGATGTCTCACCTGCTGAAATCCGTCGAAGACGGCGTCATGAAGATCACGCTGAACCGTCCCGACGCGATGAACGCCCTGTCGCGCGACATGATGAACAGCCTGACCGACGCGCTGAACGAGGCGGCGGGCTCGCGTGACATCGGTTGCGTGGTGGTGCGTGGCGCGGGCGACAAGGCGTTCTGCGCCGGTGGTGACGTGAAGTCGATGGCGGCCGGCCGCGACCAGGACAAGACCTACGAGGACAAGGTCCACGATATCCGCATCCGCATGAAGGTATCGGAGCTGCTGCACGAGATGGGCAAGCCCACGATCGCCATGGTGAACGGCGTGGCCGCGGGCGCGGGCCTGTCGCTGGCCCTGGCGGCCGACATGCGGTTTGCCGGCAAGAGTGCGCGCATGACGACGGCCTTCGCCAAGGTGGGCTTCTCGGGCGACTTCGGCTCGCACTATTTCCTGCACAAGCTCGTCGGCACCGCCAAGGCCCGCGAGCTCTATTTCACCGCCGAGATCCTGAACGCCGAGCAGATCGAGAAGCTGGGTCTCGCCAATCGCGTGATCGACGATGCCAATCTCGATGCCGAGACGATGACGTTTGCCAAGAAGCTCGCCGCCGGTCCGCGGGTCGCGTGGTGGCACGTGAAGAAGAACATGAAGGTGGCGGAGGAGGGCACGCTCTCCGAGGCGCTCGACTCCGAGGCGGCCCGGATGATCCGCACCGGCGAGACCGAGGACCACAAGGAAGCCGCCCGCGCCTTCGTCGAGAAGCGCGCGCCGGTGTTCAAGGGGTATTGATTCATTGCTGGGAGCGCGCCACTCCGTGGCGCTCATGCTTCCGGACCGCGCGCTGGGTCGCGTCTGACGCGACCTCCTTGCGCGCTCAAGAAGCATGAGCGAGCCAGAGGCTCGCGGTCCGGAAGATTGGGCGCCACGGAGTGGCGCGCTCCCAGCAACGAACGACCTCTTCTCCTCCCTCGTCTCTAAAAGCGCTGCCACACGATGAAACTCTTTTGCTCCAACGGCTCGCCCTTCGCGCGCAAGGTTCGCATCGTTCTTGCCGAAAAGGGCCTGGCCTACGAGGTCGACATCCAGGATCGCCTGCGCCCCGTCGAGGAGGCGCCGGGGCCGACACTCGCGATCCCGGTGCTGGATGACAATGGGCGCCGGCTCTGGGAGTCCGACCTCATCGTCGACTACCTGCTGAAGACCTATCCGGAGTCCAGGCCGGAGTCGCCGTCGCTACCTCCGCTCTCGCCGTGGATGACGCGGCCGGACCGCCATTGGGACGACGCCACCGTGCTGGCCACGCTCGCGACCCTCGGGTCGAGCATCGTCAACATCCGGCTGATGAGTACCGACAAGATCACGCCGGAGAACTCCGGGTACCTCGCGCGCCAGAGGACCCGTATCGAGCGCTGCCTCGACTGGCTGGAGGAGCGCGTGACCGACGAAGGTTTCGCGCCGGGCTGGTTCTCGATCATGGACATCGCTTTCATTTGTCCGATGGGCTTCTGCGAGGCGCGCGAGATCATGCCCTGGCGCGGACGGCGCAAGCTCGACGCTTTGTTCGACCGCCATCGCGACCGGCCGTCGCTGCTTGCCACGCCGGTCAACGCCAAATAAGGGATCGCGGGCCTCCGGCCCGCGATCCCTTCACCGCCCCGTCGGCAGTATCATGTCCGGCAATCGGCACTCCCGGCCTCCTCCGTAAGACGTATGACGGGGGAGGTGAAAGAGGCGCAGTGTCCCCACGGCCCGGCTCGACCCGACAAACCCTTGCCCAGCTCCAGGCGGTTGTATAGCTTGACGAATACTACCATTACGGGAAATGGGGAGGCCGATGGCGGGGCCGACGGACGACAGACCGGAAGACAGCGAGCGGCGCAAGCTGAACGAGCGCTACGCGCCCTACCTGATTTCGCCTGTCATCTTGCAAGCCTTCTCTCAGGCCGGCGGCGAAGTGCAGGCAGTCATCATCGATCCCAACCTGGACCATCCTGACGGGGCCGATGAAGCCAAGCGCAAGCTGGAGGCGTTGGTGATCCAAGTCGGGGGGGTCTTGTCGCCGGTCAAGAGCCGGCAGCATGTCTTTGCCAAGATCACCCTGAAGCAGCTGAAGTCCTTGGTCCAGGCGGACCGGCCTGACGAAAGCAGCCAGAAGTTGCGTCTCATCTACAAGATCTGGCCCGATACGAAGCTTCAGGCCTTTCTCGATCGTTCGGTCCGCGTGATCAAGGCCGATGCCTGCATTCGGACGTTCGGATCCGATGGCGATGGCATCATATGGGCAGTCATAGACAGCGGCATCGACGGCGATCATCCGCACTTTTCAATGCACCACAATCTAAACCTCGAGGCCACGCAGGCAGCAAATGCGGCGCGCGCCGCCCTGATCAAGAGAGTGGATCATCAGGATTTCACCGGCAAGCAGGCTGCGTTGGTGGATGTGTACGGCCATGGCACCCACGTCGCGGGTATCATTGCCGGTGCCACGCCATCGGTCGAGACGGCCCCAGGCGAGCGGATTCCCGCCGAGCCCGGTGCCGTCAGGCTCGTTCGTCGGCGTACCGAGGACAACAGCGTGCGGCTGTATCCCGAAACGATGAGGCGATCGCTGAGCGGCGTCGCTCCAAAATGCAAGCTGGTCAGCCTGAAAGTTCTCGATGAACGGGGGAGTGGGGAGGAGAGCGCGCTTCTCGCCGCGCTGGACTACGTCTCCGACCTAAACGAAGACGGCAAGCGCATCCGCATTCATGGCGTCAATATCAGCATTGGCTACCCGTTTGATGCAGAGTGGTTCGCCGCCGGCCAAAGCCCGGCTTGCGTGACGGTCGACCGGCTGGTGCGCAGCGGCGTCGTCGTCGTCGTTGCCGCGGGCAATGACGGCTCCGTCCTGCTCACGCCCGCGGGGTCGCCGTCGCTGAAGCGGGTCGGACTCGATCAATCGATCGCCGACCCTGGCAACGCTGAACGTGCGATTACCGTCGGGTCGACGCATCCGGAATCGCCTCATACCTTTGGCGTCTCCTATTTCTCCTCACGCGGTCCAACTGCCGATGGGCGGTCCAAGCCGGATCTCGTCGCGCCGGGCGAACGCATTGTTTCCTGCGCATCGCAACAGACCGTGGCGCGAGCGAAGGCCGACGCGCAGCTCGAAGGGGACTTCGATATCAAATCTGGTGTCGCCTACTATCGCGAAGAAAGCGGGACCAGTATGGCAGCTCCCCATGTCTCTGGTGCCGCGGCGGCATTCCTCTCGATCCACCGCGAATTCGTCGGCCAACCTGAGCGGCTCAAGGAGGTTCTGGTCACAAGCGCGACAGACCTGAAGCGCAAGCGAGACTTTCAGGGGGCCGGCCTCGTCGATCTCCTGCGTGCCATTCAATCCGTCTAGGAGAGATCCATGGAGAAGATCGCGGGGTTGGACTACGTGCAACTCAAGTTCGACAAGGCCGGGAACCGTCTCGATTCACAGAGTCCGTTCTTCCCACCGGGTGTCACCGACTTGATCGTGGTCTCGCACGGCTGGCACATGAATGCCTCCGAATCGCAGGTCCTTTACCAAACGCTGATCGGCAATCTGGTCAATGTTGCCGGCGGCGCTTGGGCTGCTGGACGCAAGGTCGGCGTCTGCGGCGTATTCTGGCCATCCGACAGGTTCCGCGATGATCTTGGCCAGGAAACCGTCAACGTCTTGGCCGATGGCCATGCGGCCGCCGCCGGGGGCGAGCTCAATGTCGAGGTTCTGAAGGCGCAAGCGGCAGAGATCGCGAAGTTTCTGGGGATTCTCGATCCGGGCTTCGGGAAGCTGGTCCTGCGAGCGCAGGGTGGCGGCGGCGATGCGGACAAACTGGTCGATGTTCTGCGTGCCGCAGTCGATTCCTCCGCTACGGTGGACGAACAAACGAAGCTCGACCACAAGGAGCTGCTTGAAAAGCCAGGGCATTACATTCTGGAGAAGCTTCAGGCTCAGGGTTCGCCGGCGTTGTCGGCCGTTCCTGCTCCATCCGGCGGGTCGGCGGCCGCCCTTGGCCAAGTCCAGCAAGGCGGCCAGGCACTCGGCTTGTTCAGCGGGGTCATCGCTGGCATCGCGAAGCTGCTCAACCAGTTTGCCTATTTCGAGCTCAAGAAGCGCGCCGGCGCGATCGGCGAGAAGCTCGGAGGCCAACTCGATAGCATCGCCGGCTTGAACACCGTGAGGGTTCATTTGGTTGGGCACAGCTTCGGTGCTCGCCTAGTGACGGCGGCGACGGCGGCGATGCAGAGCCGCAAGGTTCAGAGCATGACCCTGCTGCAGGGCGCCTTCTCTCACAATTCGTTCTCAGCGGGGATCGACTATGAGTTCTTTCCGAACGTCGTTGGCGGCTTCCGCGATGTCATCGGCAAGCGCACGGTAAAAGGCCCAATCGCCATCACCCACACTTGGAACGACAAGGCGGTCGGGTTGGCCTATCCGGCTGCATCGCGCGTCTCGATGGCGATCGCCAATGCGATCGGCGTGTCGGAAGCCTTTGGAGGCTCGAAAGACGTCTTTGGCGGCATGGGGGCCAACGGCGCGATGGGACTCAGCGCCGTCGAAGGCTCCGCCAGGCAATACGATGGCAAGACGCCTCTCCAGTTGCCCGATGCGCAAGTCAGCAGCCTTCGCTGCGACTTCATCGAAGGTCATAATGATGTTGCACGTCCTGGAGCAGCGCGCGTGGTTCTGGCAGCCATGGGGGCTGCTTCGTAGCCGACGCTACTCCCGGCGTCGCGACGCTATGCCGAGGCCTGACGCGATGCTCCCGGCAACTCCGCCCGGCATCAGCACCATCGCCGCGATCAGCAGCACGGCATAGACCAGACCCGACAGGCCCTTGCCCAACCCGGCGACGACGTCGGGGAAGAACTGCAGGAACAGCCCGCCGACGATGGCGCCCGCCGGCGCATACATGCCGCCCACCACCATGCCGAACAGCATCTGCACCGATAGCGAGAAGCCATAGGTGCCGGGCCCGACATAGCCGAATTGGTACGACGAGAGGCAGCCCGCGATCGCTAGATACGCGCCGGCCACGCCCGACGCCGCGGCGCGCATCTGGACGACTCGGATGCCCTGCGCCGCCGCGGCAAGATCGTTGTCGCGCGCCGCCATCAGCGCGCGGCCCGAGCGGCTCGCGATCAGGTTGGCAGCGAACCATGCGCCGAAGGCCAGGATCGCGAGCGCCATCAGGAAATTCCAGCGGTCGTTGCCCAGCCAGTCGACGGGCGGCGTCGGGAAATCGAGATAGAGTCCGCCGACGCCGCCGGTCCAGCGTTCGATCAGCCGCCAGCGCAGCAACTGCGGGAAGGCGATGGCGAAGGCGTAGGTCACCAGCGCCTGGGTCCACAGACTGTGGCCGCCTGCGATACGGCCGAGCCCCCAGCCCGCCGCGTAGCCCATCAGCAGCGCGACGGGCAGGCCCCAATAGACCGGCAAGGGCGTGTGCGCGCCGACCATGGCGGCGCTGTAGCCGCCCAGGCCGAACAGCGCGGCCTGGGCGAAGGAGAACTGGCCGCTTACGCCGCACAGGATCACAAGGCCCGTCAGCGCGATCGCCCAGATCACGGCCTGGGTGAAGCGAAAGACTATGAAATCCGGGAAGCAGAACGAGAGGGCGGCCGCCGCCACGAAGCCCATGGTCCACACGGTCCGCATGGGCGTACCATAGGCGACAAACAAGAGGTTAGGGAGTGAAACGATGAAGCTTCGTCAGTGCGTCTTCGTCTGCAAGGATCTCGAAAGCTCGCGCGAGGAACTGTGCGACATCCTGGGGATCGAGGTGGCCTATCGCGATCCCGGTGTCGCCAAGTGGGGCCTGGTCAATGTCGTCTGCCCGATCGGCCACGACTTCCTCGAGATCGTGACGCCGAGCCAGCCAGGCACCTCGGCCGGCCGCTACATCGAGCGTCGCAAGGGCGACGGCGGCTACATGGTGATCATCCAGGTGCCCGACGCCAAGGCCGAGCGGGCGCGGGTGACGGGCCTCGGCGTGCGCGCCGTCGCCCAGAAGGACCTGCCGGAATACAATTACACGCACTTCCATCCGTCAGACACATCGGGCGTGCTGCTGTCGCTCGACACGACCTTTGCGCCGCCGGGCGTCGATCCCAAGTTGTGGTGGCCGCCGGCCGAGAAGGACTGGCTGAAGCACGCACGCTCTGACGTCACCAACGGGCTCGCCGGCGTGGAGATCCAGGCCGAGGATCCGGACAAGGCTGCGGCACACTGGTCGAAGCTGCTCAATCGTCCGGTCAAGGACGATATCATCATGCTAGACGACGACGGCGAGATCCGCTTCACGCCGATCGTCGACGGGCGCGGACCGGGCGTCTCGGCCTACGACGTCAAGGTCGTCGACCGGGAGCGCGTGTTGGCTGCCGCCAAAAAGCGCCACAAGCAGCACGGTCCGGCACAGGTCGAAGTCTGCGGCTGCCGGATCAACCTTGTATGAAGCCGGTCCTGATCGTCGGCAGCTATCTCTCGCCGTACGTGCGCAAGGTGCTGGCGTGCCTGGAGGTGAAGGGCATGCCTTACGAAGTCGACCATATCGTGCCGTTCTTCGGCGATGACCGGTTCTCCAAGCTGAGCCCGCTGCGGCGTATTCCCGTGCTGGTCGACGGCGATCTGGTGCTGTCGGATTCCTCGGTGATCTGCCAGTACCTCGAGGACAAGAAACCCGATCCCGCGCTCTTCCCGAAGGACATCGCCGACCGCGCCCGCGGCCGCTGGCTGGAGGAATTCGCCGATACCCGCATGGGCGATGTCTTCATCTGGCGCTACTTCAATCAGATCGCCATCCGTCCTTCGGTGTGGGGCGAGAAGGGTGATCGCGAGATGGTCGAGCGTACCCTCAAGGAGGAGATCCCGGCCGTGCTCGACTACCTCGAGGAGGAGGCGCCGGCAGACGGCTTCCGTTTCGGCGCCCTGTCGATCGCCGACATCGCCATCGCCGCCTTCCTCCGCACCGCTGGCTTCGTGCGCTTCCAGATCGACGCCACGCGCTGGCCAAAGACGGCGGCCTGGGTCGCCCGCGTGTTCGCAACGCCCGCCTTCGCCAAGCTCGCCAAGATCGAGGACGCTGTCCTGCGCGTGCCCGTCGCCGAGCAGCGCAGCGCTCTGAAGGCCATGGGCGCTCCCGTCAGCGCCGAAACCTACGCCGGCAACGCGCCACGCCGCGGGATCATGCCGGTCTAGGGTCATGGAGGAGCTGCGCCAGGCCGCATCATTGCTCAGGCCGTGAATCCAAAGTAATGCTTTGGTCGCTACTGGCGAATAGCGGTAGGCGCGTCGTCGGGCGCGCGAACTAGGAGGGCTGGAGCATGCTTGATCACAGCCACGGCATTGGCGGGACTGAGATCGACGAGGACCTTTCGATAGTCCCCGATCTCTCCAGCGGACTTATCGACCGATCGATCTATTCGGATCCGGATATTTACCGTCTGGAGCTGCGCAGGATATTTGCCCGAGCCTGGAATTTCATGTGCCACGACGGCCAAATTCCAAAGGCCGGCGACTACTTCATCAATTATATCGGCGAGGACCAGGTCATCGTCGTGCGCGGCGAGGACGGCCAGGTACGGGTCCTGTTGAACACCTGTCGTCATCGGGGAAACGCCCTGTGCCGTGCTGAACTGGGAAACACCAAGGCGTTCGTCTGTAGCTATCACGGCTGGACGTACGGACTGGACGGCAAGCTGATCGGAATCCCGGGGAAGACGGACTTCTATCGAGACGATGTCGACCAGGCAAAATGGGGCCTCGCGCCCGCGGCGAAGGTCGATCACTACAAGGGCTTCTACTTTGCGACGCTCGATGCCGCGGCTCCATCCCTATTCGACTATCTCGGGGAAGTCGGCCGCATCGGAATCGAGAGTATGCTCAACCAGGGCGATGTCGTTGCCCTCGATGGCGTCCAAAAGAACGTCATCGACTGCAACTGGAAGATCGCGGTCGACAATCTTTTCGATTGGTATCACGTCAAGGTGAGCCACAACTCCGCTTCAAGGGTCGGCTTCCTGAACCAGCGCATGATGATGCCGATGACCCAGATGGTGATGCTGGGCGAACTCGGTCACGCGATCGGCGGCCCAATGGTCACCGAGGAGCAGCAGGCGAAGATCGACGCCCTGAGCGACGAAGAACGGTTGGCGATCGATCGACTTCCGGATGCCGAGCGGGCAAAGGTGACCCCGTCCGAGCGGCGGCCGCTTCGGTCGGTGGCAACCAAGGCCGCGATGGGTCCGGTTGGTGTCCGCTCGACCGGCCACCCCAACATCTTCCCGAATCTCTGGATCTCGACTCGCGGGATGCAACTGAGCCTTCGCCTCCCCCGCGGTCCCGGCCACACGGAAATCTGGTGGTTCACCGTAATGCCGAAAAGCTTCAATGATCACCAGCGACGTGCGGCGAAGAAGTTCATCTCGCACGCGTTCGGGCCGGCCGGACTGCTCGAACAGGACGATGGCGAGAACTGGAGCCAGAGCACGGCGGCGAGCCGCGGCGTGGTCAGCCGGCGCTATCCGCAAAACCTGCAGATGGCCATGGGCCAGGACGAGGTGCTGGTCGATCCCTCGGGACAAAAAAGGATCGAGACCCGCGTGAACGAGCACGCCCAGCGCTGGACCTACAAGTGCTGGGCGGAATGGCTCCGCGCGCGCGACTGGCCGGAATTGATGGCGACGCGTTCGCCCTCGCCAACTGGCCGGATCTAGCCGTGTCCAGGCCTGCGCAGCTCGATCAAGAGGCGATGGCGATGCCCGGTCTGCCGGAAAAGGCGCTGCTTCAGTATGAGGTGGAGCAGTTCCTCTATCACGAGGCCGCACTGCTGGACGACCGGCGGTTCAGCGAATGGCTGGCCTTGATCGCCGCCGACATCCACTACTGGATGCCCATCCGTCGAACCGTCACTGTCGAGAACCTTCATCTGGAATATGCCGGGCCCGACGGCATGGCCTATTTCGACGACGACAAAGCCGACCTCAAGATGCGGGTGGAGAAGCTGCAGTCCAATTCGGCATGGTCCGAGAATCCCCCGTCACGGACCCGCCACTTTGTGTCGAACGTGCGCATCCTCGAGGCGACGGGGATGGAAATCGCGCTCGAATGTGCCATCCACCTCTATCGCTCGCGTCTGAACGACAAGATCGACCACTGGATTGGCAAGCGCCGCGACAGTCTGCGGCGCGTCGAAGGTGGTTTCGAGGTCTTCCGGCGTCACATTTTCCTCGATCAGACGGTCGTGTTGTCGACCAATTTCAGCAGCCTTTTCTAGCCATGCGGCTGGAAGATCAGGCAATCGTCATTACCGGAGGAGCGTCGGGGCTTGGCCGCGCGGTGGTGGCGCGCTGCGTGGAGGAGGGAGCGCGCGTCGCAGTCCTCGATCGATCACCGGAACGGGTTGACGACCTCAGGAAGTGCTTCGGCAGCTCGCTGGTTGCGACGACTGGCGACGTGCGTAACCTCACGGACAATCTCCGCGTCGTCAGCGACTGCATAGGCGCCTTCGGCAAGCTCGACTGCGCCATCGGCAATGCCGGCATCTGGGACTATTCGTGCGATCTCGCCGCCCTCGATGCCGCCCGCATCGATCAAGCCTTCGACGAGATCTTCCACGTCAACGTCAAGGGCTACCTGCTTCTGGCCAAGGCCGCGCTGCCTGCCCTGGTGGCAAGCCGTGGCTCGATGATCTTCACGATCTCGAACGCCGGGTTCTACACCGAGGGCGGCGGACCACTCTACACGGCCAGCAAGCACGCGGCCGTCGGCCTTGTGCGCCAGCTGGCTTTCGAACTGGCGCCGCATGTTCGCGTGAACGGCGTGGCGCCAGGCGGCATCGACACCGATCTTCGCGGTCCCGAATCCCTGGGCATGGCGGACCGGTCAATCTCCACCCTGAACCTGCCGCAGCGAGCAAAGGCGACCGTACCGGTCGGCGAACTGCCCAAGGCCGAGGACTACGCGGCCGCCTACGCATTCTTCGCCTCGCGTCGCGACAACGTGCCGGCAACCGGCAGCATCCTGAACTACGACGGCGGCTTTGGAATCCGGGGCCTTCGGCGCACATCGGCCGGCAGCGACCTGCCCGAGCGGCTCGGTCTCGCCGCGCTGAACAGAACGCCCAGCGACAACGACTAGCCGATCAGGATATTTCACTGGCCACTGGCGAAGGAAGCGACGAGTGCATCGACCTCCTTCTGGTCCGGGCCCTTGGAGCGGGCATTGACGCGTGGGCCGGTGGCGTAACCGATCCACAGGACGATCTCGTGCGGACGCGGCGCGTCGTGGATCAGCACGGGCGTCGAATCGAAGGCGTCGAGATCCCAACCATCGTCAAGCGGCCCATATATCAGGTCGATGGTCGTGCCCGGCGGGCCCACTTTGGCGTGGCCCGGAATGATAACGCGACCGCGCTTGATCGATCGGCGCATGGCCATGCCGAGTCTCGGATGGATCATCGCAGCACCATGCTCGAGGTTACCTCCGATGCCGACCAACGCCGCCTTGGTATAGCCGCGCAGCTGCGCCGGACTCGCGCCAAGTGTCGCCAGCGCCGTCTTGGTGAGCGAAGCCCCGAGCTCGAGCGAATAATCGATCAGGGGTTTGAGGTCGGCCCGGGCTGCCTTGCCGGCGAGCGGGTTCTCGAACACCGCGGCAATGGCGACGCGACGCAGCGGCGGGCTGGCAGGCGCGCCGTACTCGCTGTTGATCTCCTCAACGAGCGTGACGGTCTTGCGAATGGTCATGATGTGCTCACTCTCTGGTGGCTCTCGGTGCCCGGCAGATACTATCGGTTCAAGTCAGTGAGACAAAGGATCGGTGCCATTGATGTCGGAGGTCTTCACGCCGCGCCAAGCCTCTGGGCGGCTGGGACGTCGGCACCTGCAGCCGGCAGCGAAGGATCTCCTGCCAGTCGCAGGCGGCGATGAGGTCCTTCGCTTCGCTCAAGACGACAAAGCTGGTAAGACTAAGTCGCTATGCGACGCATCCACCCCTTCGTCTTGGGCCACGTTCTCGGGGCCTTCGTTGTCGGCGGGGCAAGCGGCGCGACGCTCGATCTGAAGGCGGTGCTGGTGTTCAGCAGCCTGCTGGCGGCCAACGCCGCCATCGGCTCGCTGGTCTGCTGGTGGCGGCCGGGCTTCGAGGCCGCCGGCTGGAAGCTGTGGCTGGCGGCGACGTTCGCCAATCCACTGATGCTGTCGGGCATCGCCTATTCGATCGACCAATACGATTGCCTGGTCGGCGGGCGCACCGGCTGGGATTGCATGTTCTCCGACGTGGGGCCGCTGGTGGTGGCGGCCTGCCTGCCATCGCCGCTAATCGGCCTTGCCGTCCGTTGGTGGAAGCGAAGGGCCGTCGCCGCCTGAGAATAATCTTCAGGCCGCGACCGCCTTGGCGAGCCGGCCGCGGATCATCTCCTCGGCCTCGCCGACGATGCGCTCGATCAGCTCCTTGCAGGTCGGTATGTCCCTGATCAGGCCCATCACCGTGCCGGCCGACCAGATGCCGTGCTCGAGGTCGCCGGTCTCGTAGACCACCTTGCCGCGCGTGCCGGCGACGAGGGGGCCGATCTCCTGGATGGTCTTGCCCTCGTGCTCCATCTCGATCGCCTTCTTGGCCACCGAGTTGCCGAACACGCGGCTGGTGTTGCGCATGGTGCGGAAGATCAGCGAGGTCGAGCGCTCATCGCTCGACACCAGGGCCTGCTTCACGTTGTCGTGGATGGGCGCTTCCTTGGTCGCCATGAAGCGCGTGCCCATGTTGATGCCCTCGCAGCCCAGCGCCAGGGCCGCCACCAGGCCGCGCGCGTCGCCGAAGCCGCCCGAAGCCAGCATCGGAATCTTGATCACGTTGGCCGCGGCCGGCAGCAGGACGAGATTGGGGACGTCGTCCTCTCCGGGATGGCCGGCGCATTCGAAACCGTCCATCGAGATCGCATCGACGCCGACCTTCTCGGCCGATACGCCGTGGCGCACCGAGGTGCACTTATGGATGACCTTGATGCCCGCATCCTTGAGCTTGGGCAGGAAGGGCTTGGGGTTGTTGCCGGCGGTCTCGACGATCTTCACGCCGGAGTCGACGATGGCATCGATGTACTCGCCGTACGGCCGCGGCACCAGCGTCGGCAGGATGGTGAGGTTCACGCCGAACGGCTGGTCGGTCATCTCGCGGCAGCGCTTGATCTCCTTGCGCAGGTCGTCCGGCGTCGGCTGCGTAAGGCCGGTCAGGATGCCGAGGCCGCCCGCGTTGGAGACCGCCGAGGCGAGCTCGGCGCGGCCCACCCACTGCATCCCGCCCTGCACGATCGGGTGCTTGATGCCGAACATCTCGGTGAAGCGCGTCTTGATCATCTGGCTTTCCCCACGGTCCTTGTTGCCGTCAGCATTAGCGGACCGTGGGCACGCGCACTAGGTGCCTGGAACGCGCTTCCGCAACGCGGACTATGAGTCCAGTGTCGCGTCGAGCGTGATGTTGGCCTTGAGCACCTTGGACACCGGGCAGCCCGCCTTGGCCTTTCCCGTCAGCTCCTCGAACGTCGCCTGGTCGATGCCGGGGATCTTGGCCTTGAGGGTGAGATGAACGGCGGTGATGGCGAAGCCGCCCTCGACCTGCTCCAGCGTGACCTTGGCCGTGGTGTCCATGTGCTCGGCCGTGTGCTTGGCTTCGCCGAGGATCAGCGACAGCGCCATGGTGAAGCAGCCGGCATGGGCTGCTCCCAGCAGCTCCTCGGGATTGGTGCCTTTCACGCCCTCGAAGCGCGACGCGAAGCCGTAGGGGTAGGCGCTGAGCGCGCCACTCTCGGTCGTGATCGAGCCCTTGCCGTCCCTGAGACCGCCGGACCACGCCGCCGATGCCGTGCGATTGATCTTCATCGTGTCCTCGCTGGTTGGATGACTAACCCTACGCATCGCATGCCAACGTGTCAGTCATACGAAGGTATGGTCAGTGCGCGTCGAGCCAGGCGAGCACGTCCGGCCGCGTCGGCGCCCGCCGGCTCAGCAGGCCTGACATTGCGGCGACGACATCGACATGACCGACGTCGGGATAGAGCTTCAGCTCCACAGCGGCGCCGGCGGCGCGCCAGGCAGCGGCGAGGCTCGTGCTGTTGCGCGGATAGACGGTCGTGTCGGACGTGCCATGGATCAGCAGGATCGGCGGCAACGGCGCGTGAGCGAAGGTGATGGCCTCGATGTCGGGATTGTTAGCGCCGTCGAAGATTGCGATCAGCTTCGCGGACTTCAGCGGCAGGAAGTCGTAGGGGCCGGCGAGTCCGATCGCGCCGCGTAGCTTCAGGCGATCGACGCCTGCCGCTTCGAGATAGCGCGTGTTCGCCGACAGAAGCAGCGCGATATGGGCGCCCGCCGAATGGCCCATGAGGATGAGCTTGTCCGCGCCGAAACGGTCGGCGCTCCAGCGCACGGCGCCAGCGCCGTCCTCGACGAAGGCAGGGAAGCGCACCGCGGGATAGAGTCGGTAGTCGGGAACGACGACGGTATGGCCCGCGCTCGCCAGTGCCTGGGCGACGAACAGGTAGTCGTCCTTGCTGCCGGAATCCCACGAGCCGCCATAGAGGAAGAGCACCACCTTGCCGTTGGGCTTATCCGGTCGATAGAGATCGAGCTTCTGGCGCGCGTCCGGCCCGTACGGGATGTCGGCGTCGCGCGCAAAACCCTGCCGCGAGACCGTGGCGTTGAGCAGGTTCGCCGGGGAGCAGCTGGAGAGGACGCCCGCCAGGCTGGCAAGAATGCCGCGGCGGGCCAAGGTCATGCCGGAACGAGCGCTCGCACCTGCTCGGCCAAGGCCAGCGAGGCTGTGAGGCCGGGCGACTCGATGCCGAACAGGTTGATGAGCCCGGGCACGCCATGATCGGCCGGGCCCTGCAGGACGAAATCCTGAGCCGGCGCGCCCTGGGGCACGATCTTGGGCCGGATGCCGGCATAGCCCGGCTGCAGGGCGCCGTCCTTGAGGCCGGGCCAGTAGCGGCGCGCGGCGGCATAGAATTTGTCGGCGCGATGCGGGTCGACCGTGTACTCGATGCTGTCGATCCATTCGACGTCCGGCCCGAATCGGGCCTGGCCGCCCATGTCCACGGTGATGTGCACGCCGAGACCGCCCGGCACCGGCACGGGATAGATCAGGCGCGAGAAGGGCGAGCGTCCGGTCAAGGCGAAGTAGTTTCCCTTGGCGTAATACGCCGTCGGCACGCGGTCGGATGGCATGCCGGCGATCTTTTTTGCCAAGGTCGGTGCGTGCAGTCCGGCCGAGTTGATGACCAGCCGGCAGCGCAGCTTCATCGGCTCGGCGCCGCCCACGACGAGGTCGATGCCGTCGTTCATGACGCGGCCTTCCTCGACCGGGCTGTGGAAGGCGAACATCGCGCCGCAGGACTCGGCGTCTCCCTGCAGGGCCAGCATGTAGGAATGGCTGTCGATGATGCCGGTGCTGGCCGAGAAGAGCGCCGCCGTGCAGTGCAGGTTGGGCTCCAACGCGATGGCTTCGGCGGCGCTCAGCAGCCGCATGCCTTCGACGCCATTGGCCTCGGCGCGGCCCTTGATCTCGGCGAGTTTCTCGTTCTCGGCCTTGCTGGTGGCGGCGATCAGCTTGCCGCAATTGCGGTGCGGCACGCCGTGCTCCTGGCAATACGCATAGAGCAGGCGACGACCGGCGACGCAGGTCCGCGCCATCAGGCTGTCCTTGGGATAGTAGATGCCGGCGTGGATGACCTCGGAATTGCGCGAGCTGGTTTCGGTGCCGATGCCTTCCGCCGCCTCGACGACGATGACCTCACGGCCGGCAAGGGCAAGGGCGCGGGCCACGGCGAGCCCCACGACGCCTGCGCCGATCACGACGCAGTCGACGGTTTCATACGAGGACGAATTCATGGGCGCATGCTAGTAGATTGCGGTGGTGATGCCAGTCAATCAGCGGAGCGCGGACCTCCAGGTCCGCATCATGATCTTGAGCGGACCTGGAGGTCCGCGCTCCGCATGAAAGGTGCCCTCGTCACCGGAGCCGCCGTGCGGGTCGGCCGGGCGCTGGCGATGGCGCTGGCAGCCGATGGCTGGTTCGTGTTCGTCCATCACCACCGATCGACCGCCGAGGCGCGGCAGACGGTAGCCGATATCACGGCGGCCGGCGGCCGGGCCAAGGCGGTGCGCGCCGATCTCTCCTCGGCGCGGCAGGCGGAAGCGCTGATCGACAAGTGCCGCGCCAGGAACGTCCGTGGCGGCGTCGAGCTCACCTGCCTGGTCAACAGCGCCTCGTTGTTCAAGCTCGACCGCGCGCCGACGGCGAAGGCGGACGATTTCGACCGACACATCGCCGTCAACCTGCGCGCGCCCCTGCTGCTCTCCCAGGCGCTGGCGCGGCAGCTGCCGGATGGCCAGACCGGCGTGATCGTGAACCTGCTCGATCAGAAGCTCTACAATCTCAACCCCGACTTCCTGACCTACACGCTGTCGAAGGTCGGCCTGCAGGGGCTGACCAAGGTGCTGGCCCAGGCGCTGGCGCCGCGGGTGCGCGTGGCGGGCATCGCGCCCGGCCTCACCTTGCGCAGCGGTAGCCAGACCGACCAGCGATTTGCCGAGCAGCATGCCGAGAACCCGTTGCGGGTGGGCGTCACCGTCGAGGATCTGGTGCGGGCCCTGCGCTTCATCCTGCAGACGCCGTCCTATACCGGCGACACGCTGATCGTCGACAGCGGCGAGCATCTCAGCGGCCGGCCGCGCGACATCGCCTTCGACCGCAAGAGGAAGGCATAGACATGGTCTCTGACCTCACTCGCCGGATTTTCATTCGTGATTTCCGCCTAAAAGTCTCGATCGGCATCCACGATTTCGAGAAGGAAGGGCCGCAGACCGTGGTCGTGAACATCGACCTGCTGCTCGGCGCCCAGGACAAGGCCCACAACGACCGCATCGCCAATGTGCTGAACTATGACGTCGTGCACGACGGCATCAAGGCCCTGGCCGGCAGCCGGCACTTCAACCTGCAGGAGACGCTGGTCGATGCCATCCTCGACCTCTGTCTTGGGCAGCCGGGCGTGATCGAGGCGCGCGTCTCGACCGAGAAGCCCGACGTCTACAAGGACTGCCGCGTTGGCTACGAGGCGGTGCGCCGTCGCTGATGCACGATCGTCGTCACATGTTGGGCGCTTTCGCGGCGATGCTGTTTGTCGGCGCGAGCTGGGGTGCCAACGTGCCCATCACCAAGGTGATGCTGGCCCAGTTCGACCTGATCCCGATGTCGGCGATCCGCACGGCGGCGGCTGGGGTCGTGCTTGCCGTGCTGTTGACGCTGGTCGAGAGTCCCACCTCCTTGCGCATCGAGATCGGCTTTCGCCGCTTTGCGCTGCTCGGCCTGATGATGGGCGGCTTCTTCACGATCTATACGCTCGGTTTGCAGTTCAGCAATCCGATCACGGCCGCGACGGTGCAGGTCGCGGGGCCGCTGGTCTCGGCCGTGACGGTGCGGCTGGCGACAGGCCTGCGCTTCGACCCGGGATTCGGCGTGGCGCTCGCTTTGACTTTGCTGGGCGGCGCCATCCTCGCGTCGTCGAGCCTGTTCGCCGCGGCTTCGGTGACTTTTGGCGGTGGCGAGATCGTGGTGCTGCTGTCCAATGTGCTGTGGACGCTCTACAGCCTGAAGGCGCAGTCCTGGTTCGACCGCCGAGAGAGCCAGCTCCATCGCGCCTATGTCGCCTCGCTGTCGGCGATGGGCTGGATGACCGCGCTCACCGTGGTGCTGGTGGCGCTCGGCTGGACGCGCTCGCCGCTCGCCGTCACCGACGGCTGGGCCTGGGTGCAGCTCGTCACCATCGCCCTGTTCGCCAGCGGCTTCGGCAGCTACTGCTGGAACATCGGCGCCAGCCGGCTCGGCGTGGCGGTTGCGTCGCTTTGGGTCAATCTGGTGCCGTTTTTCGCCGTATTATGGTCCATGGCCTATGGTTTCGTTCCCAATGCCTACCAGATCACAGGCGGCCTCGTGGCCTTGAGCGGCGTCGTCTACATGCAATGGCGCAAGCTCAAGTTGGCCCGCCCATGACCGATGTCTCGTTCAAGACCCGCAACTGCCGCTGGATCGATGTGCGGGGCGCCACCGACCAGCGCGGCAGCCTCAACTTCCTCGAGGCCGGCAAGGACCTGCCGTTCAAGCCGCTGCGGTTGTTCTGGCTGCACCATATCGCCCCCGGTCAGTGGCGCGGCCGGCACGGGCATCGCGAGTCGGAGCTGGTGTTCGTGGCGCTGAACGGCGGCTGCCGTGTCCACCTCGACGACGCCCGCCTGAAGCAGAGCGTGACCATCGACGATCCGGCGCGCGCCCTCTATGTCGGCACCTGGGTGTGGCACGAACTGACCGACTTCACGCCCGACGCCGCGATCCTGGTGATCGCCTCGACACTCTACGAGGATGCCGAATACCTGCGCGACTACGAAGCCTTCAAGCGAGAGGCGATGAGCCGGCCATGATCCCGTTCCTCGACATGAAAGCCGTCTACGCCGAGCTCAAGCCCGAGCTTGATGCCGCCTTCCAGCGCGTGATGGAATCGGGCTGGTTCGTGCTCGGCAAGGAGGTCGAGGCGTTCGAAAGCGAGTACGCGGCCTTCTGCGGCTCCAGACACTGTGTCGGTCTCGGCAACGGGCTGGAGGCGCTGGAGTTGGTGCTGCGCGCCTGGGACCTCGGCGCGGGCGACGAGGTGATCGTGCCCTCCAACACCTACATCGCGACCTGGCTCGCGGTGACGGCGGTCGGCGCCAAGGTCGTGCCGGTCGAGCCCACGCCCGGCGGCCCCAACATCGATCCCGAGCGCATCGCCGCCGCCATCACCTCGCGCACCCGGGCAATCATGCCGGTCCACCTCTACGGCGAGCCGGCCGACATGGACGCCATCATGGCGCTCGCCGGCAAGCACGGCCTCAGGGTGGTCGAGGACGTGGCGCAGGCGCAGGGCGCCAGGGTGCGTGGCCGGCGCGCCGGCGCGCTGGGCGATGCCGGCGCCCACAGCTTCTTCCCGACCAAGAATTTCGGCGCTTTCGGAGATGGCGGCGCGGTCACCACCGACGATGCCAAGCTTGCCGAGCGGCTGCGCGTCCTGCGCAACTACGGCAGCCGCGTGAAGTACGTGAATCTCGAGCGTGGCTTCAATTCGCGGCTCGACGAGATGCAGGCGGCCCTGCTGCGGGTGAAGCTGCCGCGCCTCGACGCCTGGAACGAGCGTCGCCGGCGGCTCGCGGCGCGCTACGACGACAAGCTCGCCGGCATTCCCGGGCTCGGCCTGCCGCGCGCTCCGCAATGGGCCGAGCCGGTGTGGCATCTCTATGTCGTGCGGACCGAGCGCCGTGGCGATCTCGTGGCGGCCCTCGAAAAGGCCGGCATCGGCTCTCTGATCCACTATCCGATCCCGCCGCATCTGCAGGCAGCGTATGCCGATCTCGGCCTGCCCAAGGGTTCGTTCCCGCTCGCCGAGACGTTGGCCGAGACCGTGCTCAGCCTGCCCATGGGGGCGCACATGACGGAGGACCAGGTAGACGCCGTGGCCGCCGTCGTGCGCGCAACGCTTGTTGGCTGAGGGATGCTAGGGGCCGGTCCGCTCGGGCCCGTCATGAATGCCCTGGTAGTTCCGGTAGTAGTCCCAGCGCGAACTGTAAACGTTGGACTTCTGGTAGCTCGGCGCATCGTACGCATAATAGGTCGCGGGCGGCTGGCTGTAGTAAGTCGTGCTGTAGGGCGTGCTGTAGACGGTCGTGCGCGCCGGATAGTAGGCGGCCTGCGAGCGCGGGGCGTAGTAGCCGTCGCTCACCGAGCAGGCAGCCGCGCCGGCGGCCAGCGTCGCGAGCGCAATGGTCGTGAAGATGGGCTTCATGGGTTTCTCCTGTGGGTCCTCACAGTAACTGCGTTCCTGTCCGGCGGTTCCCGGCAGGACAGGGGAGGGAACCATGAAGATCGGCGCCGTGATGTTCTTCACGACGGAGTCCATGCAACCTGCGCCGTTGGCGCGGGCGATGGAGGAACGCGGTTTCGAATCGCTTTGGGTTCCCGAGCACACCCACATTCCATCCGGCGGCAAGTCGGTCTATCCCGCCGCCGGCGGACTGGTTCGGGCCTACTACGAATTGATGGACCCGTTCCTGGCGCTCAACACGGCGGCGACCGTGACGACCAAGCTCAAGGTCGGCACCGGCATCGCGCTGGTGATCCAGCGCGATCCGATCGTGACCGCCAAGATGGTCTCCTCCATCGACCAGTTGTCCAACGGCCGTTTCCTGTTCGGCGTCGGCAATGGCTGGAACCAGGAGGAGGTCGAGAACCACGGCACCAAATTCGAGAGCCGTCACAAGCTCGCCCGCGAGCGCATCGAGGCGATGAAGACGATCTGGACGGAGGAGGAGCCCGAGTATCACGGCGAGTTCGTGAACTTCGACAAGATGAAGCAGTGGCCCAAGCCGTACCAGAAGCCGCACCCGCCGATCGTCGTCGGCGGCGCCTTCCCCTATGCGGCGCGGCGCGCCGTGCGCTACGGCGACGGCTGGATCCCGCGCGACGACTGGCTCGACCGCGACGGCATCGAGGTGCTCGACAAGTTCCGCGCCATGGCCAAGGAAGCCGGCCGCGATCCCGCGAGTCTCCCCATCACCACCTTCCGCGTGCCGCCCGACATCGAGCGCCTGCGCCGCTACCGCGAGCTCGGCATCGACCGTGTCGTGTTCTCGCTGCCGGCAGAGAAGGAGGACAAGATCATGCCCATCCTCGACCAGTGGGCGGAGCTGCAGCGGCAACTCGGCGGCTGACGTCACAGAGTCCTGACAGGCTGGAGCAGTGCGAGGGTTTGCCGATTCCGCGATGTTGAAAGCATTGCTGGCACTCGAGGCCAGCGCCACAATGGATGGCGTGCTCGCCGGTTCGACCCGCCAGAAATGGCCCTCCACGGTACGCAAAAATTCGCAAAAACGAAATTGGCGATGACCGACCAAAGTTATTGACTTATATGTACTTTGGTTAAATCAACGCTCCGTTGCGCGGCTTTCCTGCGTTCCCGCTCTTTGCATCGTTGATCCGAGACCCAGAAGGCGGAGGCAGACACTGCACGCGGCCGGTCCGGTCGCTTGCCTCCGGATGGGCCGGGCTCTGCTGCTCCAACGAAGGCGATTCCGGTTGCGAAACTTGCGTAACTGTCCGAACTCCGAAGGCGGCCTACCGGTAGTGGGTGGGGTCCGTGCGCTCCACTACCGAAGTGCCGGCGGAAAGGGCGGAAAGGGCGCAAACCTCGAGCATCGTTGACAGCAGTGCATGTATCCACCGCTTCTTCCGACTCGTTGAAAGCACTGTGCCGTGCAACTAGACCGCGACTTGTCGCGGCTCGTTGCGGAGCACGAAGACGATCCCGCCCGCTGCGACCGCAAGCAGCACCGAGCTGGCCCACACCCAGTCGTAGTGCGCGGACAGGTCGAAAAGGTATCCGCCCAGGAAGGCGCCGGCGGCTGCGCCGATCGAATGCCCGGCGGAGATCAGCCCCATCGCCAGCCCCATGACGCGCAGGCCGAGGTGGCTGGCGACGAGGCTCGCGGTGACGGGGATGGTCGCATAATCGACCGCGCCGAACAGAACAGCGAAGAGCACGAGCTGTTCGTAGTCCGTGCCGACGTTCATGAGGAGCAAGAAGGTCAGGCCGCGCAGGACATAGATCGATCCCAGCAGAACGACTCGGTTCATGCGGTCCGTCAGCCAGCCGGCGCCGATCATGCCCAGCAGGTTGACCGCCGACAGCGTTCCATAGGCCGCCGCGCTCGGGACCAGCGCGAAGCCGCAGAAGGACGCATAGGGCAGAAGATGCGTTTCGATGACCCCGGCTGTCGTGTAGCCGCAGATCAGGAAACTCCAAAACAAGGAATGGAACGCTGGTCGGCGCAGCATGGCGGCGACGTCGGCCTGCAGCGACGTGGCGGCCGGCCGGCCTGCGGCATCGCCCGCACCGTCGCCGCCCTTCTCCGCGAGCGTCCACCACAGGAGCGGGACCAGCACGAGGCAGCCCAAGCCCATGGCGAGGAAGCTCCATCGCCAGCTTGCCATCGCCAGCACCGCCGCGACCAGCGGCACGATCAGGAACTGGCCGCCGGTCGCGCCCGATGTCGCTATGCCGGTCGCCAGCCCCTTGTTGCGGTCGAACAGGCGGGCGATGGCCGTCGAGACGACATGCGTGGCGACGACCCCGAAGCCCACGGCGGAAAGCCCGCTGTAGGCGATCAGGAACACGATCGCATCGCTGGTTGCCGAAACCGCCGCGCAGCCCAGGCCGACCAGCACGAGGCCAATCGCCAGAGTCCTCCGTGCGCCCTGCCGGTCGATGAAGCGGCCGGCAAAGGGGGCGACGGTCGCCATGACCAGCAGGGCGGCAGCCGCTGCGCTGGAGACGAAGCTTCGCGACCAGCCGAGCTCCTGCGCCCACACCGGCATGACCAGGCCGATGGTGGCGCGGGCTGAAAACGCCAGGGCAAGTCCCAGGAACCCGAAGCCGACGACCAGCCACCGCACGAACGACGGCGATCGCGTGCCACTTGCAAGCATGAACTCTCTTCCGACCATGCGGAGGAAAGTCCACTCCGGCTTCCGTGCGGGCAAACGATTCTTTCGATGGACTTGTTTAGCTGTGCTAAACAAGGTCGATGGCGGTTCCGCTTGCCCTGCTGCACACCTTCGTGATCGTCGCCCGGTCCGGCCGGATGAGGGAGGCTGCGGCCAGCATGGCGCTGACGCCGGGCGCCGTCAGCCAGCGGGTACGCGCGCTGGAGGAGATGCTGGGCCGCCGCCTGTTCTCGCGGACGCAAGCCGGTGTGACGCTCACCGCCGCTGGCAGGACGCTGTTCGCATCGCTCGACGAGCCGTTCCGCCGGATCGAAGCCACCGGTGGCGAAACGCCAGGTGCGCGCTCGCATCGGGTGACAGTCAGCACCATGAGCTCCTTTGCGGCGAGCTGGTTGGTTCCCCGCCTTTCCAGCTTCTCGCGGCGACATTCCGAGATCGACGTCTCCCTGGAGATCGAGAGCCGTGTCGTCGACCTCAGCCGCGAACCGGTCGACCTCGCGATCCGGCATGGCAACGGCGACTATCCGGGCCTGGTGGTTGCCTGGCTGATGGCGCCGGCATTGATCGTCGTTGCCAGCCCGGCGCTCCTGAAGTCCCGAGCGCCGATCAGGGCGGCTGCGGACTGCCTGGGCTTTCCGCTGCTCCACGACAGCGACCGCGCCGACTGGCGGCTCTGGCTCGAGACACAAGCGGTGAAGGTGCCGCGCGGACTGAAGGGCCCGTCGTTCTCCGACGATCATCTCATGGTCAAGGCAGCGGTCGCGGGGCAGGGGCTGGCGCTGGTGCGCGATCTCTACGCCGACGACGAACTGCGCGCTGGACGGCTGGTGCGCGCCATCGACGTGCAATGGCCGACGTCATTCGCCTATTACGTGGTCTGTACGAAAGAGTCTTTGCAGAAGCCAGCCGTACGGCGTTTCAGGAAATGGCTGATCGAGGAAGCCGATGCGGGGTCAAGCCAAGTTCGCCGCTCCGCGCTCAGCCCAACCGTGACACGCGTTCGGCGCGGGCGGACGGCGCTCAAGCACCAGCTCGGTTGATGATCATGCCTGGATAGAGCCCGCTCTGGTGGTGGTACGTCTCCCCTGGCGCATAGCCACCCTTGCGGGCCAAGTAGGGGTCGTGCTCGCAGGCAGCGAGCAGGCCCACGATCAGCATGAGGGCGACGTACCTCATGCTAATACAACTCAACCGAGCCCGAGTCGTTCCGCAGGGCCATGACGGGTTCCTGCTACCGCTTTGCACGTTTATGGCTATAAGTATGCCGTTTGGGAGACGGCATGAGACGACGTGAGGTTACCGCCCTTCTGAGCGGCAGCGTGGCAACGATGTTGCCATGGACTGCGCGCACGCAGCAGCGTGAGGTGGTGAGGCGGATAGGCATCATATTCAGCAGTGCGGAGAGCGACCCGCAATCGCAGAAGGATCTGAAAGCCCTCAAGTCGGCATTGCAGACGCTGGGCTGGGATGAAGGCCACAACTTGCAGATCGACTACCGCTGGGCCGGTGGCGATTTGGACCGTGCCCGATCATCAGCGATCGAGCTGGTGAAGCTTTCACCCGCCGTGATCGTGGGGAGCGGAACGCTCGCACTGACGGCGCTGCATGCAGCGACCAAGGTCGTCCCGGTCGTGTTCCTCAATGTGACCGATCCAGTGGCAGGCGGGTTCGTCGCGAGCCTCTCGCGGCCGGGAGGCAACATCACCGGCTTCACGCCTTTTGAATACGATATCGGCGGGAAATGGCTGGAATTGCTCAAGGATATCGCTCCTGAACTGAACCGCGCCGCGCTGCTCGGCGATCCCAACAATCACAATTTCAAAGGGTTCCAGAGATCCTTCGAAGCAGCGGCGAAAGTGCTCGCGGTCGAACCGATCGTCGTGCCGGTTCGGGCTGTTGACGACCTTCGTGACGGCATTCAGTCGCTGGCTGAGAAGCCGAACGGCGTGCTGGTCGTCACGGCTGCGACCTTCTCGATCGTCCATCGCAAGGAGATCGTGGAAATGGCGAACAAAAAGAGGTTGCCGACGATCTTCTGGAATCGATCTCAGGCCGTCGAAGGGGGCTTGATGTCGTTCGGGCCCGATTCGATCGATCTCAATCGCCGCGCGGCCTCCTATGTCGATCGTATTCTGAAGGGTGAGAATCCTGCCGACCTGCCGGTGCAGGGGCCCACCAAATACGAACTGATCGTCAACATGCGAACCGCGCGAGAAATCAAACTCGTTGTGCCTCCGACCTTGCTCGCTCGGGCAGATGAGGTGATCGAATAGTCCCGCTCGGCAGCTAGCCGGTGAGCCCCAGCCGCTCACCGCGATAGGCGCCGCTCATGACCCGCTCCCACCAGCCGCGGTTCTCGAGATACCACCGCACCGTCTGGCGCAACCCATCATTAAAGTCATGCCGTGGCTGCCAGCCGAGCTTGCGGCGGATCTTGGTGGCGTCAATGGCGTAGCGGGCATCGTGCCCCGGCCGGTCGGTGACGAACTCGATCAGCCTCTCGTGCGGCCGCTGCGGGCTCGCCGGCAGCAGCTCGTCGAGCGTGCGGCAGATCGTGCGCACGACGTCGATGTTCTTGCGCTCGCTGTCGCCACCGACATTGTAGGTCTCGCCCGGCTTGCCCTGGCGCAGCACCAGGGTCAGCGCCTCGGCGTGGTCCTCGACATGCAGCCAGTCGCGCACGTTCTCGCCCTTGCCGTAGACCGGCAGGCTCTGGCCGCGCAGCGCGCGGATGATGGTGAGCGGGATCAGCTTTTCGGGAAAATGATAGGGCCCGTAGTTGTTGGAGCAGTTGGTGGCGAGCGTCGGCAAGCCATGCGTGTGGTGCCAGGCGCGAACCAGGTGATCCGACGCCGCCTTGCTGGCGGCATAGGGCGAGTTGGGCGCGTAGGGCGTGGTCTCGCTGAACTTGCCGGTGGCGCCCAGCGAGCCGAACACCTCGTCGGTCGAGATGTGCTGGAAGCGAAAGCGTGCGCGGGCTTCGGGGTCGAGCGTGCGCCAGTAGGCCAGTGCCGCCTCGAGCAGCGTGTAGGTGCCGCCGATGTTGGTGTCGATGAAGGGGGCGGCGCCGTCGATCGAACGGTCGACATGGCTTTCGGCGGCGAGGTGCAGGATGGCGTCCGGCCGGAAGCTCGCAAAGATGCCGTCGATCGCGGCACGGTCGGTGATGTCGACCTTGAAGTGCGTGTGCCGGTTGCTGTCGCGCGCCTCGGCCAACGATTCGAGGTTGCCGGCATATGTCAGCTTGTCGACGTTGGCCACCGTCCAGTCGGTGTCGCGGATGATGTGGCGGATGACGGCAGAGCCGATGAACCCTGCGCCGCCGGTCACCAGGATCTTCATGGGCGGCGTCTCTAGGCTGCGATCAAGGCGGCGCCAAGGCGCCGCGAAGCCTCAGTGATGCAGGATCTGGCCGAGGAAGAGCTTGGTGCGCTCGTTCCGGGGATTGGCGAAGAATTCCTCGGGCTCGTTCTGCTCGACGATCTCGCCGCGATCCATGAAGATCACACGGTCGGCGACGGCGCGGGCGAAGCCCATCTCGTGGGTGACGACCAGCATGGTCATGCCCTCGCGCGCGAGCTCGATCATGACGTCGAGCACTTCCTTCACCATCTCGGGGTCGAGCGCCGAGGTCGGCTCGTCGAACAGCATGATCTTGGGCCGCATGCAGAGGGCACGGGCGATCGCGACGCGCTGCTGCTGGCCGCCCGACAGCTGGCCGGGATACTTCAGAGCCTGCTCGGGGATGCGCACGCGCTTCAGGAGACTCATGGCGATCTCCTCGGCTTCCTTCTTGGGCATCTTCTTCACCCAGATCGGCGCCAGGGTGAGGTTGTCGAGGATGGTGAGGTGCGGAAAGAGGTTGAACGACTGGAACACCATGCCGACTTCGCGGCGGATCATCTCGATGTTCTTGACGTCGTTGGTGAGCGGCACGCCGTGCACCACGAGATCGCCCGCCTGGTGCTCCTCCAGCCGGTTGATGCAGCGGATCAGCGTCGACTTGCCCGAGCCCGACGGTCCGCAGATCACGATCTTCTCGCCTTCCTTGACGTCGAGGTTGATGTCGGAGAGCACGTGGAACTGGCCGTACCACTTGTTGACGTTGGTCATGGTGATGACCGACGGCGCATTGTCGATGTCGCGGGCGGCAGCATTGGCCATGACCGGTTCTCCTTGGCCGACTAGCGGCGCGTTCCCTTGTTGAGCTCGACCTCGAGGTACTTGGAGTACCGCGACATCGAGAAGCAGAAGCAGAAGTAGACGAAGGCGGCGAACAGATAGACCTCGCCGGGATAGCCCGCCCAGGCCGGGTCGACCAGCGCCTGGTTGGCGGTGTTGAGGAAATCGAAGATGCCGATGATCAGCACCAGCGAGGTATCCTTGAAGAAGCCGATGAAGGTGTTGATGAGCGGCGGGATCACCACGCGCAGCGCCTGCGGCAGGATGATGAACGCCGTCTTCTGCACGTAATTGAGGCCCATGGCGTCGGCCGCCTCGAACTGGCCCTTGGGCAGTGACTGCAGGCCGCCGCGGATGATCTCGGCGATGTAGGCGCCGGCGAACAGGATGACGGCGACCTGGGCGCGCAGGAACTTGTCGAAGGTGACGCCGGTCGGCAGGAACAGCGGCAGCATCACCGAGGCCATGATAAGCAGGCTGATCAGCGGCACGCCGCGGATCAGCTCGATGAAGCCCACGCACAGTCCCTTGATCAGCGGCAGGTTGGAGCGCCGGCCCAGCGCCAACAGGATGCCGTAGGGGAAGGCGAACAGCAGCCCGTAGGTGGCGAGGATCATCGTCACGGGGATGCCGCCCCACAGGCCGGTCTCGACGTAGCTGAAGGGCGCGATGGGAAGCTTCCAGGCCGGCAGGATGCCGGCGAAGCTCAGCACCAGGCCGACGAAACCGATGGCGGCGGCGGCGCGATAGGCGTTGATCTCGAGCGGCGTGCCGAGGGCCTTGCGGAAGGACATGCCGACCAGGCCGACGATCAGCGCCGCGGCCAGGAACAGGCTGAACGGGATGTGCAGCTGGCCGAACATCAGCAGGAAGGTGATGAAGGAGCCGATGCTCCAGATCACCGCCAGCCTCGAGGGCCGCCACATGCGCCGATCGGACGTGAGGATCAGCATGGCCAGCATGGCGATGACGGCGAACAGTGGCCGCCATTGCTGATCGTAGGGGAAGGTGCCGAAGAAGATCAGGCGCCACTTTTCGCGGATCAGCGCCCAGCAGGCTCCGGAGCCGCGGCACTCAGCGCCGGTCGAGGCCGTGAAGTTGGCGGTGAACACCGCCCATTGCAGGAACCACGACAGGATCCAGGCCATGACGAGCGTCAGCACCACCGTGGTGATGCCGTTCGACCAGCTCGAGAACAGGTGCCTGCGCGCCCAGCCCACCGGGCCGGTGTCGTTGACGGGAGGAGCGAGCTGCTTGCGCTCGCCGACGGGCATGTCGGTCATGGCTCAGCGCTCCCTGAGGGCGATGCGTTTGTTGTACCAGTTCATGAACGCCGAGATCGACAGGCTGACCGAAAGATAGGCCGCCATGATGATCAGCACGTTCTCGATCGCCTGGCCGGTCTGGTTGATGGTGACGTTGATCGAGGCCACCAGGTCGGGATAGCCGATGGCGATGGCCAGCGAACTGTTCTTGGTGATGTTGAGGTACTGGCTGGTCATCGGCGGCACGATCACGCGCATCGCCTGCGGCAGCAGCACCAGCCGCATGACCTGGCCGCGCGACAGCCCGAGCGCGAGTGCGGCTTCGCTCTGGCCCTTGTGCAGCGCCAGGATGCCCGATCGAACGATCTCGGCGACGAAGGCCGAGGTGTAGAGCACCAGGCCCATCAGCAGGGCGACGAACTCAGGCTGGATGACGCTGCCGCCGTCGAAGTTGAAGCCCTTGAGCTCCGGCCAGCTCATGTGGTGCGGCGCGCCGCCCGCCAACCACACCAGGATCGGCAGGCCAAGCGCCAGGCCGAAGCCGGCCAGGATCGACGGGAAGGGCTGGCCGGTCTCGTCCTGGCGCTTCCTCGCCCAGCGGTGCAGGAAGAAGGTGCCGACGAGGCCGACCAGGAAGGCGAGGCCGACCCATTTGAAGACGGGATCGGCGAGCGGCACCGGGAAATAGACGCCGCGGTTGGACAGGTAGAACGAGCTCAGCACGCTGATCGCCTGGCGCGGTCCGGGGAAGGCCTCGCTGATCAGCTTGTAGAACAGGAACAACCAGAGCAGCAGCGGCACGTTGCGGAAGCCTTCGACGTACCATTCGCAGATCCTGGCGAGCAGCCAGTTGTGGGAGAGCCGGCCGACGCCGATCATGGTGCCGAGCACGGTCGCCATGATGATGCCGAGGACGGAGACCTTCAGCGTGTTGAGCAGGCCGACCAGGATGGCGCGCGCATAGGTGCTGGCCGGCGAGTACTCGATCATCGTGTCGCCGATCTCGAAGCCCGCCTCGCGGTCGAGATAGTGGAAGCCGCTCGCAATCTTCTGGCGCTGCAGGTTATCGACGGTGTTGGAGACGAGGTACCAGGCGAGCAGGCCAACCAGGCCGACCACGACGATCTGGAACACCCAGCCGCGGACGACGGGGTCGTTCCATGGCGCCACTTTGGTACGCGGCGCGGAGCCTACTGCCTCGACTGCCATCCGCTTCTTCCCCCTGCCGGCCGCGCTCAATCGCGACCGCTGTATTTAATGACTTTGGCTGCAGTGTAAAATGAAACCCCGCACTTGCAACCGGCTATAGGCCGGGTGCACATACCATGCCGGATCAGCCTGCCTGGTGGCTTCAGCGGATCGGGGGGGCGTACTGCAGGCCGCCCTTGGTCCACAGATTGTTGAGCCCGCGGTCGATCTTGAGGATCGAATCCTTGCCGACGTTGCGCTCGAAGCTCTCGCCGTAGTTTCCGACCTGCTTGACGATGTTGTAGACCCACTTCTCGTCGACGCCGAGCGCCTTGCCCATGCCCGGGGTGACGCCGAGGATGCGCTTGATCGAGGGGTTCTCGCTCTTCAGCATCTCATCGACGTTCTTCGAGTTGATGTCGTACTCCTCGGCCTCGATCATGGCGTACTGGGTCCACCGCACGATGTCGGCGAACTGGTTGTCGCCGTGGCGCACGGCCGGCGCCAGCGGTTCCTTGGAGATGATCTCGGGGAGGACGATGAAGTCTTCGGGCTTGGCCGGCGGCGGGACGTTGGCAGCGCGCGTGGCATAGAGGCTCGAGGAGTCGTTGGTGTAGACGTCGCAGCGGCCTGAGAAGAACGCGGCGCGCACTTCCTCGACCTTCTCGATGACCACCGGCTTGAAGGTCATCTTGTTGGCGCGGAAGTAGTCCGCGAGATTGAGCTCGGTGGTGGTGCCCGGCGCGACGCAGACCGTGGCGCCGTTCAGCTCCTTGGCGCTCTTCACGCCGAGCTTCTTGTTCACCAAAAAGCCCTGGCCGTCGTAGTAGGTGACGGCGGTGAAATCGAGGCCGAGCGCGGTGTCGCGCGTCAGCGTCTCGGTGGTGTTGTTGGACAGGACATCGACCTCGCCCGACTGCAGCGCGGTGAAGCGCTGCTGCGAGGTGAGCGGCACGTACTTCACCTTCTCCGAATCGCCGAAGATCGCCGCTGCGACGGCACGGCAGACGTCGATGTCGAGGCCGACCCACTTGCCCGTGCTGTCGGCCATGCCGAAGCCGGCCGTACCGGTCATCACGCCGCAGACCAGCGAGCCGCGCGCCTTGATGGCGTCGAGGTCCTTGCCGGCCATGGCGCTGGTCGACACCAGCATTGCGGCCAGACCAGCCGCCGCCACTGAGAATTTACGCATCATTAGCCTCCCGTTATCTCCCTGGGCCAAGTCTCACCTGTGGCAGGCAAGCAAGCAACAGGCCAATACGGCTGGCCTGCCGCGCCACTATCGGGCTCAGCGGATGGGCGGGGCATATTGCAGCCCGCCCTGGTTCCACAACTTGTTGAGCCCACGGTCGATCTTGAGTGCCGATCCGGGGCCGAGGTTGCGGTCGAAGCTCTCGCCGTAGTTCCCGACCTGCTTGACGATGGTGTAGACCCACTTCTCGTCGACGCCGAGTGCCTTGCCCATGCCCGGGGTGACGCCGAGAATGCGCTTGATGGCGGGATTCTCACTCTTCAGCATCTCGTCGACGTTCAGCGACGTGATGCCGTATTCCTCGGCTTCGATCATGGCATAGAGCGCCCAGCGCACGATGTCGGCGAACTGGTTGTCGCCATGGCGCACGACCGGCCCCAGCGGCTCCTTGGAGATGATCTCGGGCAGGATCAGGAAGTCGTCGAAGGTGCGCGGCGGCGGCACGTTGGCGGCCCGGGTCGCGGCCAGGGCGGAGGCGTCGGTTGTATAGACGTCGCAGCGACCGGCGAAGAAGGCCGAACGAATCTCGTCGACCTTTTCGATGACGACGGGCTTGAACGTCATCTTGTTGGCGCGGAAGTAGTCGGCGAGGTTGAGCTCGGTGGTGGTGCCGGGCGCGACGCAGATGGTGGCGCCGCTCAATTCCCGGGCGCTTTTCACGCCCAGCGCCTTGGGCACCAGGAAGCTCTGGCCGTCGTAGTAGAAGATGCCGGTGAAATCGAGACCGAGCGCGGTATCGCGCGTCAACGTGTAGGTGGCGTTGCCCATCACCATGTCGACTTCACCCGACTGCAGGGCGGTGAAGCGCTGCTGCGAGGTGAGGGGCACATACTTTACCTTATCGGCGTCGCCGAAGAGGGCGGCGGCGACGGCACGGCAGACATCGACCGAGAGGCCGCGCCATTTGCCCGTGCTGTCGGCCAGCATGAAGCCCGCCGTGCCGATACCGACACCGCAATTCAGCGCCCCGCGCGCCCGGATGGAATCGAGGTCCTTGCCCGCGATCGCCGCATGGGCGCCCAGCATGGTGGCCATGCCAATGGCTGCCGCCGCGACGGTGTTGCGCATGGAAGCCCCCTTAACATCTCCCTGACCGGAGTGTCGGCCGGTGGCGGGCAGCAAGGCAACAGCCCAAATGAAAACCGCCGCCCTTTGGGGGCGGCGGCTGTCGTCGGTTGATTGTGTAGCCTCTAGCGAATAGGCGGGGCGTACTGCAGACCGCCCTGGGTCCACAGCGCGTTCTGGCCGCGCGCAATCTTGAGCGGCGAGCCCATGCCGACATTGCGCTCGAACATCTCGCCGTAGTTCCCGACCTGCTTGACGATGTTGTAGACCCACTTCTCGTCGACCCCGAGCGCCTTGCCCATGCCGGGCGTGACGCCGAGGATGCGCTTGATCGAGGGATTGTCGCTCTTCAGCATCTCATCGACGTTCTTCGACGTGATGCCGTACTCCTCGGCTTCGAGCTGGGCGAACAGCGCCCAGCGCACGATGTCGGCGAACTGGTTGTCGCCGTGGCGTACCACCGGGCCCAGCGGCTCCTTGGAGATGATCTCCGGCAGGATGATGTAGTCGTCCGGGTTGGGCGCATTGGCGGCGCGGGTCGAGTAGAGGCCCGAGGCGTCGGTCGTGAACACGTCGCAGCGACCGGCGAAGAAGGCGCCGCGCACTTCCTCGACCTTCTCGATGACGACAGGCTTGAAGGTCATCTTGTTGGCGCGGAAGTAGTCGGCGAGGTTCAGCTCGGTGGTGGTGCCGGGCTGCACGCAGACCGTGGCGCCGTTCAGCTCCTTGGCGCTCTTCACGCCGAGCTTCTTGTTCACCATGAAGCCCTGGCCGTCATAGTAGTTGATGCCGGTGAAGTCGAAGCCCAACGCGGTGTCACGCGTCAGCGTCCAGGTGGTGGTGCGGGCCAGCATGTCGACCTCGCCCGACTGCAGCGCGGTGAAGCGCTGCTGCGCGGTCGTCGGCACGAACTTGACCTTGTCGGCGTCGCCGAAGATTGCTGCAGCAACGGCGCGGCAAGTATCGACGTCGAGCCCCGTCCACTTGCCCTGGCTGTCTGCGCTGGCGAAGCCCGCAACGCCGGTGCTGACGCCGCAGATCAGCTGGCCGCGCGCCTTGACGGCATCGAGATCCTTGCCGGCATGCGCCGTGCCGGCGGCACCCAGCAGCGTGGCCGCGACGGCGCCGGCGGCCATGTATGTCTTGAGCATTTCGTCTTTCCCTATGTGGTTGCCTCGGTCGCCCTATCGGCCACCGGGGCGGCCCCGGGCGACGATGGCGACTTCCTAGGCGAACGGATCGACGCGCGCAACGGCGCGCGTTGCCCAACTGTGACGGCTACAGGGCGCCCGGATTACAGCCGATCAATGTTGCGCGAGGAGAAGGGGTTCTGGCTCCACGGCTCGGCGCCCTGCAGACCGCGGAAGCGGTTGTTGCTGTCGTCCTTGGCGCCGGCGGCTTTGCGGATGTCCTGCTGCCACTGGCGGTAGGCCACCAGGCTTTCACCTACAAGGACGCTGTGGATGCCCTTGCCGCTGAGGTAGGGCTCCGGATCGACGAACTGGCCGTTCACGATCACCGAGAAGTGCAGATGCGGGCCGGTGGAACGACCGGTCGATCCGACATAGCCGATCAGGTCACCCTTGCGGATGTGGCTGCCCGGTCCCATGCCGTCGGCGAAGCGCGACATGTGGGCGTAGAGCGTCTCGAAGTTGTCGGCGTGGCTGATCTTCACCGTGCGGCCGTAGTTGAAGTACCAGCCCTGGTGATTGATCGTGCCGTCGGCCGCCGCATAGATCGGCATGCCGGTCTTGCTCTCGTAATCGATGCCATTGTGGAAGCCGCCGCCGCTCGAGCGGCCGTAGTAGCGCCGGAAACCGAACGGCGAGGAGACGCGCGAGCCGCCACTGGGCTCGGTGAGGCCGGAGCCGCCCAGCCGGCGGCCACTCTCATCGAACCAGCCTTCCGGTTCGTTCGGCGGCGCGAACCACCAGAACGACCGCTTGGCCGTGCCATCGCCGACGGCGGCAGCAAGAAGTCGCGGTGTGCCGTCGACGGTGCGGCCTTTCCACACTTCGACCTTGGTGCCGCCCATCTGGAAGCCGGACAGGGCCTCGGTGAGTTCCTTCAGCGTAGCGCTGCTGGCGCCGGTCGAAGCAAGGCTGGTCGCGAGACCGGAACTGGCGCTTAGCTTCACCAGGGCGACGGAACCAGCTACAACCGAACGGGCGCCGACGCCGGCCGTTGGGGTCGCGCTCGGCACACTCGACACGCGCTCGTCGTCGTTCTCGGTGGCGTTGGGGGCGAGCTTGTAGCCAAAGCTGCCGTCGGCGCCGCGCTGCAGCTCCACAGCCAACGATTTGGCCGAATAGAGCTGCAGGGCAACCAGACGCTTGGGCTTGCCCGGGCCCTGCGGTTGCAGGACGGCGCGACCCGAATTGGTGGTCTTGCGATCGAGCTGCTCGAGGGCCTTGGCGACGGCGTCGTTGGCGGCCTGCGCGTCGGCCGGGTCGATGTTCAGTGCCGTGAGCTGGTCGGTGATCTGCCCCTTCTCATTGATGGCGAAGGGCTGGACGTCTTCCGACGGGGCAGCAGTCGCCGCGGATTTGCTGGGGGCTTTAAGCTGGTTCTTGCTGGGCGCCTTCACCTGGGCCATCGACCCGGAGGCGCAAACGATCTGACAGGCAGAAAAGGCAACGGTAGCTGCAAGAAGTGATGGGACGAAGCGCCACCGGCGGGCGCGTTGATTTCGCGTCGTCGTGAACGCCATCGGCTTCTCCCCGATCCATTGAAACACAAACACTTAGCCTGAGAGCCGTAGCGAATTCACCGACCAGCCCCGATCGATGCCCCCCGCCTTTGCCCTGCTGCCGCCGATACTGGCCACGGATAATCCACAAGTCCAACAAAAAGTTGCAAAAATGCAACACCCGTGCAGTTCGCCTGTGAGTTGATTCAAAAGGAGAATCTAGCGCGACCGGCGATCGCGAAACGGTGCAGCGGGCAATGCGTCGGCGCGCGCTGCGTCACGCAGCAGAGGATAGCGCGCCAACAGGCCGGCCGCTTCGGCCATCTCTTCAACGTCGTTGAACATAGGTACCCCGGCCTGCTCCATGGCCGCGAACCAGTCGGTCTTGCCGGGCAACGTGCCCATCATGCTATGCATCAGCGGCAAGCGCGCAGGCGGCGCGAGCTTGGCCAGGCGCTCGATTACCGGGCGAGCATCGACCATGAACGGCACGACATGGATCATCATGATCATGTCATAGGCCTCAACGGCGTGGGCCATGGCGGCCTCGAAGGCGAGGGCGAACCGGTCCTCGCGCGCATCGGCCAACAGGTCGATGGGATTGGCGACGGAGGCTTCAGGCGGCAGTTGCTGGCGCAGCACGTCGGCGAAGGCGCTCGGCAGGGCGCCGAGCTGCAGGCCCTCCAACGCGGCACGGTCGGCGCAGAGCACGCCCGGTCCGCCGGAGTTGGACAGGATCAGCGCGCGGCTGCCTAGTCCCTGCGGGAAGCGCCCGAACGCCTTGGCGGCGATCAGCAGGCGGCGCAGGCTTTCGACCCGCACGATGCCGCAGGAGGCGCAGAAGGCATCGATCGCGCCGTCGTCGTTGGCAATGGCGCCGGTATGCGCGGACGCGGCTCGGCCACCGATCTCGGTGCGGCCACCGAACAGGGCGACCACCGGCTTGCGCGCCGCCACCGCACGCGCCACGCGGCGGAAGCGCTCATGGTCCTCGATCGATTCGACATAGAGCAGCGCGGCGCCGATTTCCGGTCGCTCGCCCAGCCATCCAAGATAGTCCTCCACGCCAAGATGCACGGCGTTGCCTACCGAGACGACGGACGTGAGCGGCAGGGCGCGCGCATTGGCCTTGTCGATCACTTCCTCCGCGAGCGCGCCGGATTGCGAGATGAAGGCAAGACCGTTGCCGGCGCCGGCCGTGGCGCCGGGCGGCAGATCGCGCAGGAAGGTGGCAGCGAAGCGCCAGGCCGGGTCGAGATGGATGATGCCGGCGCAATTGGGGCCGGCGACGGTGAGGCCGCGCGTGGCAGAGAGCTTCAGGAGCTGTTCGTTGCGCTGCACGCCGACGGGCCCCGCCTCGGCGAAGCCGCCGGGTAGGATCAGCAGGTTCCGGATGCCGCGATCGGCCGCTTCGCTCGCCGCCTCGAGGATGGCATCGGGGCGGATGACGATGACAGCGAGATCGACGGGGGAGTCGATGGCGGCGATCGAGGTCACCGACTCGTAACCGAAGATTGAGCCGCCCTTGGGATTGACCGGCACCACGCGTCCGCCGTAACCCGCCTGACGCAGCATTTGCATGACGGCGCCGCCCGAGGAGGTCGCGCGCTCGCCGGCGCCGACCACGGCAATGCTCCTGGGCGCAAAGAACGGCGAGAGATCACGTGTCATGGCACGGCGTTGCAGCACAGGTGGAGTAGGAGGACAAGATGGCCGACCCGATCGAACTGCTCATCCAGGGACGGGCGCATGAGCTGGGACCGGGCTTCCCGGTGCGCCGCGTGCTGCCCAGCGCGAAGCGGCGGATGGTGGGCCCCTTCATCTTCCTCGATCACTTCGGGCCGATGACCGTGCCGCCGGGTGGCGATGGCATGGAGGTGCGGCCGCATCCCCATATCGGGCTCGCCACCGTCACCTACCTGTTCGATGGCGGCATCTTTCATCGCGACAGCCTGGGCTACGCCCAGGCGATCCGGCCGGGCGACGTCAACTGGATGACCGCGGGCTCGGGCATCGCCCACTCGGAGCGTACCGAGCCCGAGATGCAGCGCACGGGTTTTCGCATGCATGGCGTCCAGACCTGGGTGGCCTTGCCCAAGAGCCACGAGGAGACGGCGCCATCCTTCGAGCATGTCGAGGCAGGCAAGCTGCCGACCTGGCACGAAGGCACGGCGGCGCTCCGGCTGATTGTCGGCACCTATGGCGGGCGCACGGCGCCCACGACGCACTTCTCGCCGATCTTCTACGTCGCGGCCGAGATGGCGGCGGCGGCGAAGATCGCCATCGCGCCGGAGCATGATGAGCGCGGCGTCTACGTCGCCGAAGGCAGCGTGACGATCGGCGACCGGCTTCTGGCCGTGGGCGATCTTGCGGTGCTGCAGGCCGGCCAGCGGGTCGAGGCCATCGCCGGCGCGGAGGGCGCCAAGGTGATGCTGCTGGGCGGCGCCACGATGGACGGTCCGCGACACATCTGGTGGAACTTCGTGTCGTCCTCCCAGGATCGCATCGAAAAGGCCAAGGCCGACTGGCGCGACGGCCGCTTTGCCAAGGTGCCGGGCGACCATGAGTTCATCCCGCTGCCGGAACGGTGAGCGCTCTGGAGCGCGGACCTCCAGGCCCGCTCATGCTCTTCCGGACCGAGAGCTTCCAGCTCGCTCATGATCATGAGCGCGCAGGATGCGCGCGGTCCGGAAGATAATTCATGGGCGGACCTGGAGGTCCGCGCTCCGAAGACTAAGACGGGCAGACATAGCCGGTGCCGCTGGGATTCTTGAAGCAGCCGACAGCTTGCGGCATGACCTGCCTGGGCAGCCACAGGATGGCGTTGGGCGCGAAGATCGTGAACACGATGGTGGCGAGGAAGACGACGTAGATCGGCAGCGCCGCCTTCAGGGCCTTTGAGAAGGGCACGCCGACGAACTTCGACGCCATCAACAGCACCAGCCCGTAGGGCGGCGTGATCAGGCCGAAAGCCAAGGTGACGATCAGCACTACGCCCATGTGCACGGGGTTGATGCTGCCGGCTTCGGTCAGGGCATTCACCAGCGGCATGAAGATGATGATCGTCGGCACCGGCTCGATGAAGTCGCCGACGATGGTGAACAGCAGCACCAGCAGGAGCATGATCAGGTGCGGGTCGCTGCCGGCGAGCGACGTGATGAAATCGGAAATGACGATGGCGCCGCGCAGATAGGCCAGCATCCAGCCGAAGGCGGTGGCGGCGGCGATGGTGATGAGCGGCAGCGAGTAGATCAGGCCGGCATAGCAGAAGTCGCGCGGCAGCTTGCGGATGTGGCGCGGGTTGAGCAGCGGGATGACGACCAGCAGGATCCACGACACCGCCACCACGCCTGCCTCGGTGGGCGTGAACCAGCCGGTGAGGATGCCGCCCAGCAGGATCACCGGGATCATCAGGGGCAGCGCGGCCTGCTTGGTGGCGTCGCTGAACTGGGCGAAGGTCGCGCGCTTGCGCCGGATGCCGACGGGTCCGAAGAAGTAGCAGTAGATCATCAGCCCGATGCCGATCATGAAGCCGGGCAGAAAGCCCGCCATGAAGAGGCCCGCGATCGACACGTTGCCCACCGCGCCATAGACCACGGCGGTGATCGAGGGCGGCACCAGGGCTGCAATAGTGGACGCCGAGGCGATGATGGCGGCAATGAAGGGCGGATCGTAGCCCTCGCGGCGCATGGAGACGCCGAGCGTGCGGCTCATGACGGCGACGTCGGCGGTCGTCGACCCCGACATCTCCGAGAAGAACATGCTGAACACGGCGACGACCTGGCTCAGCCCGCCTTTCATGTGCCCGACCAGGGTAAGAGACAGGTTGATGACCCGCTGCACGACGTTGGCGGAGCTCATCAGCTCGCCGACCAGCAGGAAGAACGGAATGGCGAGCAACGCCTCCGAATCGACGCCGTCGAACATCTTCTGGACGATGGCGGCGTAGGTGACGTCGGTGAAGGCCGAGCCGATCACCACGCCCGCCATCAGCGAGAACGCCACCGGGACGCCCATGTAGCCGAAAAACAGGAAGAGCAACGTCATGATCAGAAGCACGATCGCAGAGGTCATGACGGCGGCCTCAACTCATCGGGCGTTTCGTCGAGCATGCTCACGAAGCCGTTGCGGCAGCCGTTGACCAGCTGTTCGAAGGCAAACAGCGCGATCAAGGCGCCGCTGATGGGAATGGCGGCGTAGAGCGAGGCGATCGGCGTCATCGACGGCATGCGGAAGCTCGAGAAGCCGCGCAGGAAGTTGACGTAGCCGAACCAGGCGAGGAACAGGCCGACGCCGATCACGACCAGCCGAATGCACACCTCGATGACGAGCCGCGGCCGGCCGGTCAGCGATTCGCCGACCGCGGCCAGATAGAGATGGTCATTGCGCCGTGTCGCCACCGCCGCGCCGATGAAGATGCCGTAGATGAAGAAGGTCGAGGTCACCTCCTGCAGCCACAGCCACGGCGCGCCGATGGTGCGGGTGACGATGTCGCAGACGACCGACAGGCTGAAGGCGGCCAGCGTGAAGCCGCACAGCATCATCAGCACCGCTTCCAGACCGTCGAGGGCGCGCCATTTCAATTGCCGCTGGCGCTGCAGCACCAGCGAGCGTTCGCCGTGAGGATCCTCGGCGCCTGCCGCGTCACTCACTGGATGGTGCTGATCAGCTGCTGAATCTTGGCGGCCTGCGGGCCGAGATCCTTGGCCATCTTCTCGAGATACGGGTTGGCGACCTTGGTGAAGCCGGACTTGTCGACGTCGCTCACGATCTTCACGCCCATGCCCTTGAGCTTGGTCGCCGATTGGCTCTCGAGGTCGAGCGCCTTGCCAGGCTCGACCTTGGACACCTCGTCGGCCGCGGCCTGCACCCAGCCCTTCTGCTCGTCGGTGAGGCTCGACCACAGCTTGTCGCTGATCCATAGCAGGTTGTTGTTCGCCTCGTGCTGGGTCATCGACATGACCGGCGCCACTTCATAGTGCTTGTTCACGAGATAGACGTTGACGCCGTTCTCGGCCGCGTCGACGACGCCGGTCTGCAACGAGGTGTAGACGCTGCCGAAGGGCATATGGACGATCTGCGCGCCGTAGGCCGGGAACATCGTGTCCTCGGTCGGCGTCGCCTGCACCCGCACCTTCATGCCCTTGATGTCGTCGATCTTGTGGATTTCCTTCTTGGCGTAGATGTTGCGGAAGCCGAGCGTCAGCAGGCCGAGCACGTGGGCGCCCTGCACCGTCTCGTCGACCATGGTGCGGAAGGCCTTGGAGACTTCGGGGCTGGCGATCGCTTTCTTGAGATGGTTCTCGTCGCGGAACAGAAAATGCAGCGACATCACGCCCGCCTGCGGCGTCAGCGTGGCGGCATTGGCCGAGGCGGAGAGGCAGAACTCGATATCGCCCGCCTTCACCAGCTGCAGAACCTGCGGCTCTTGGCCGAGCTGGGCGCCGGGATACTGGTCGATCAGCATCGTGCCCTTGCTGAGCTCCTTGAGCTTGTCGGCGAAGATGTTGCCGGCGATGCCGTAGCCCGTGCTGACCGGTTGGTCATAGGCGAACTTGTAGTGCTTGGCCTGCGCCTCTGCCTGCGCCGCCGGAAGCGACAGGCTGGCGGCCACGGACAGGACAGCTGCCAGCTGACGCAATGACGCTGTGGTCATGGTGTTTCCCCTCGTGAAGCTTTTTCTTGATCGCAGAGTGGCATCTGACAGGTTGTCAGACAACTCCCCCCTCGTCGGAACGCGGGCGCTACTTCTTCTCGACGTTCCACAGCACGATCACGGGCGAGGAGACATTGCCGCTGATGTTCTTGCGCCGCGCCATCGGCTGCACGTACTGGCCGAGCGGAAGGGTCACGCCCTCGCTGATGATGCGGGTCTGGACCTTCTCGGCGATCTCGAGCTGCTTCTTGGGGGCGCTCTCACGCACGAAGGCCATGCGCAGCTTCTCGATCTCCTCGTCGAGCGGCCAGCCGAACTGGGCGCGGTCGCCGCTTGCCTCCGCGTAGTGATTGTTCACCGGGTCGAGCAGCAACACTACCGAGGCCGCCGTCATGACGATGTTCCAGCCGCCGTGCGAGATGGGATCCTTCTTGGTGCGGCGGGCGACCAGCGTCTGCCAGTCCATCGACTGCACGTCGACCTTGAAGCCGCCGCGCTCGAGTAGCGTCTTGGCGACCGGCGCCATGTTGACGAGGTTGGCGACGTCGGTCGACTGCAGCACGACGATCGGCGTGCCGTCGTACCCCAGCTCCTTCAGGAGCTTCTTCGATTCGTCGAACCGCGATTCGAGCACGCCCTCCATGCCGGCCGAGGTCTCGAGCGGAGTGCCGCAGCCGAACATCGCCTTGCAGACCTTGAAGTAGCGCGGATCGCCGATCGCGGCCTGCAGGAAGTCCTTTTGATTGAGGGCCAGGGCGGCGGCATGACGATAGCGCACGTCGTTGAACGGCGGCTGCTTCCAGTTGAAGCGGAACACGTAGGTCAGGCCCAGCGTATCGGGCACGAAGATCTCGACGTTCTTGTCCTTCTCCAGCACCGGCAGCAGGTCGTGCGCCGGCGCTTCGATCATGTCGACCTCGCCCGAGATGAGCGCATTGATGGCGGTCTGGTTGTCGGGGATCGAGATCCATTCAATGCGATCGACCTTCGCGACCTTGCCGCCGGCCAGTCCCGAGGGCGGCTCGGCGCGCGGCTTGTAGTCGGGATTGCGGACATAGACGACCTTCTCGCCGGCCTTCCACTCGTCCTTCTTGAAGATGAACGGCCCGGAGCCGGTGGTGTCGGCGTATTGCTGCGACACCGGTGTCTCGGCGACACGCTTGGGCACCACGAAAAGCGGCACCGACGCCGACTTGGCGAGGGCCTTCAGCATCAGGGCGAACGGCTCCTTGAGCACGATCTGAAACGTGCGCTCGTCGGGCGCCGTCATTTCCTTGGTCGCCTTTGCGAGCAGGCCGCCCAACGTGTCCTTCTCGGTCCAGCGCTTGATCGAGGGAATGACGTCGGCCGAGGTCACCGGCGTGCCATCCTGCCATTTCAAGTCGTCGCGCAGCTTGAAGGTCCAGGTGAGCTGGTCGTCGCTCACGGTCCAGCTGTCGACCATCTGCGGTTGGATCTCGAGCTTGCCGTCCATCGCGAACAGCGTGTCGTAGATCAGGTAGCCGTGGTTGCGCACGATGTAGGCGGTGGTCCAGACCGGATCGAGGATCTTCAGGTCGGAATGCATGACCACGCGCAGCGTCTTGTCTGATTGCGCCGCGGCGGGAGCGGCGAGCAGTAAGGCGCCGGTAACGGCGAGCAGTAAACGACGCAACATGACGGCCTCCCTATGGGGCCGCTCCGGTCTCAAATGGATGCGGGTGGCGTCCAGCTCGCTTCTTCGTCGAGCGGATAGACCGGTCGCGGCAACTTGGTCCAAGTGAAGTTCGCCAGGATCGGCGACGTCAAGCCCGGACAATCGACTTCGTAGATCTGGCCCGGATTGAAGAATTCGTCGAAGCCACCGCGGAAATGGCCGCGGCTCTTGACCACGACGACGCGGGCCTGGGCGATGTCGAGGCCGAACATCTCGAACTGCCGCGGATCCATGCACTGGCAGCGATTGCTGATCACCACCAGCTGGATGCCGCCGAGATCGAGCAGCGCCGACGGCCCCATGTCGGACGACACGTTCTTCAGAACGCCGCGGCGACCGACATACTTGCCGTCGCTCAGCTTCACGACCTTGGCCTCGCAGTCGAACGGCAGGGAGAACTCCTGATGCTCCCGCGAGTTGAAGGAGGCGGTGAAGGTGGCACCTTCGCCCAGCGCGTGCGCCTTGGCGGCGACGGCAGCGTCGTTGAAGACGCCGAAGTATACGTGCTGGGCGTTGGCGGCCTTCAGGGCGCGCAGGAGATAGGTGGTGTTGCCGCGCCCGCCGCCGCCCGGATTGTCAGCCACGTCGGCCAGGATGATGGCCTTGCGGCGCCGGTCGCGCCCAACCGAGACCGCGAGCTGGACGGCATCGGCCATGGCCATCATCGCGCGCTTGAAGCGATCCTTCATCCCCCAGGCGCGCTTGGCGATGTCGAGCGACAGATTGGCGGCGGCCTGGCGGTTACCGTTGCGCGCCGTGACCACGGCAGTGAGGCCGTTCTTGGGGCTGTCGCTGTAGGCGAAGCCTGCCATCACCGACACGTTCACAATGTCGCCGCCCACCTTGGTCTGCCCGTACTTGATCAGGTCGGCATAAGGGCCCTTGGCGGTGAGCAGCGAGATCTGCGGCGGCACCAGCGGCAGCTTCACCATGGTGACGGCGGTCTTCGCGCCGGCAAGGCACTCGCGCATATGCCTGGCCGCTTCCACGCCGCGCTCGTAGATGTCGGTGTGCGGGTTCTCGAGATAGCCGACGAACACCGAGAGATTGTCGGTCATGCGCCGAGAGACGTTGGCGTGCAGGTCGAAGGTGGAGACGACAGGGGTCTCCGGGCCGACGATGCGGCGGATCATCTCGAACAGGTCGCCGTCGGGATCGTCGGTGCCCTCGGCCAGCGCGGCGCCATGGGCGGACACGAACACGGCGTCAAGCGGCAGCGCGGCGCTCAATCCGGATTCGATCTCGGCGAGGAAGCCTTTGAAGAAGCCTTCCTCGACCGGACCGCCAGGCTGTGCCTGCGAGACGCGCAGCGGCACCGGCGTCCAGGTGCCGGTGCGGTCCATCTCGGTGAAGAAGCCGGGCAGGTCGGGAAGCGTGATCGACGCGCCCGAGCGCGCCTCGCTCACGATCTGGTTGCCGCGGATGTCGACGTCCGTCTCGAAGTCCGCCGCCGTGGCGACCGGCGCGAACCGGTTGCACTCGATGGCGAAGCTCAGCACGGCAATCCGCGGATTGTCCTTGGACACGGGGTCTCCTCCTTCAGGCGACGACAACGGGCGCTGTGCAGCGCCCGGCTGGACGGCCGGTGTGAATGGATGCGGGCACGCGGCGTGGCGGATGCAGAGACGAGAAGCGATCCACCTCGAGCAACGGTCCTCCTAGGGCTGGCGGGCGAGAAACGCCTCGACCAGCCCGTTGAAGGTAGCGGCTTCCTCGAAGTACGGCGAGTGGCCGGCGTGGGGGATCAGATGTGCTTCGCCGCAGGGCAGGGCTGCCGCGATAGTGCTTGCCAGGAAGGCGGGGAAGACCACGTCCTCGCCGCCCGCGATCAGGAGCGTGGCGACGCGGAAATCCTTCAGTTGCGCCAGGGTGCGCGTGGCCGAGCGGCGCAGGCCCGCGCGCACCTTCTCCTTGTTGAGGCTGCCCGCCATAGTGTCGATGCTGGCATAAAGGAGATGAAGCGCGGGTGAGCGCTCGGCGGCGGCGATGCCCATCGCCGGATGAATGCCGCGGGCGAGACCGGCGGCGACCTTGGCCTCGGCGTCTTTCAACCAGGCGTCATACTTCGTCCCACCGCTCGGATCACAGCCGCGGCGATCGAGCGTGCCCGAGGTCGAGCTCAACACCAGCGCCTTCACCTTCGCAGGATGGGCGATGGCGTAGTCGAGCACCGTCCAGCCGCCCATCGACTGCCCGACCAGCCGGACGTCGGGGAACTTCAGGTGTTCGATCAGAGCGGCGAGATCGCCGGCATAGTCGGCGGGATCAGGCCCGTCCTCGATCGCGCTGGACGGCGCGAAGCCGCGATGGGCAAAGGAGACGCAGGTGTAGTGCGGCGCGAAATGCGCCACCTGCTGCCACCAGCTGAGATGATTGCCGCCCAGGCCGTGGGCGAACAGCAATGCCGGTCCGCTGCCCGACACCTCATAGTAGAGATCGCCAAACGGTCGCTTCAGTCGGCCGACGCTGCGCGTCGGCGCCTTGTAGGTCATGTCGGAGATCCTCGCTAGAAGAGGACCAGCGTAGAGCCCACGACGCCGAGCGGCCAGCGGCCCGCGGCGAACAGTCGAAACTTGCTTTCGAAGGGCGACGCCTCGTCTGAGGCGAGTCGCGCCAGCGCCAGCTGATAGGCGGCCTGCGCGGCGGCGCCGGCGGCGACGTGGACCGAGGCCTTGGCCGCTCCGCCCATGCGCGTGGCCGCAGCGGCAGCCTTGCCGTGCACGATCTCACCCGCCTCGGTCGTGAGCTCGGTGAGCGCCGTCCACAGCGCGCGCTCAGGATAGCGCGCCTCGGCCTCCGCGAGCAGGCGGCGGCGCAGCTGTTCCTCGCGATCCCACCAGGCGGGAGACCAGTCCGGTGCCTTCAGCACACGCTCCGCTTCCGGCCAGTCACATGCTTGTCCGAGCACCAGCGTACCCAAGCCCAGCGTCGTGGCATAGGCGTTGGCGTCGCTGCGGTCGCCGTCGGTCAGGGGCTCGCCCAAGGCGGCGAACCAGGCTGCCGCGCGTATCTCGCCCTTCAATCCGTCGAGCAACACCCGCGGCAGGGCGATGACGGCGCTCACGCCGCCTGCCGGACCTCCGGCAGCGTGAGGCCGTACTTGGCGGCGACCTCGGTGGCGCGCTTCAGGTAGTCGGCACGCATGTCGTCATTGGTGCGCTGCTTGATGTGCCACTTGCGGAAGATCTCGTTGTTCTTCGACTTCGAGCCGCCGAAGAACGAGGGCAGGTAGGGGAAGTACTCATTGACCGCTGCCTGCAGCGCCGCCTTGCCCTCGGGCGTCTTGACCAGCTCGGCGGTGAAATCCTCGCCGAACTGCGCATGGAAACGCTCCTCCGGCATGGTCGCGCGCGCGAGGTTGCGCAGCGGATGGAAGGTGCAGTGCAGCAGGTCCTCGACCTGCAGGATCTCGGCGAGGTCGGCCAGAAGCTTGATGGCGACGAACTCCTCCCAGGTCTTGAGCGGGAACTCGAAGATCGAGAGCGGCCGCTTGCCGGCGCCGGGCACCATGCGCTCCTCGGGGATGCCCATCTGCACACCGAGCTGCTTGAAGCGCACGTGGTGGCCGTACTCTTCCATGGCGACGCGGCAGGTCAGCCACTTGGCGTAAGGCGTCGGCGCATAGGCGATCGCCGGCTCGTCGAACACCTGCGCGCCATAGAGCTCGTTGATGGCGTGGCTGATCACCAGCTTGGCCACGGCCTCGCGATATTCCTCGGGAGCGCTCTTCAGCTCCTCGACGGACTTGACGACGATGGGGTCGCTCATGGGTGGCTCTCCTCAGACGAGAGGTTCTGTATTGAAGGCTTCGAGATCGGTCGTGAGGTCGGTGAACTTGTCCGACAGCTTGGCACTGAGATCCTGGGCGAGGTTCGAGCCGGCCTCGATCTTTGCGACTGGCCGCGGCTGCCCGAA
>Ga0209909_100291_pt1 | contig 49045 bp, 64 predicted proteins | sample FECB22metaG_FD_188302 | JGI IMG/M metagenome (GOLD analysis project Ga0209909, IMG submission 188302) | Cyanobacterial communities from the Joint Genome Institute, California, USA - FECB-22 (SPAdes) (version 3) | ecosystem: Environmental > Aquatic > Thermal springs > Hot (42-90C) > Microbial mats... | reverse complement strand
CTCGCGCGGTTCGGCGACAGCGCCCGGCTGACGGACGCGCAGTTCCACAAGCTGACCTGCATCGCGCAGGCCGGCGGCTTCTGGGAGCGCGAGCGATGATCGACCTCAACCATGGCTCGGGCTTCCTCTACGGCGCCGGCGCACCACGTCCGCCCATTGCCGAAGCCGTCTCCGCCGCCATCGACACGGCGCTGTCCGCGCGCCATCGCGCCGAGCGTCCGCGCACCTATGTCAGCTCCTCGGGTCTCGGCCGCGATTGCCTGCGCCAGATCCAGTACGACTTCCTCGCGGTGCCCAAGGACGAAGGCCAGGAGTTCGCGCCGCGCACGCTGCGCATCTTCGAGGCGGGCCATAGGGCCGAGGACATCGTCGCGGGCTGGTTCCGGATCGCCGGCTTCGACCTGCGGACCGAGCGCCCGGACGGCCGCCAGTTCGGGTTCGAAGCCCTCGGCGGGCGCTTCAAGGGCCATATCGATGGCTGCTTCGTCTCAGGCCCGGTCGCAATGGACTATCCCGCGCTCTGGGAGAACAAGGCGCTCGGGGCGGCCAGCTGGAAGGACGTGGTCAAGCGCGGCGTCAGCCTCGCGCGCCCCGTGTATGCGGCGCAGATCGCGCTCTATCAGGCTTACATGGAGCTGCCAGCGCCGGCGCTCTTCACCGCGCTGAACCGCGACACGATGGAGCTGCACGCGGAGCTCGTGCCCTTCGACGCGCGTCTCGCGCAAGAGATGTCGGACCGCGCCGTCGCCGTGGTTCGGGCCTCCGAGGCCGGGGAATGGCTGCCGCGCGCCGCGGCCGAGCCGAGCGCAGTCCTGTGCCGCGGCGGCATGGCAGCCGGCAAGTGGCACGCCCCCTGCGCCTGGGCGGAACGCTGCTGGGGAGAGCGGCGATGATCCCCGACGCCTATGAGCTCAAGCGGATCGTGCGCGCGCATCGCGAGCGGTTCTGGTGCTCCGACCTGCTCGCAGCGGCGCAGTTCGCGCCGATCTACTTCTTCGACGATCAGGCCGCCTTCGATGGCGATATCGTCGACCGCGCGATGACCCGGGTCTTTACCGGTCCGCTTCGGCTGCCGCATCCGTCCGTGATTTTCGAGGTGCGCGAGCAGCGCGCGTCTCCCTCGGGCCTGATCGTCTGCGCCCGCGCCGACGGCGACATCGTCGAGGCCACGTTCCTCATGCGCAAGCGGGCACCGCGCGGCTGGACGGATTGCCTGGTGCGGATCTGGATGCATCCGGACGGCAAGGCGGAAATCGAGGGCAACCCGGCCGAGCGACACGACGAGACGGTCCGCGGTCACGGCGAAGTCGCCGCCGGCATCGTCTGGCGCGCGCTGACCATCCTCGGCGCCTCACCTGAAATCCGCGATCGCAAGGTGTCGCTCGCGAAACGGTCCCGCCTGGCCCGCGAGGGCGTGCGCGGATGGGTCTGGCGCCAGGTCGCCATCGATCCGGCACGCCTTCGCGCCGCGACGCCGCCGCAGGGCGGCAGTCACGCGAGCCCGCGCTGGCACATCCGCCGCGGTCACTGGCGGCAGCTCGCCGACGGGCGACGGGTCTTCGTCCGTCCGTGCGAGGTGGGCGATCCGACCCGCGGCGGGATCGTCAAGGATTACGCAGTGGAGATACCCCAGCCATGACCGAGTTCACCCCATCCGCCACGCAGGCCGCCGCGATCCGCGAGATCAAGGAGTGGTTCGAGACCCGGACCGAGCAGCAGCAGGTGTTCCGCCTCTTCGGCTATGCCGGGTCCGGCAAGAGCACCGTGCTGAAGTTCGCGCTCGACGAACTCGGGCTCTCGCCCCACCGCAGTGCGAAGGACGGCCGCTGCATGCCCGGCGTTGTCACCGCCACATTCACCGGCAAGGCTGCGCTGGTGCTGACCCGCAAGGGCACGCCGGCACGCACCATCCACAGCCTGATCTACTCGGTGATCGAGTCGACCGAGGAGGAAATCGAGGAGGCCGCCCGCAAGATCGCGGTCGCCGAACGCGACGCGCTTCGCCTCACCGGGTTCGCGCGCACCACCGCCGAAGCCGCGATAGAGGCGATGCGCCAGGGACTCTCGGCGATGAAGCACCCGCGCTTCGCGCTGAACCCGCAGAGCGACGCGGCGGACGCCCGGCTGATCGTGCTCGACGAGGTGTCGATGGTCGGAGAGGAAATGGCCCGCGATCTGATGAGCTTCGGCAAGCCGATCCTCGTGCTCGGCGATCCCGGCCAGCTGCCGCCGATCCGGGGCGAAGGCGCCTTCACCCGCGACGCGCCGGACGTGATGCTGACCGAGATCCACCGCCAGGCGTCCGAGAGCGCGATCATCCGTCTCGCCACCATGGCGCGCGAGGGCCGGCCCATCGGCTTCGGCGTCTATGACGATCATGTCGCCAAGCTCCGCAAGGGCGACATCACGCCGGAACAGGCGCTGCGCGGCGGTCAACTGATCTGCGGGCTGAACGCCACGCGGCTGCAGATCAACAACGCCATGCGCGCGGCCGCCGGTCTCGGCGGGAGCTGGCTGCCCACGGGGCCGGCCGAGAAGATCATCTGCCTGAAGAACCAGAACGATCTGGGGCTGATCAACGGGATGTTCGTGACGCTCGAGGACATCGTCGACGAAGGCAGCCTCCACTTCTCGGCCGTCGCGCACGACGAGGACGGGCGCCGCATCGGCGAGCCCTATGAGGACGGGCGTCCGGGCCGGCTGCGCATCTACAAGGGGCATTTCGAGGACCATGTCGCCTACGATGCCAAGCGCCACGACCGCGACTACAAGGAGAAGCGCCTGCTGACCGAGGCGACCTTCGGCTGGGCGATCACCGCCCACAAGGCGCAGGGGTCGCAGTGGGAGAACGTGATCGTCTGGGACGACGGGCTGGGCCGCAGCGAGATCGACCGGCGCCGCTGGCTCTACACCGCGATCACCCGAGCCGAGCGCGGTCTCGTGCTGCTGGCCTGAGGGGCGCGATGATCGACCTCAACGACATCGCGGTCCCGAAGACCCGGCACGATCTGGCTGCGGTGAAAGAGCGGCTCGCCTCTACCGCCGCCGACTGGCTGCCGGGTCTCTTCCCCGAGGCCCGGCTCGCGCGGGACCGTCGATCCTTGCGTTGCGCAGACCTCTCCGGGCGCCCGCCGCGCAAGGAGGGCTCCTGCACCATCCATCTCGACGGGCCCTATGCCGGCTGGGGCTTCGACTATGCCACTGGCGAGCGGGCCGGTCCCATCGACCTGATCGCGCAAGCGACAGGGCTCTGCGACGGCGCGCTCTTCGACGAGGCGGCGCGGCTCGCGGGGATGGATCGCCCTGTGCCGCGGCCTGTTCTGGCGTCGGCCATGCGCCCACGCCCCGACCACTCGGCCGAGATCGCGCGGCTCGTCGGTGGGGCCGTGCCGATCGCAGGCACGCCCGGCGAGACCTATCTGCGCGCCCGCGGGCTGTCGGATCCCGGATCGCCCGATCTGCTGTTCCACCCCGATCTGCCGGACTTCGACAGCTGCCGCGGCTGGCCCGGCCTGATCGCGATCCTGCGGCTGCCGGACGGGGAGCGCGCGCCGGGCATCCACCGCACCTTCCTCACCGACGACGGCAGCGCCAAGGCGCCTCCGGGCAGGAAGATGCTCGGCAGCGTGAAGGATGCCGTGGTCCGGCTCTTCCCGATGCCCGCGGACGGCCACATCGGCATCGCCGAGGGGATCGAGACGGCGCTCGCCGCGCACGCGCTCTTCGGCACACCGGTCTGGGCGGCCCTGTCGGCCGACGGCCTCGCGCGGTTCCAGTGGCCCGAGGGCACCCGGCGCGTCACCATCTACGCCGATGCAGGCGACGCTGGCCGCCAGGCGGCCGCGACGCTCGCCGACCGGCTGAACCGCGCCGACATCCCGAACGAGATCGTCGCGCCGCTGCATGGCGACGACTTCAACGACGATCTCCAGCGCGGCGCTGGCGCCGAGGATTACGCGCGTCCGGCTGACACCACAGTGGAGCCGCAGGACGGGGATCCGGCACAGCCCGAGACGTCAACACCTGTCGTTGCGTCCGCCGACGATCCCGCGACCCTGATCGCCGCGGCCGAGGCGCTGACCAACCCGCCCGAGTTCGAAGCCCTGTCCACGCTGCTCGGGCGCATCGCGCTTGCGAAGCTCGACCCGCTGCCCGAGCGGCAGGTCATCGCGCGCATCAAGTCCGCGACCGGGATCGGCATGTCGGTCCTGACCCAGCAGCTGGCCGAGCTCCGCCGGCGCGTGAACGCCACCGGCGATCCAAACGCGCCGATCCCGAAGCCCGCCTGGTTCAGGCGCCTGCGGCTCGATCCCGCCGGCGCGCCCGAGCGGAACGAGGCCAACGTCATCGTTGCGCTGACCTCCGATCCAGCATTTGCCGGCGTTCTCGCCTTCGACGAGTTCGGGCAGGAGATCGTCGTGCGCCAGCCGCTGCCGTGGGATGGCGTCGCCACGTCGCTGCCGCGTCCTTGGGAGGACGCCGACGACATCCGCACCGCGGAGTGGCTGCAGCTGCGCGGCATCAACGTGGCGCCGGTGGTCGTGAGCCGCGCTGTCGGCGCTGTCGCCCGCGAACTGCGCATCCATCCTGTCCGCGACTGGCTCGACACCCTGACATGGGACGGCACGCCCCGGATCGAGACCTGGACCAGCGCCTATCTCGGAGCCGAACCCACCGCGTTCAATCACACCATCGGCGCACTCTGGCTGATCTCGGCCGTCGCCCGCATCTACCGCCCCGGCGTCAAGGCCGACCACATGCTGATCCTCGAGGGGCCGCAGGGCGCGCGCAAATCCACTGCGATCAAGGTGCTGGCCGGCGAGGAATGGTTCACCGACGAGCTGCCGGAGCTTGGGTCCAAGGACGCCGCGCTGCACATGCAGGGCGTCTGGATCGTGGAGATTGCCGAACTCGACGCCATCGGCCGCGCCGAGGTCTCGCGCATCAAGGCGTTCCTGACCCGCACCACCGACCGCTTCCGCCCGCCCTATGGCCGCCATACCGTCGAGGTTCCGCGCCAGTGCGTGTTCGCCGGCACCGTGAATCCCGACACCTATCTGCGCGACGAGACCGGCAACCGCCGCTTCTGGCCGCTCCGCTGCGGCACCATAGACATCGCGGCGCTCGCCCGCGACCGGGACCAGCTCTGGGCCGAAGCCGTGCACCGCTTCCGCGCCGGCGCGATCTGGTGGATCGAGGACCCGGCGATCCTGGCCGAGGCCGCCGCAGCGCAGGAGGCACGCTACCAGGCGGATGCCTGGGACGCGCGGATCGACCGGTGGCTGACGCACGACACCCGCAGCGTCAATCGCGGCCACGCGGGCTGGGACGATTGGCAGGATGAAGAGTTCGAACGTGCCGAGCCGATCCGCGACGTGTCGGTGGGCGAGATCCTCGAAGGCGCGCTCGGCATCGAGCCGGCGAAATGGACGAAGGGCGACCAGATGCGCGTGGGGGCCTGGCTGAAGTCGAGGGACTGGGAGCGGTATCGCAGCGGAGCGGGAGCGACCCGCGAATGGCGTTATCGGAAACGGCAGGCCTGCTGACGGAGCATCGGTCGTGCCGGGCACCGAGGGGCATCCATCCGGGTGCCCCGTTTTCGTTTGGCCGCTGTCCCACTTCGCGGCCTGTCCCACTTCAGGCCCGAGGTGGGACAGAAAAAGCCATTTGAAATCAATCCTGTCCCACTTGTCCCACTTGGACCGCCAACTTCTTTCCCTTTTGTATTGAACGTATGTGTCCTGGCCGACCCCATTCTTCCTCATGCGATGTAAGGAAATTAAGTGGGACAAGTGGGACAGGTGGGACACCCTCTTGTTCTGAAAGGAAAATCCGGCGTCCCACTTCGGTCGGCAAGTGGGACACCGCACGACCAGGTGGGACAGCGACGCGGGTCGGCGCAATTCTCTTGATCGAGAGTCCCCGGCGTGATTCCCTGTCCGCGACCGAAGCCGAAGGCCCACGAGCCACGTGAGCCTTCACGATGAACACACCGATCCCCGCGCAGGACGTCCGCCCCGAACCGGGCGCGATCAGCCAATCCTGCATTCTCGCGCTCGACCTCGGCACCACGACCGGCTGGGCGCTCCGCGGCCATGACGGACTGATCACCAGTGGCACGGTCAGCTTTCGACCCGGCCGCTTCGACGGCGGCGGCATGCGGTTTCTCCGCTTCGCCAACTGGCTGACCGAACTCGATCGGCTGTCCGGGCCCATCGCCGCGATCTGGTTCGAGGAAGTCCGCCGCCATGCGGGCACCGATGCGGCGCATGTGTTTGGAGGTCTCCTCGCGACGCTGACGACATGGGCCGAGTTGCGGGGCATCCCCTACGAGGGCGTTCCGGTCGGAACATGGAAACGCTGCGTCTGCGGCAAGGGCAACGCCGGCAAGGACGACGTCGTCGCCGCCGTCCGCGCCCGCGGCTTTAGCCCGGCCGACGACAACGAGGCCGACGCCATCGCCATCCTGCTCTGGGCGATCGAGACGAACGGGGGCCTGGCATGACCCGCCCCGCCATCCTCGACCACGCGGCCCAGGTGCTGGAGGCACGTGCCGAGACCTATGGTCCGGCCGCCGACTCCCTGCGGGCTGTCGCGGCCCGATGGAGCCTGACGCTCGGCCGCGCCGTCACGCCTGCCGAGGTCGCGCTGTGCATGATCGACCTGAAACTCGTTCGGCTCGCCCATGATCCGACACATCGCGACAGCCTCGTCGATGTCATCGGCTATGCCGCGCTGTTGGCGGAGGTTCAGCGATGAAGGCAATGCGCTGGCACCCCCATGGCTACGGCGGCAGGCGCCGCGATCCGGAGCAGGTCCGGCGCGAGGGTTGGCGCGATTTGCGGCTCTTCGCCGTGGCGCTCGACGACCCGCGGCTCGCCTGGCCCGAGCGCGAACTGGTCCGCCAGCTTGGCGAGCGGCTCTACGGCCCCCTGCCGCGGACCGGGGAGGACCCGAAGGGTGACTGACTGGACCATGGCACGGGTGCAGGACCGGCTGGAACTGGCCGCCGAGGTGTTCCGGTCGCAGCCCGCCGTCCGGCCGCAGGGCTTCTTCAGCACCTGGCCCGAGTACCGCCACAGCTTCGGCGATCTCGTCGGCCAGGAGCCGCGCCTGCGCCGGCCGCTGCCCACGCCCCGCATGATCGACGAAGCGGAGGAAGCCGCGCTCTGGCTGCGCTGGCTCGAGCCGGAGATCGCGCGCCTCCTCTGGGCGCGCGCCGAGGGCCGGCCGTGGAAGGAGATCGCCCACCGCCACGCGATCAGCCGCGCCGAAGCGGTGCGCCGCCGCGATTACGGGCTGGCCTGCATCGTCTGGCGCCTGAACGGCAGAGCGGTGCCCGCGAAGCGCGGGCGGCGCTTCGTGGTCGAGCGGGCCGACCGGCTGTCAAGGAAAATCGTGCCGTGAGCGCATTTTCCGCGAGACATCGTGAAGGGTTCACGCCGGCGCCGCCGGCCGCTACCTTCGGGTCATGCTCGGGGTCGTGCGCTCGGATGGACCGGCGCCGACCCCGAGGTGGATACCGGGGCCGGCTTCCGGGGTCCGGCCGGGGTCCGGGCCGCCAGGCCGTTGATTTCCGGTTCCTTTCCGGGCCGAAACCTATGCTGGCGGGCTTGGCGCGGCGCATCGCCAGCGACAGGCCGGATTTTTGGGAAGCCGCCGGAGTCCAGCGTCCAACCAGGACGCCCCGAAACCCTCGTGAATTCAAACACCTGACCGGCCGCCCGGGGTGGATGCCCCGCGGATGCCGGAGTCCGGCCGGAAGCCGGTGGACCCCGCCGCGGGGGAATCCACCCGGCCGATGCCGACCCAAGATCGCCAGGAACCCGCATGACCCTCGCCTTCGCCCCGGAGCGGATCGAACACTGGCCCCTGTCGCGCCTGCAACCCTACGCGCGGAACGCGAAGCTGCACGGGCCCGACCAGGTCGCGAAGATCGCGGCCAGCATGGCCGAGTTCGGCTGGACCGTGCCCTGCCTCGTGGCCGAGGACGGGGAACTGATCGCGGGGCACGGGCGCGTTCTGGCCGCGACGCAGCTCGGGCTGCTTGAGGCGCCGGTGATCGTGCTCGGGCACCTGACCGAGGCGCAGCGGCGGGCCTATCGCATCGCGGACAACCGGCTTGCCGAGAGCCCATGGGACGAGGCGCTGCTCTCGGCGGAACTGAACGAGCTGCTGGCCGAGGATTTCGACCTGTCGCTGGTCGGCTTCTCGGACGGCGAGCTGGACAAGTTGCTGGCCTTTACGCCGGAGGGGGACGGGCAAGAAGGTGGCGCCGGGGGCTCCGTGCCGCCGGTGACCATCCCCGAGCCGCCGCGGAATCCGGCCTCGCGCACGGGCGATCTGTGGATCCTCGGGGATCACCGGCTGCTCTGCGGCGACAGCACGAACCACGACGACGTCCGCCGCCTGATGAACGGCGAACGCGCGGTCCTGTTCGCGACGGACCCGCCGTATCTCGTGGACTACGACGGCTCGAACCATCCGACGCGGAACAAGGATTGGTCCGCGTCCTACGGCACCACCTGGGACGACAGCAGCCAAGGGGCCGAGCTCTACGACGGGTTCATCGCCGCGGCAGTCGCCGAGGCGATCACCGAGGATGCCGCCTGGTACTGCTGGCATGCCTCGCGCCGCCAGGCGATGCTGGAGGCCTGCTGGGAAAAGGCGGGCGCCTTCGTCCATCAGCAGATCATCTGGGTGAAGGAACGGGGCGTTCTGACCCGGTCGCATTACCTCTGGAAGCACGAACCCTGTTTCATGGGCTGGCGGCGGCCGAACCGCCCACCCAAGGTGGCGGAAGAAACCCTGCCGTCGACATGGGCGCTGCCGAGTTTCGCCAAGGACGACCGGCCCGACCATCCGACGCCGAAGCCGCTCGATGCGTTCGGGATCCCGATGCGCCAGCACGTGGCGCGGGGCGGCCTTTGCTACGAGCCGTTCTCGGGGTCCGGCTCGCAGATCATGGCGGGCGAGGCCAACGGCCGCCGCGTCTTCGCGATGGAGATCAGCCCGGCCTATGTCGATGTCGCCGTGGAACGCTGGCAGGCGGAGACCGGCCGCAATGCGATCCTTGATGGCGACGGTCGGACCTTCGTTGAGGTGAGGACCGAGCGGCTGGGCGACGACGCCGATGCCGCTGCCTGATGGCCGTCTACTACAACGACGCCGATCCCGCGGCCTGCGCCTGGCTGCGGGAGCTGATCGCGACCGGGCTGCTGCCCGATGGCGAGGTGGACGAACGGTCCATCCTGGAGGTGGAGCCCGCCGACCTGCGCGGCTTCGCGCAGTGTCATTTCTTCGCCGGGATCGGCGGCTGGCCCCATGCGCTGCGCCTTTCTGGCGTGGCCGAGGATCTGCCGGTCTGGACCGGCTCGCCGCCCTGCCAGCCTTTCAGCCAGGCCGGGCAGCGCAAGGGACAGGACGATGACCGCCATCTCGCGCCCGCCTTCCTGCGTCTCGTCGCAGACTGCCGACCGGGGCTCGTCTTCGGCGAACAGGTCGCCAGCGCGGCAGTGCTCGGACCGGTTGGCGGCGCGGCTGGAACGACGACTGAGGGCGCGGCTGGCTGGGCGTGGTTCGACGCTCTGGCGGCTGACCTGGAAGCGGCATCTTACGCCGTCGCGGCGGCCGATCTGCCGGCTGCGAGCGTCGGCGCCCCGCACATCCGCCAGCGGCTGTTCTTCGGCGCCGTCGCCCTGGGACCGGGCGGGCTGGGCCACCGCGTCCGCGCGGGATCACAAGGACGGATCGGAATGCCGGGCAGTGCCGATCAACGCGCTGCTCGGCCGGCAGGTCTGGCTGGCGGGCTGGCCGACGGCGATGGCGGGCTCGCCCGCGACGGAGCGGTACAACGCGGCCGGCAACACCGATGCGAGCCGCCGCACGGTGAAGCTGGTGGACTGGTCGACCTCGCCGACCCCGCCGGGACCGGCGCGACGGACGGCGTCTGGCGAGATCCGGACTGGCTCCTCTGCCGCGATGGCCGCTGGCGGCCCGTTGAGTCCGGAACATTCCCGCTGGCTGATGGGATATCCGGACGCATGGGGCTCCTGCGGGGCTACGGCAATGCGATCGTGCCGCCGCTCGCGGCGGAGTTCGTGAGGGCGTTTCTGGAGAGCCTTCGATGAAGCAGAGCCGGACCATGTCGATGGTCGAGGCGGCGGCGAACGTTGTCGTCGGCTATGTGCTGGCCATCGCCACGCAGATCCTGGTGTTCCCGTGGTTCGGGATCGAGACGGGTCTCGCGGAGCATCTGACCATCGGCCTTGCTTTCGTCGGCGTCTCGCTGGCGCGGGGTTACCTGCTGCGGCGGCTGTTCGAGGCGATCCGGGTTCGCGGGGTACGATGAGATACCGCCGCCCCATGCGGGACGGCGGCTTCTTCTGTATCGTTCTGGTGTGCTGGGTCAGTCGTGCGGCAGGCTGTAGACCCGGCCGCGCCCCTCGATCTTCTCGGAGGTAATCATCAGGCCCAGCTTTTTCTTGAGCGCGGCGGACAGGGCGCCTCTCACAGTGTGAGCTTGCCAGCCCGTTTCGGCGACGATCTCGTCGATGGTCGCGCCGTCCGGCGCGCGGAGCATCTCGATCAGCTTGGCCTGCTTCGTGCCTGCGCGCGGTGCGCGCGCCTTGGGCGCGGGGTCGGCCTCGGCCAGAGCGTCCTTCGGGGCCTCTGCGGTCGGCGCCTCGTCGGAGCCCGCAGGCGCGCTGTCGCGGCCCTCAGGCTCGACGCCGATGGCGGCGAGGCCCGCGTCCGTGATGTGAAGGAGAATGGCGCGGCCGTCCTCGTCGTTGCGCCAGAAGCGGTTGAGGGCTGCGTCGGCCCTGGTCCGGCTGTCGGTCGTGGTCTCGGCGATCAGCCCGCGGGAGAGGAGCGCACTAACCACCTTGGCGGCGGCGCCACCGCGAAGCGAGCCGGGCAGCGGCAGGACGTTGCGGTCCTCGCGCTGCGCAGCGGCGCCGAGGATGAAGGCTTGAGTGTCGGAAAGCCTGGTCATGGGGTCGTCTCCTTGGGAGGCCGCGACCGTCGCGGCCTTCTACGACCCGTTCGCCCGACTTACGCGGCCCCACTGGGGCCACGGTTCGGGCTCACCGCGCAGGGTGCGCGGCCGGAGTTCCGGCGGTGCCGGAAGTCAGAGCAGCCTGAGGCTTCTCAAGGTGGTTGCGGCTTTGAGGAGGCTTCGGGTCGGCACCTCCAGAGCGATGACGAAGCTGTCGGCATGGGCGCGGGCGTGGAGGCCGGCCTCCTCGAGCAGGGCGTCCTTGAGTTCGTCGAGGACGCTGGGGATGCGGCTGCGGTCGAAACGGTCCGGCAGGTCCCGGATGGCGATGCGGATGGTCGAGGCTTCCATGCCGGTCACTCCGCGTGCTCGCCCTCGCCGAAGGCGCTGTCGGTGATGCGCTTCAGAAGTTCGGCGTAGTGTTCGAGGGTGCCGACATGGCCCCAGTTCACCTCGTCGGGCTGGGCGTCGAAATGGTCGTCGCTGAGCGCCTGCAGGCGGGCGAGCATCGCGTCGATCTCGGCCTTGGCAGCGAGGAAGGCATCGAGGGCTTCGTTCGAGCGGCGGGTCATGGCGGGCCTCCTTCCGGTACCGGTGCGCATCAGACGTCTTCGAGCGCGGTTTCGAACTCGCTCGGCTCGCCCTCGAGCAGGCAGGCGGCTTCGAGGATCGCCTGCAGGAGGAGGCGCTGCGCATCCGCCTCCTCGTCGCTCTGCAGCCAGCCGTCGCTGATGCGGGCGAGGCCTTCGATCTCCAGCGTGTCGCGGCGGATCAGGGCATGGGCGGCGGCGCGGATGAGGTCGGTGGTGGTGGCAGGGTCGGTCATGGTCGGGGCTCCTCGGGCCGGGTTGCATCGTCGTCGTGGGACTGTGTTCGCTCTGTCCGCGCCACCCATCAAGCGAATAAGCATCTGTCTTTGAACGATAATCGGAGCCGTCGATGCAGGGCATGAGCGAGCGGGCCTACGCCGCCCATGTCGGGCTGTCTCGGGGCGCGATCCAGAAGGCGAAGGCGGCCGAGCGGCTGGTGCTGTTCCCGGACGGCTCCATCGACGCGGCCGCCAGCGACGCGCGACGGGCGGAAACGACGGACCCGTCGAAGACGCGGAAACCGCCCGCGCCGAAGCTGAAGCCCGTGCCCGAGGCTGCCGTCGCCGCCGTCGGCGACACGCTGCGGGAACAGGGACTGACCGCTCCGGCTGTTGGAGGCGGCACCACCTTCCTGCAGGCCAAGACCGCGAACGAGGTGCTGAAGGCGCAGGAGCGGCGCATCCGGCTCCAGAAGCTGAAGGGGGAACTGGTCGACCGCGCCCGGGCCGAGACGCTGATGTTCCGGCTGGCGCGGGAGGAACGGGACGGGTGGGTGACCTGGCCTTCGCGAGTGGCGGCCGTGATCGCGGCGGAGCTGACCGCCACGCTGGGCGACGGGCAGAGCACGGCACGCGACACAACGCAATCTGCGGTGACGGCCGCGCTGATCCAGAGACTGCTCGAAACCCATGTCCGCGCCCAGCTCGAAAGCCTTGCCGACGTCCGGCCGAGGCTCGGGTGAAAGCGCGTTCGACTTCGACGGAGCGGAGGGACTTCTTCGGGCGTGGCGCAGCGGCATCCGCCCCGATCCGGATCTGACGGTCTCGTAATGGGCGGATCGGCATCGGCGGCTGGGGTCGCGCGCCTCCGCCGAACCGGGCCAGTACCGGACAGCGCGTACGCCCTACATGCGCGAGATCATGGACCGGCTGTCGCCGGGCGATCCGGCCCAGCGGGTCGTGTTCATGAAGGCGGCCCAGGTGGGCGCGCCGCTCGCGCTCGACACCGCGGTGCCCACGCCCTTCGGCTGGACGACCATGGGCGAGATCGCGCCGGGCGATCTGCTCTACGACGAAGGCGGGCGCATATGCCGGGTCATGGGCCTGTCGCCGGTCTTCACCGGCCGCGCCTGCTTCGAGGTAGTCTTCGACGATGGCGAACGGATCGTCGCGGATGGCGATCATCGCTGGCCGGTATGGGACTTCACGAACGATCGACCCGTGGCGCGAACGCTGACCACGGCGCAGATGGCCAGGCGCGTGACGATCGGGGCGGCGGGCAAGCGCCGGCGCTATGCCATCGACTGTTGCGACGCGGTGGACATGCCGGACCAGGACCTGATCCTGCACCCTTATGTGCTGGGGCTCTGGCTCGGCGACGGCTCGTCGATCATGAACCACATCTCGGTCCATGAGGAGGATGCCGAGATTGTCGAGCACCTGCGCGCCTGCGGCGTCGAGGCCGAGTTCCGGCTGCCGAAATGGCGCAAGGGCCGGATTGCCAATGTGGTGATCGACCCGACCTTCCGGACGCGGCGTGCGGATCGCGCGTCGGTTTCGGAATGCTTCCGATCGCGCTTCGTGACGCGGCTGCGCCAGCTCGACGTGCTCGACAACAAGCACGTGCCGCTCGCCTAGATGCGGGCGAGCCGGAGGCAGCGGCTCGAACTGGTGCGCGGGCTTATGGACTCCGACGGCACGATCACGCCGGACGGCAAGCGCTGCGAATTCTCAAACGCCGACCGGGGCCTCGTAGATGCGATGGTCGAGCTGCTCCGCGGCCTGGGATACAAGCCCGCGATCTATCGGATGGGCAGCCGCCGCAAGGTGTTCGGAACCGACGGCAACGCGACGATATCGGCCGAATACTGGCGCGTGTCCTGGACGGCCTATGCCGAGGAGCCGATGTTCCGGCTCTCGCGCAAGCGGGCCCGGATGCGCTCGATAGAGACTGGGCGGCCGTGGAGGAGCCGCCGCCGGCGGATTGTCGCGATCCGGCCCGCGCCGAGCGTGCCGGTGCGCTGCATCGAGGTCGACTCTCCCAGCCACCTGTTTCTCTGCGGGAAGGGCTGGATCCCGACGCACAACACCGAGGCGGGCAACAACTGGATCGGCTTCGTCATCCACCAGGCGCCGGGTCCCATGCTTGCGGTCCAGCCGACGGTGGAACTGGCCAAGCGCAACTCGCGCCAGCGGATCGATCCGCTGATCGACGAGAGCCCGGAACTGCGGGAGCGGGTGAAGCCCGCGCGATCCCGCGATGCGGGCAACACGATGCTGTCGAAGGAATTCGCGGGCGGCATCCTGATCATGACCGGCGCGAACTCGGCGGTCGGGCTGCGCTCCACACCGGCCCGCTACATCTTCCTCGACGAGGTCGACGCCTATCCGGCGTCCGCCGACGAGGAAGGCGATCCGGTCACGCTGGCCGAGGCGCGCTCGCTGATCTTCGCCCATCGGCGCAAGGTGCTGCTTGTCTCGACCCCGACGATCCGCGGACTCAGTCGGATCGAGCGCGAGTTCGAGGCGAGCGACCAGCGGCGGTACTTCGTGCCGTGCCCGCATTGCGGGGCAATGCAGTGGCTGACGTTCGAGCGCCTGCGCTGGGAGAAGGGGCGGCCGGAGACGGCGGAATATCACTGCGAGGGGTGCGAGGCACCCATCGCGGAACACCACAAGACGGCGATGCTGGAGGGCGGCGAATGGCGGGCGACCGCCACGGCCGCCGATCCCACCACGGTGGGTTACCACCTCTCGGCGCTCTACTCGCCCATCGGCTGGCTGAGCTGGGCGCGGATCGCGCGGGCGCACGAGGCGGCGAGAGGCAGCGACGAAGCCATGCGGGCGTTCCGCAACACCATCCTCGGCGAGACCTGGGTCGAGACCGGGGAAGCCCCCGACTGGCAGCGGCTCTACGACCGGCGCGAGCGCTGGACATCCGGCACGGTGCCCGCTGGCGGGCTGTTCCTGACGGCCGGGGCCGACGTGCAGAAGGACCGGATCGAGGTCGATGTCTGGGCCTGGGGCCGGGGCCTCGAAAGCTGGCTCGTCGATCACGTCGTCATCGAGGGCGGGCCCGGCGATCCGGCCTGCTGGCAGAAGCTGACCGACCTGCTCGGGCGGACATGGGCGCATGCCTCGGGGCAGCCAATGGCGCTTGCCCGGCTCGCCATCGACACCGGCTACGAGACCAGCGCCGTCTACGGCTGGGCCCGTCAGGTCGGCTTCTCGCAGGTGGCGCCCGTGAAGGGCGTCGAGGGCTTCACCCGGACGAGCCCGGTGACCGGGCCGACCTATGTCGATGCCACCGTCGCGGGCAAGCGGCTCCGGCGCGGCGCCCGGCTCTGGACCGTGGCCACCTCGACCTTCAAGGCCGAGACCTATCGCTTCCCGCGGCAGGAGCGCCCCACGGCCGAAGAGATCGCCGCCGCCGCATCGAAGTGCCCGCCCGGCACGATCCACCTGCCGGCCTGGGCGGACGGCGAATGGCTGAAGCAGCTGACCGCCGAGCAGCTGGTGACGGTGAAGACCCGGCGCGGCTTCGCCAGGCTCGAATGGCAGAAGCTGCGCGAGCGCAACGAGGCGCTGGACTGCCGGGTCTATGCCCGCGCCGCGGCCTGGATCGCCGGCGCCGATCGCTGGCCGGAGGCGCGTTGGGCCGATCTGGAAGCCCAGCTCGGGGTGGCGAAGCAGGACGGGCAAGAGGCCGGTGCGGCAACGGTGCCATCCGTCCCGACACGAGCGATGCCACGCCGGCGCACGGTGCACTCGAGCTACATGAGGTGATCCATGGCCACGGCCGCAGAGCTCCGCGCCCGCCGCGAGGCGCTGGCCGCGCAGCGGTCCTCCGGCGTCGCGCGGGTCAGCTACGACGGCAAGACCGTGGACTACCGCAGCGTCGCAGAGATCGACCGGGCCATCGAGGCGCTCGACCGCGAGATCGCCGCGGCCGAGGGGCGTCGGATCGTCCGGCATGTGCGCGTGACGACGGCGAAGGGGCTCTGAACCCATGGGCCTTTTCGACCGTTTCCGCCGCCGCCCGACCGGCGGCCCTGAGCCCATGCGCGCGCGCCTCGAAGGCGCCATGGCGAAACGCCGGCTCAGGGGCTGGAACCCGCCGCTCGAGAACATCAACGCCCTGGTCGCCTCGGGCGGTCCGCGGCTGCTGGCGCGGTCCCGCGAGCTGGTGGTCACCAACGGCTACGCCGCCAATGCCTGCGAGGCCTTCGCCGCGAACCTCGTCGGCGACGGGATCAAGCCCTCGTCGCTCATCGGGGACGCGGACCTCCGCGACCGGGTGCAGCGGCTCTGGCTTGCCTGGACCGACGAGGCCGACGCCGACGGTCTGACAGAATTCTACGGCCTTCAGGCCATGGTTGCGCGCGAGATGTTCGTCGCGGGTGAGTGCTTCGTCCGGTTGCGCCCGCGCCGGGCCGAGGACGGACTCACGGTGCCCCTCCAGCTGCAGCTTCTCCAGTCCGAGATGCTGCCCTTCGAGAAGACCGAGGCACTGCCCTCCGGCAACCGCATCCGCTGCGGGATCGAGTTCGATGCGATCGGCCAGCGCGTGGCCTACCACTTCCGCCGGCGCCATCCGGGCGACAGCACCGATCAGGGCGCGGTGATCCCGGAGACGGTGCGCGTGCCCGCGGCGGACGTGCTGCACGTCTACCGCCCCATCGACGCGGGCCAGATCCGGGGCCTGCCGCATATCGCACCGGCGATGGTGCGGCTGTTCCTGCTCGACCAGTACAACGACGCCGAGCTCGACCGGAAGAAGACCGCGGCGATGTTCGCGGGGTTCATCACGAAGACCGCGCCGGAAGAGCCGATGATGGGCGAGGCCGAGGCGGACGCGGACGGCGCCGCCATCGCGAGCCTCGAGCCCGGCACGATGCAGGTGCTGCTGCCGGGCGAGGACGTGAAGTTCTCGTCTCCGGCCGATGTCGGCGGCGGCTACGAGGCGTTCCAGTACCGGACGCTGCTCGCCGTCGCCGCCTCGCTCGGGCTGCCCTATCACCTCGTCACCGGCGATGTCCGGCAGGCGAACTACTCGAGCCTCAGGGCAGAACTCGTCGAGTTCCGCCGCCGCATCGGCCAGCTGCAGCACGGGGTGATCGTGCACCAGCTCTGCCGCCCGGTCTGGCTGCGCTGGCTGGAGACGGCGGTGCTCTCGGCTGCGCTCGATGCCGATCCGGCAAAGGTCAGGCCGGTGCAATGGATCCCGCCGCGCTGGGACTGGGTCGATCCCTTGAAGGACATCCAGGCGCAGGTCCTGGCGATGGAGGCGGGCATCACCTCGCGCCGTAAGGTCGTGGAGGCCACCGGCTACGACATCGAGGAAGTCGACCGCGAGAACGCCGCCGACGCCGCGCGCGCGACAGGTCTCGGCCTCAGCTACCGCACCAGCCCCGGCGAGACGCAGGGCGCGCGGGCCGCGCCCGCCGCCCGGCCGGAGCCGGGATCCGACAGCGAACAGGAGTGACGACATGGCAAGCTGGTATGCGATCCGCGCCCGGGGGACCGGTGCGGAAGTGGCGATCTATGACGAGATCGGCGCCTACGGGGTCTCGGCGAAGCGTTTCCTGGCCGAACTGGGAGCGCTCTCCGACGGTACCCCGGTCGATCTGCGGCTGAACAGCCCCGGCGGCTCGGTCTTCGACGCGGTCGCGATCCACAATGCGATCAAGCGCCACGAGGGTCCCGTCACGGTCTGGATCGACGGTATCGCCGCCTCGGCTGCCTCCTACATTGCCATGGCGGGCGACGAGATCGTCATGCCCGAGAACGCCTTCCTGATGATCCACGACCCCGCCGGCCTCGTGATGGGCACGGCCGAGGACATGCGCGCCATGGCCGAGGCGCTCGACAAGGTGAAGGGCAGCCTCGTTGCGGGCTACGCCGCGAAATCCGGCCGGACGCCCGATGAGGTCGCGGCCTTGATGGCGGCCGAGACCTGGTTCGACGCCGCGGACGCCGTGGCGCAGGGCTTCGCCGACCGGATCGCCGAACCGGTGCGCATGGCCGCCCGCTTCGACATCGCCCGGTTCCGCAACGCGCCGCCGCAGCTGGTCGAGGCGGAGCCCGAAGCCGTTCCGGACGGGAACGGTTCTGAGAACTCCTCGGCCGAGGGCGACGCGGCGGACGACGGTGCCGGTGCCGCCGTTCCGGCACCGCAGCCGGACAGCGCCGACACAGGCGTTTCGGTCGGCAACACCCCTCCGGCCTCGGCCGAGGTCGCCGGTGCCGCGGCCAGCGCAGCCCCCGACATGGGCCCCGATCCGGCCGCCATCCGCGCCGAGGCCATGGCGCACGCCCGCGCCGTCGTCGACCTCTGCCGCCTCGCGGGCCAGCCGCAGATGGCGGGCCGCTTCCTCGAAGAGAACGCGAGCCTCGACGAGGTGCGCAGCCGCCTTCTTGCCGCGAAGGCGGATGCCGAGCCCGAGATCGCGCCCCATCACCCGCAGCCCGGCCGGTCCTCGGCCGCGCGCCCCTGGGGCGAGATCGTCGCCCGCACCTTCAAGCTGAAAGGATGACACCATGACCACGCTGGTCGAAGGCAAGCACCCCGGCGGCTTCCTCGTATGGGAGGCCTTCCGCGACTACACCCGCGAGACGATCACCGTCGCCGCTGGCAGGCTCGAGCCCGGCACCGTGCTGGGGAAGATCACCGCGTCCGGCAAGTACGCCGCGCACGATCCGGCCGCCGCAAATGGCACCGAGACTGCGGTCGCCGTGCTCTGGGGCAAGGCGGATGCCACGGCAGGCGACGCCCCGGCCGTCGCGGTCGTCCGCGGCCCCGCCATCGTCAACCGCCACGACCTCGTCTTCGCCGGCACGCCCAGCGAGGGAGAGATCGCGGCCGCCCATACCGCTCTCCTCGCCGCGGGCATCCTCGTCCGCTGACCCTATTCCCTTTTCCACGCGCGCCCGGACGCAAGACCGGCATCCGTTTGTCCGCCACTCGAACCAGCGGCGTGGCGGGCAAACGGCTGGGCGCGCTCATCACAGGAGGCATCCTCATGGCCACCATGGACATCTTCGAAGGCGATGCCTTCACCATCGTCGAGCTTACCCGCGCGCTCGAGAACATCCCCTACAAGCCGGCGCTGCTCTCGGGATCGGGCCTCTTCTCCAACCGCGGCGTGCGATCGCGCACCGTCGTGATCGAGAGCCGCGACGGCACGCTGTCGCTGATCCCGTTCTCGGAGCGCGGCTCGGCCTACGAGAGCCAGATCCCCGAGCGCCGCGAGATGCGCGCCTTCGTCTGCCGCCAGTTCAAGAAGCAGGACGTGCTCTGGGCCTCGGAGATCCAGTCCGTCCGCGACTTCGGCTCCGAAAGCGCGACCCAGCAGGTACAAACCGAGGTGGCGTATCGACTGCGGAAGCTCCGTCAGGACGCCGAAACCACCTTCGAATATCACCTGCTGAACGGCATCCAGGGGCTGGTGAAGGACCCGAAAGACCACGCCACGGTGGTGAACTACTTCACCGAGTTCGGCATCTCGCCCGCTGCCGAGATCGACTTCGACCTCGACAACGCGAGCCCGGCCTCGGGCGCGCTGCGGAAGCGCTGCCAGGCGCTGATCGAGAGCGTCGAGGACTCGATGGGCGGGCTCTCGGCCGGCTCCGTGCAGGTACGCGCCGAATGCGGCTCGGCCTTCTTCGCCGATCTCGTGGCCCACAAGGAGGTGCGCGAGACCTACCTCAACACCGCTGCCGCGGCCGACCTGCGGGGCCGCGTCGCCGACGAGGTCAGCTTCGGCGGGATCACCTTCCGCCGCTACCGGGGCGGCGTCGGTTTCACCGTGCCCACCGACAAGGCGTTCTTCTATCCCGAGGGCATCGAGGGGCTCTTCGAGATCTACTTCGCTCCCGCCGACACCTTCGAGACGGTCAACACCCTCGGCCTGCCGCTCTACGCCCGCACCATCCCCGACCGCGACCGCGACGAATGGGTGCGGCTCGAGATCGAGAGCAATCCGCTCCCGATCTGCACCCGCCCGCAGGTGCTGCGACAGGCCAGGCGCACGTGATGACCGCCTTCGCCGCCGCCCTCGACGAGGTCTTCGCGGACGCGCATCTGGCACAGGACGTGGTCTATACCGCCGAGGGTGGCGCGCCGTCGCTGGTGCGCGCGATCCTGCGCCGGCAGGACGACGTCACCGGCTTCGGCGAGGCGCACATCTGGTCCGAGACCACCCGTCTCGATCTGCGCGTGGCCGAGGTGGCGAACCCGCGCCCCGGCGACCGCATCGAGATCGACGGCGAGGCCTTTATGATCCAGAGCGAACCCGTTCGCGACCGCGAGCGGCTCGTCTGGACCGTGGACCTGCGCCCAGCCTGACCGCAATGAAGCTGAAGCTCGACATCACGCCCGATCTCGTCGCCGCCATGGCGGCGGAGGTCAAGGCGGGCGAGAAGGCCGTCACCGCCGCCATGGGCGAAGCCGGGACCGGGCTCAAGACCGCCTGGCGCGGGCAGATCACCGGCGCGGGGCTCGGCCGACGGCTCGCCAACTCGATCCGGAGCCAGACCTATCCAAAGGCAGGCGAGAGCCTTAACGCCGCGGCGCTGGTGTGGTCCAAGGCCCCGGTCATCGTCGGCGCCCACGACACCGGGCCTCTCATCCGCTCGAAGGACGGGTTCTGGCTGGCGATCCCGACCGAGGCCGCCGGACGGGGCCTGCGCGGCGGCAAGATCACTCCCGGCGAATGGGAGCGCCGACGCGGCCTGCGGCTGCGCTTCATCTACCGCCGCACCGGCCCGAGCCTTCTGGTGGCGGAAGGGCGGCTGAACAGCCGTGGGCTCGGCGTTGCGTCACGCTCCAGGACCGGGCGCGGGCGTACGACGGTGCCGATCTTCCTGCTGGTGCCGCAGGTCAAGCTGCCGAAGCGGCTGGACCTTGCGCGGGACGCGGACAGGGCACTGGACGGCGTGCCGGGGCTGATCGTGGCGAACTGGGTGGAGGGAAAACTTTAGGACGCGGTCCTCAGCCGCAGCATTGGTCGCCCTGCTGGACCGGCGGACAGGGGACAGTGCCGTAGGAGCAATAGACGCAGCAGTCTCCGGGCTTCGGTTTCAGCACGGTTCCGCAGGACTTGCACGCGTAGAACCACTGGCAGGCATCGGTCGGCATGGTTTCGGTTTCCGAGCGACCGCAATGCGGACAGGTCAGAGTGCTGGTCGGAATTGGTGAAGTCTTGCGCATGTCGAAGACCCAAGGGCTGGACGGTCAGGCGCGAGCCTCGGCAGGGCCGTCGCCGCGACCGCTGCGGCGCCGACGACGGGGTTCCTCCGTGTCTCCGAGACCCTCGAGGGCGACAGGGGCCTTGCCGGGGAATTCGACCATCAGCTTGAGCGAGCCGCCCATCGCGCGCACATAGCTCGACAGGGTCGAGAGCAGCAGATCGCTCTGCCGCTCGTATTTCGCCACCGTCGTCTGCCGGATGCCGAGGGCTTCGGCCAGCTGGACCTGCGTCATCTCCTTGGCCTTCCGCAGTTCCTGCAGCGTCAGGTATTCGGTATGGAGCCGGTCGGTCTCGGCCTCGATTCCCGCGCGACGGGCCGCATCGAGCGTGGCCAGCTTGTCCTTCAGGGTCCGTGCCATGGTCCTCATCCTTTCCGATTGGCCAGATGACGGTCGAACCGCTCATCGGCCCGGGCGATCAGCTGCTTGTAGAAGCGCTTCTCGCTCACCCCCGACTTGTCCCCGCCGACGAGCAGGATCGCCTGCCGGTCGGGATCGAATGCGAAGGCGATGCGCCATACGCCATCGGCGGCGTTGCAGCGCAATTCCTTCATGTTCGCGTGCTTCGACCCTGTCAGGGTATCGGCATGCGGTCGACCGAGCGATGGCCCCTCGCGTTCCAGCAGGAGCGCGCGCGCGAGGATCGCGTCCTGCACATCCTGCGGGAGTTCGTCGAACTCCGGCTCGAACTCCTCTGCGAACGAAACGGTCCACGGCATCCGGTTCTCATGTCCTGCAGGCTATATAGCCTTGAGGCACTAATCTTGCAATGACGATCCGCGGAGCGTCTGGACATGCCCACCCCCCGCGAAACCATCCTGACCGCGCTGCACGCGCGGCTCTCGGCGCTGCCCGCAACCGCGCTCCGCGGTGAGGTGCTGCCAGAGCGCGTGCCAGCCGGGGGGCTGCTGATCCTGCGCGACGGTGAACCTGGGGAGCCCGAGGTCACCCTGTCACCGCTTCGCTACCACTACCAGCACCGCGCCGAGATCGAGGCGGTGGTCCAAGGCGCCGACCGTGACGCGACCTTCGACGCGCTGCTTGCCAGTATCGGCACGGCACTCGCCGCCGACCGTACGCTGGGCGGGCTCTGCGACTGGGTCGAGCCGGAAGCGCCGAGGTCGGTCGATCTGGCCGTGGAGGGCGCGGCCAGTCTGAAGGGGGCCGTGATCCCGGTCATCCTGCACTACACCACGGCCGACCCGCTGGGCTGACCCAACCGACAACAGGAGATCACCATGGCACGCGCGCAAGGGGCGCGGGCGCAAATGGCGCTTGCGTTCGAGACCGTCTATGGCACGCCGCCCGCGAGCGGCTTCACGAAGATGCCGTTTGCCAGCACCACGCTCGGCGCCGAGCAGCCGCTGCTGAACTCGGAACTGCTGGGCTACGGCCGCGATCCGCTGGCGCCGATCAAGGACGCGGTGACGGCCGATGGCGACGTCGTCGTGCCGCTCGACGCCGAGGCCTTCGGCTTCTGGCTGAAGGCGGCCTTCGGGACACCGACGACGACTGGCACCGGCCCCTGGACGCACGAGTTCCGATCCGGCGCCTGGACGCTGCCGAGCCTCTCCATCGAGACCGGAATGCCCGAGGTGCCGCGCTACGCGATGTATTCCGGCTGCGTCCTCGATCAGTTGACCTGGCAGATGCAGCGCTCGGGGCTGCTGACGGCGACCGCACGGCTGGTGGCGCAGGGCGAGACGGTCAGCACGACCACCAGCGCGTTCGGCGCACCCGCCTCACCACCCGCCGCGCTGGAGCTGAAGCGCTTCGGGCATTTCAACGGGGCGATCACGCGGAATGGCACGGCACTCGGCAACGTGGTCTCGGCCGAGATCACCTATGCCAACAACCTCGACCGGATCGAGACCATCCGGAGCGATGGCCGCATTGACGGCGCGGACCCGTCCATCGCGGCGCTGACCGGCCGGATCGAGGTGCGCTTCGCCGACCAGACACTGGTGACGCAGGCGATCAACGGCGAGGCCTGCGAGATGGAGTTCTCCTACAGCCTGCCTTCCGGCGAGAGCTTCACCTTCACCGTGCATGCCGTCTACCTGCCGCGCCCGCGCATCGAGATCTCCGGGCCGCAGGGGGTGCAGGCGACCTTCGACTGGCAGGCCGCTCGCGACAGTGTCGTCGGACGGATGTGCACGGCAACCCTCGTGAACGATGTGGAGACGTATTGAGTATCCGTCATGCGCAAGCGGGTTTTTCCGCCCACAGGCGGTCGGCCTTGACCAGGGCATTCGCGATCTCGATCAGCTTCCGCATGAGCGCGACGAGTGCGATTTTCGCGGGCTTTCCGGCTTCGCGCAGTTGCTGATACTTGGCCTTGAGATCCGGGTTGAACCGCATGGCGACCAGAGCGGGCATGTAGAGCGCGTCGCGCAGCGGCTTTCGTCCGCCGCTGATGAAGGACTTGCCCTTCCATTGGCCTGACTCCCTGTTGTGAGGAACCAGCCCGGCCAGGCTTCCAGCCTGCTTTCGCCCGAGCGTGCCGATTTCCGGGAGAAATGTGAGAATTGCAGCGGCGGCAATCTGCCCGATGCCGGGGATCGAGCTCAGGATGTCGCGCTTGCGTGCGCTCGTCGTATCCTCGGCGATGCGCCGTCCGATCTCGGCGTCAAGCTCGCCGATCTGCCGTTCGACCAGGACGAGGCGTGCGTTGGTCTGACGCCTCAGCAGGGCGCTGGTCAGGATCAGGCGGCGGTTTACGCAGACGCCCCCGCTCCTTGATCAGTGCGGCTCGCGCCGTCTGCAAGTCACGAAGATCGCGCAAGTTTTCAGAAACGGGCTCGTCGGGCTCCAGCTCCAACGCGACCCCCATGCGCGCCAGACAGCGGGCGTCCACCGCATCTGTCTTGGCATGCGTTCCGACAGCCTGCGCGAAGCGCCGCGCCTGCAGAGGGTTGACCTTCACGAGCGGGAACTTGCCCGAGAGAGCCGTCTCCAGGCGACGATGATAAGGCCCTGTCGCCTCGTACACGAGGCGCGTCACGTCCAGTGGGGCGAGCCATTTCTGCAGGGCGCGCACGCCCTGTGCCGAATTCTCGAACTGCCTCGCCTCATTCCCCTCCAGATCGAATGCATCGAGGTGGGATTTGGAAATGTCGATCCCGATCGTGTGCTCCGTCATCTTCGCCGTGTCCTATCCTTGTCATGCGTGACGCAAGCACGCGTATCCGTTCAGGCCCTGGGTGAAGACGGCGGCCGATCCCACTCAATACCGGTCCCGCTGACCTTTGCTGACACGATCCGACCGCCGCCATGGCCCGCCATAAATGGCGTGGCGGGCCATGGCTCCCGAGTATCCCGAGAACCGAGGAGATTCATAAGACAATGCTCACGCTCGACCTGACGAACGCGCCGCGCTGGCACGCCCTCGCCCCCGGCGTCCGGGTGCAACTCCGCCCGCTGACCACAGCGCTGATGGTGGCGACGCGCAGCGATCCGGCTGTCGAGGCAGTGCCGGAAGATGCGAGTGACGAGGAACGCGCCGTCGCCTTCGCCAAGGCACTGGCCCGACGCGCGGTGCTTGCCTGGGAGGGCATCGGCGACGCGGACGGCAATCCCATCGACCCGAGCCCGGAGGCCATCGACGCGGCTCTGGACATCTGGCCGATCTTCGAGGCCTTCCAGCTGACCTACGTCTCCAAGGGCCTGCTGCTGGAACAGGAAAAAAACGCCTCTGCGTCCTCGCCGAGTGGCACTTCGGCGGGGGCGATCGCTACTGCGAAGCGTGCCCGCAAACGTGCACGGAATGTCCCGCGCGGCTGAACCGACCGCTGACCCATGAGGGCTGGCAGGTCTGGGACCTGGTCGGCCGGCTGGGGGGCCAGCTGCGGGTGATCCCCGGCGCCATCGTCGGCTGGGACCTGACCTCGGCACTCGCGGTTGGCGAAGCTCTCGGGGTGCCTGCTGCCGCAGCAGCCGAACTGCTGCCCGTCATCGAGGCGGCGATGGTGGCGAAGCTCAACGAACAGATGAAGTCAGGCGGCCTCGAGGGGCGTGATGTCTGAGACGTCGATCATGTCGCGCGCCCGGGCGAGATCCCAGGCCCGCTGCAGGTTCATCCAGTATTCCGGGGTCGTGCGGAAGAACGTCGCGAGCCGGATTGCAGTGTCCACGGTGAGCGCGGTTTCACCCTTCACCAGGCGCTCGATCCGCGTGCGGGGAACGTGAAGACGCTTGGCGAGCGCGATCGGGCTCAGGCCGAGCGGCCCGAGGTAGAGTTCCGAGAGGACCTCGCCGGGGTGAGAGGGGTGCTTCATCAGTGTCATGTCGCGTCCTTTCAATGGTAGTCGACGATCTCGACATCGGCCGGTCCCTGATCGGTCCACACGAAGCAGATGCGCCACTGGCCGTTGATACGCACCGAATGCTGCCCAGCGCGGTCGCCCTTCAGTTCCTCGAGGTGATTGCCCGGTGGAAACCGGAGATCCTCGAGGACCACGGCGGCATCGAGTGCCGACAGCATCGCCCGCGTCCGCCTGACCAGGTCGGCCGGGAAACCCTTGCCGAACCGGTCTGCCACCGCGTTCGCCGCGAGCTTGCCCTTCGTGCTGACGATCATGAGGGCATGTATCACGTCATGATACATATTTCAAGGGGGCGGTGAGCCGCTCTTGAGTCCGACATCATCCCGAGAGAACCCGAATGGCCGAGAAACGCGTCTCCGTCCGCCTCGCCGCGGTCGGCGGCCGCCAGGTCCGTGCCGAACTGGAAGGCATCGGTGAGGCCGGCTCGCGCGGGTTCGGCCGCCTGTCCACCGAGATGGAACTGGCCAACACGCGCCTCGCGAGCTTCGCGCGCCGGGCGGGGATCGCGCTGGCGGCGGTCGCTGCGGCGGCTGCGGCGGCCGGGGTGGCCATGGTCCGCTCGGGGCTTGCGAACATCGATGCGCAGGCCAAGCTCGCGCAGTCGATGCGCACGAGTGTCTAGAGCATCCAGACCCTGGCTCAAGCCGGGGAGTTGGCGGGCGTCTCGATGGGCGAGATCGAGCAGGCGACGAAGAAGCTGACGACGCGCCTGTCGGAGGCCGCCAGCGGCTCGGGCGCGGCCGTCGGTGCGCTGCGGCGGCTGAACCTGACGGCGGCGGAACTGCAAGCCTTGCCGCTCGACCAGCGGATCGTCGCCATTCAGGACGCGCTGAACCGCTTCGTGCCCGAGGCGGAACGTGCGGCCGTGGCTTCCGACCTCTTCGGCGACCGGGCTGCGCTCGCGTTCCTGCGGATCGACAGCGCCACGCTGCGCGATGCCGCCCGCGACGTGCAGGACTTCGGGGTGGCGGTCAGCGCGGCGGATGCCGCCCAGATCGAGCGGACGGGCGACGCCATCGCGCGCCTCGGCCTGATCTGGACCGGCCTCGTGAACCGGCTGACCGTGGCCGTCGCCCCGGCGCTGGAAACCATCGCCACAAAACTCGCCGACATGGCGCGGGCGACGGGCCCCATCGGTCAGGCGATCACGGCGCTCTTCGACAACCTCGGGCGGCTGGCCACCTATGCCGCGACCTTTGCGGCCGTCATGGCTGGGCGCTGGGTGGCGGGAATGGCTGCCGCAGCCCTGTCGGTGCGCGGCCTCGCGACGGCGCTCGTGTTTCTGCGGGGCGCCCTGATCCGCACCGGCATCGGAGCCCTGATCGTCGGCGCGGGCGAGCTGATCTATCAGTTCTCGCAACTCGTCGCCCGGGTCGGCGGTGTGGGCGAGGCGTTCCGGCTGCTGGGCGATCTGGCCCGCGAGGTCTGGTCGCGGATCGGGCTCGCGCTCGACGCCGCGCTGGCCCGCATGGCGGCCGGATGGGAAGGGCTGAAGGCGGCGGGTCTCTCGGCTTTCGAGGGCACCATCGCGGGCGTCGTCGGCTTCGGCGACCGGACGGCGGCGATCTTCCAGGGGGCCTATGATGCAGCAGTGGCGATCTGGGGCAGCCTGCCCGGCGCCATCGGCGACTTCGCCTTCCAGGCCGCGAACGGGCTGATCTCGGGCGTCGAGGCGATGCTGAACGGCGTCGTGACGCGCATCAACAGCTTCATCGAGACCCTGAACGCCGCCCTCGCGCTGCTCCCCGAATGGGCGACCGGCGAAGGCGGCGTGCGGATCGGCACCCTCGACCCGGTGGAATTGGGGCGCATCGGCAATCCCTTCGAAGGCGCGGCAACGGCCGCAAGTGCTGCCGCCGCGGATGCCTTCTCGGCAGCGCTGTCGCGGACCTATCTCGAACCGCCCGATCTCGGTCTCGGCACCATGGCCGAGGACGCACGCGCCCGGGCCGAGGGCTATCGCGAGGCGGCCGGGATGCTCGCTGACGCCGCCGGTCGGCCGCTCGCCAGCTGGCAGGCGCTGAAGGATGCCGTCTCCCGCACGGGGGCCGACGCCGAGACCGCTCTGGCGGACGCCGCTGCTGCGGCCGGAGCATTGGGCGACGAACTGGACGAGACCGGCGGGGCCGCAGGTCGCGCCGGTGCGGCCGGGCGGCAGGCAGGGTCCGACACGGCCGCCGGAGCGGAACAGGCGCTGACCGGCTGGCAAGCCGTCACGGCAGCACTCGCCGATTACGCCGCCAAGGCGCGCGACATCGGCGGGGACATCGGCAGCGCCCTCGTGGGCGCGTTCCAGAGCGCCGAGAATGCCATCGGCGACTTCGTGAAGACCGGCAAGCTCGACTTCCGAGATCTGGTCACCTCGATGATCGCCGATCTCGCGAAGCTCGCCGCCCGGCGCTTCATCCTTGGCCCCATCGCAAACGCCCTTTCCGGCGTGCTGGGCGGCGCGGGCGGGATTTTCGCGAACATCCTGCACGCAGGCGGCACGGTGGGCATGGCCGGCCCCGGCCGGATGGTCCCGGCGCTCCCCTTCGCCAATGCCCCGCGCATGCACAACGGGGGCTGGGCCGGGCTGCGCCCCGACGAGGTGCCCGCGATCCTGCAACGCGGGGAGCGGGTTCTCTCCCGGCGCGAGGCGGGCAGTTACGGCCAGGCGGGCGCCTCGACCGTCAATGTCACGATCATGGCCCGCGACGCCGAGAGCTTCCGGCAGTCGCGGACCCAGGTCGCGAGCGACATCGCCCGCGCCGTGTCGCTCGGGCGACGCGGCATGTGAGAATCCACGATGGCATTTCACGAGGTCTGGTTTCCCGACAACATCAGCCGGGGCGCGCGCGGCGGGCCCGAGCGGCGCACGCAGATCGTCGAACTGGCCTCGGGCGACGAGGAACGCAACGCCAGCTGGGCCAATTCGCGCCGCCGCTACGATGTGGCCTACGGCATCCGCCGCGCCGACGATCTGGCGGCGGTCGTGGCCTTCTTCGAGGCCCGCAACGGCCGCCTGCACGGTTTCAGGTTCAAGGACTGGGCCGACCACAAGTCTTGCCTGCCGTCACAAACCCCGGGCCCGACCGATCAACCCATCGGCACCGGTAACGGCAGCACGACCCAGTTCCAACTGGCCAAGCGCTACAGCTCGGGCGCGCAATCCTGGACGCGGGTCATTACCAAACCTGTCGCAGGAACCGTGACCATCGCCCTGAACGGCACGCCACAAGCCTCCGACTGGTCGGTCTCCACGGCCACCGGCCTCGTCACCTTCGCCACCGCCCCGGCCTTGGGCGTGGCCATCACCGGAGGCTTCGAATTCGACGTCCCCGTCCGCTTCGACACCGACGCCCTCGACGTCACCCTCGACCTCGAGCGGCTGGGCTCGATCGCCTCCATCCCGCTTCTGGAGATCCGACGATGAACGAGGAAACCGGATTTCTGGCGGCGGCGCTGAAGGAGCTGCTCGCCTCCACCGCCGTGATTCTGGCGGCCTGGGGCGCGCTCGGGGGCGCGACCAATGCGCTGACGACCCGGATGCGGCTGCGCGACGCGCTGCGCCACATCCTGCTTGGCGGCCTGATCTCGGCAGGGATGGGCAGCCTGTCGATGGCTTTCATCACGCGGTGGCTGGCGCTGCCGCCCGAGGCGATTCCGGCCGGCGGCGCGGCGGGATCGGCCGCCTATCTGGTTGGCGTCTTCGGGCCGGCGTTCATCGAGGTGCTGCTTGCCCGCCTGCGCAGCGCCCACAAAGGCGACGGCGATGCATGACCTTCTGCGCTTTGCACGCGCGCTGCGGTGCGATCCTGACGATCCCGGCCAGGCCTTCCGACACCGCCTCCGCATCGGCCTCGCCCTCGCGGGGCTGATCCTCCTCCTCTCGCTCCTGAGGTGACCAATGCAGACCAGCCATCGCGGCCTCGTGGCGATCGTGCGTCACGAGGGCATCGTTCCTGCGCCCTATCGCGACGCCGTGGGCGTCTGGACCTGGGGTATTGGCCATGCCGAGACCTCGGGCCTTGCGCCTGATCCGCGGCTCATGCCGCGCGGCATGCCGAGCGACTGGCGCGCCGTCCTGCCAGAGGCTTTCCGCATCTTCCGCGCCCGGCTCGGACCTTACGAGGCGGCTGTCCGGCAGGCGGCAAAGGTGTTGCTCGAGCAGCACCAGTGGGATGCGCTCGTGAGTCTCTGCTTCAACATCGGCCCTGCGGCGCTCGCGCGGTCGAGCGTGATCCGCCATCTGAATGCGGGCAACCGACAGGCGGCGGCGGATGCCTTCCGCGCCTGGAACCGGGCCGGCGGGCGGGTGCTGGAAGGCCTCAGGCGGCGGCGCGAGGAGGAACGCGTGCTGTTCCTGACCGGCAGCTATCCGTCCGGGCAGGTGTCCGTCTACGGCGCCGATAGCGAGGGCCGCCTCGGCGGCGCGGTCGCGCGGCTCACCGAGGCCGAGGTTCTGGCCGCCCTTGGCGGGACCGCAGGCGGGGCGGCTCCCGCTGCGCCGCCTGCATCGCCGCCGCAACAACCCGGGCCGCCTTCCGGCTGGCTCGCCCGGCTGGCAGCCTTCTTCTCAAACCTGATCCGGAGGGTCTGATCCCATGCGCTACATCCGTCCGACCTCGCTCACCTGGTGGGCGGGGCTTCTCGCCTTTGCGACCGGCGCCGCCTCTCTCGCACTGCCCGCCACCGGGCCGCTCGAGGAATTGGCCCGGCTGGTCGCGCTGCTTGCCGGCTCCGGCGATGCCTCGCCTGCCGCGCTGATTGCCCTCGGCCTGGGCCTGATCGGTCTGCGCGACCGGCTGGAACGCGGGTTCCGCGGCGATGAGTGAGGCGATCCTGGGGCTGGCGGCAGCGGCGGCGTTGGCGGGCCTGCTGCTCGGCCGGGTTTGGGGACGCGCGGAGGGGTTCCGCGTAGGGAGACGGGAGGCGGAACGCGATGCGATGGAGGACGAGTGGCGGCGGCTTGAGCGCGGGCGGGCCGCGGTGCGCGATGGCCGCGACGCTGGCGATCCTGCTGACCGGCTGCGGCGCAACGACGGGCGCTGGTGACGCCGGCTGCGTCGCCTATGCCGAGGCGCGGCTGGGGCGGCCGCCGGCCGCTTCGGTGGCCGGGCTCCCGCCGGACTGGGCCGGCTGGATTGCCGATATCGACGACTGCATGACGGGAACTTGCCAGTGAAATCCTTGCCCACCGCCCTGCAGGCCCATCTCGACGAGGGCACGACGACACTCGCCTGGTGCTGGCGCATCACACGCGCCGACGGCGTGACCTTCGGCTTCACCGACCACGACCTGCCCCTGTCGTTCGACGGTACCGAGTTCGAGCCGGAAAGCGGGCTGACGGCGTCCGAGGTGCGATCCGGCTCCGACCTTTCCGTGGACGCGCAGGACGCGCAAGGCGTGCTCTCCTCCGACCGGATCACCGAGACCGACATCCTCGACGGTCGATGGGACAATGCTGCGGTCGAGGTCTGGAGGGTGAATTGGTCGGCCCCGGAGCAGCGCGTGCTGCTGCGGCGCGGGGCCATCGGCCAGATTCGGCGTGGGCGGCTCGCCTTCGTGGCCGAGGTGCGTTCGCTGGCCCATGTCCTTGGCCAGACGGTCGGGCGGACCTTTCAGGCAACGTGCGACGCCGCGCTGGGCGATGCGCGCTGCGGCGTGAACACCGATGCCCCGGCATTCAAGGGCAGCGGCGCGGTCATTGATGTGCTGCGGGACCGGGCCTTCACCGCTTCCGGCCTCGGCCCCTTCGCCGCGGGCTGGTTTGCCTTCGGGCTGGTCGAGTGGACCAGCGGCGCGAACGCCGGGCGGCGGGTCGAGGTGCTGTCGCATGACCTCGTCGACGGGGTGGCGATCCTGACCCTGCTGGAGGCGCCGGTCCGCCCGATCACGGCGACGGATGCATTCGTCGTCCGGGCGGGCTGCGACAAGCGGATTGCGACCTGCGGGACGAAGTTCGCCAATGTCGCGAACTTCCGGGGCTTCCCGCATATCCCGGGCCAGGACGCAGTCCTGCGATACGCGACGAAGGACGGTGGTCACGAGGGGGCGGTGTTGTGAAGACCGCCGATCCTGCCCGCGTCATCGCCGCGGCCCGATCCTGGCTCGGCACGCCCTATCACGACCAGGCGAGCCTGCGCGGGGTCGGCTGCGACTGTCTTGGATTGGCGCGTGGCGTCTGGCGCGAGGTGGTGGGGCCGGAGCCGTTCCCGGTCCCGCCCTACAGCCGGGACTGGGGCGAGACCGGGCCGCGAGAGGTGCTGGCTGACGGGGCGCGTGCGATGATGCCCGAGATCGCACCGGCAGACGCCCCACCCGGCGCGCTGGTCCTGTTCCGCATGATGCCCCGCGCCATTGCAAAGCATGTCGGGATCCTCACCGGCCCCAATACCTTCCTGCATGCCTACGAGCGGCTGGGCGTGATCGAGGAACCGCTGATCTCTGCCTGGCGGCGCCGCATCGCCTTCGCCTTCCTCTTCCCCGCACGCTGACTTCCCAAACCTTCGAACCCTGAGTTTCCGCAATGGCCCCGCTTGTCCTCGGTGCCGTCGGTTCCGCCATCGGCGGGGCGTTCGGCGGCGCGATGCTCGGCTTTTCCGGGGCCGCAATCGGCGGTTTCATCGGCTCGACCATCGGTTCGGTCGTGGACAGCTGGATCGTGTCCTCGCTGGCGCCCGCCCAGAAGATCGAAGGCCAGCGCCTCGACAGCCTGCGCATCACGTCGGCCACCGAAGGCGCGATCATCCCGCGCCTCTACGGCCGCATGCGCATCGGCGGCAACATCATCTGGGCCACGGATTTCCGCGAGGAGACGAAGACCACAACACAGGGTGGCGGCAAGGGCGGTGGCGGCGGCCGGGTCCGGACGACCGAGTACCTCTACTATGCGTCCTTTGCGGTCGCCCTGTGCGAGGGCCCGATCACCGGCATCGGGCGCATCTGGGCCGACGGCAAGCCGCTGGACATGACGGGCATCACCTGGCGCTGGTATCCGGGGAACGAGAGCCAGAGGGCCGATCCATTCATCGCGGCCAGGATGGGCTCGGCCAACACGCCCGCCTATCGCGGGACAGCCTATGTCGTCTTCGAGGAACTGCCGCTTGCGACATACGGCAACCGCCTGCCGCAACTGTCTTTCGAGGTCTTCCGGCCGCTCGCGGACCCAGACACGGCTGAGGGCCTCGTCAAGGCCGTGACCATGATCCCCGCCTCTGGCGAGTTCACCTATGCGACCGAGGCTGTCCGCAAGACCGTGGGCGGCAGCACTTCGGCCGAGAACCTCAACGCGCTGCCGGACGAGGCCGACATCGTCGTGGCGCTCGATCGACTCCAAGCCATGGCCCCGGCCGTCGAGAGCGTCAGCCTCGTGGTCGCCTGGTTCGGCAACGATCTGCGCGCGGGCAACTGCACCATCAAGCCCGGCGTCGAAGTGGCAGCCAAGGTTACCAGCCCGAAGGTCTGGACGGTCAACGGGGTTTCCCGCGCTGCTGCCCATCTCGTCAGCCGTGATGCCGAGGACCGTCCGATCTATGGCGGCACGCCGGCGGATTTCGCGGTGGTGCAGGCGATCCGCGAGATGAAGGCGCGCGGGCTGCGCGTCACCTTCTATCCTTTCCTGCTGATGGATGTGCCGCCCGGCAACACGCTGCCGAACCCCTACAGCGCCAACGCCGCCACGCCCGGCCAGCCGAGTTTCCCGTGGCGGGGCCGGATCACCTGTTCGCCAGCTGCAGGGTTCGCGGGGACTGCGGACAAGACCGCCGCCGCGGCGACGCAGGTCTCGGCCTTCTTCGGCACGGCCACCCCGGCGCAATTTGCGGTATCGGGCGACGCTGTCTCCTGGACCGGTCCCTCCGGCGACTGGGGCCTGAGGCGGATGATCCTGCACTATGCCCATCTCTGCGCCGTGGCGGGCGGGGTCGATGCCTTCCTGATCGGCTCGGAGATGCGCGGGCTCACCACGATCCGCTCGAGCGCCAGTGCCTATCCGGCCGTCACAGCCTTCAAGGCGCTGGCGGCGGATGTGAAGTCGGTTCTCGGGGCCGGGACGAAGATCGGCTACGCTGCCGACTGGTCGGAGTATTTCGGCCACCAGCCGCAGGACGGCTCGGGCGACGTGTTCTTCCACCTCGACCCGCTCTGGGCTGACGCCAACATCGACTTCATCGGCATCGACAACTACATGCCGCTGTCGGACTGGCGCGACGGCTTCGATCATCTCGACGCGCTCGAGGGCTGGCCCGCGATCCACGACCGGGCCTACCTGCAGGCCAACATCGCGGGCGGCGAGGGCTTCGATTGGTTCTACGCCAGCGCTGCCGACCGGGCGGCTCAGGTCCGCACCCCAATCACCGACGGCAGCGCGGGCAAGCCTTGGGTCTTCCGTTACAAGGATCTGCGCGCCTAGTGGTCGAACCCGCATTACAACCGGCCGGGCGGGGTGGAAAGCGGCACGCCCACCGCATGGGTACCGCAGTCGAAGCCCGTGTGGTTCACCGAACTGGGCTGTCCCGCCATCGACCGGGGAACCAACCAGCCGAACGTCTTTTTCGACCCGAAGTCGTCGGAGAGCTTCACGCCATGGTTCTCGCGTGGCTGGCGCGACGACGCCATCCAGCGTGCCTATCTCGAGGCCAGTTACCTCTGGTGGGGCGCCCCGGCCAATAATCCGGTTTCCGCGATCTACGGCGGCCGGATGGTCCATGTCCCGGAATGCGCCGCCTGGACCTGGGATGCGCGGCCCTATCCGTTCTTTCCCGAACTGACCGGCGTCTGGACCGATGGCCCTAACTGGCGGCTCGGTCACTGGCTGACAGGGCGGCTCGGCGCAGTGTCTCTGGCGGCCCTCGTGCGTCACCTCTGCCTGCGCGCAGGGCTTGCGGACGACCTCATCGACGTTTCCGGCCTCTGGGGTGCGGTCGAGGGCTATGTGATCGGCGCGCTGGAAAGTCCCCGCGCGTCGATCACCACGCTGGCCCGCCACTTCGGCTTCGATGCCGTCGAAACCGAAGGCGTGATCCGCTTTGTCATGCGCGGCCGCGCCTCGGTTGCGACGCTCGCCATCGACGATCTTGTCGCCAGCCGTGAAGGCGAGGCCTTCGAACTGACACGCGCGCAGGAGACAGAGCTGCCCCAGGCCCTGAAGTGGCAGGTCGCGCGGGCGGATGAGGATTATGACGCCGCGCTGGTGGAAGCGCGGCGGATCACCGTCGACACCACCCGCATCGCGTCCGAGTCCTTCCCCATGGCGATCCCGCCCGAGGAGGCCGAACGCCGCTGCCGCCGCGCCCTGATGGAAGCCTGGATCGGACGCGAGAGCGCGACCTTCCGCCTGCCGCCCTCGCGGCTAGCTCTCGATCCCGCCGACGTGATCCGGCTCGCGCATGACGGCCGTGAGGTCGAGTTCCGGCTGGTCTCCGTCGCAGATGCCGAAGCGCGCGGGATCGAGGCGGTGCGCCAGGATCGGGCCGCCTACGACCTGCCGCCCGGCGATCCCCGCCCGGCCTCGCTCGCGAGTCCCGTCGTCTTCGGCACGCCCGAGGTGGTGATGCTGGACCTTCCGCAGATCAGCGAGGACCAGCTCGCCCATCGCCCCCTGATCGCGGCCCATGCCAGCCCCTGGCCGGGTGAGATTGCCGTCTTCCGCAGCGCCTCGACGGACGGCTTCAGCCTGCTGACCACCTTCGGCAGTCGGGCGCGGATCGGCACGCTGGCCTTCGACTTCTTTCCCGGGCCAACCTCCCGCTTCGATCTGGGCAACGCACTGGTCGTCGATCTCCTGTCCGGGACGCTGGAAAGTGTGACCGACGTCGCGCTGTTCGGCGGGGCGAACGCACTGGCGGTCGAGTCCGCAGCAGGTGTGTGGGAGATCGTGCAGGCTGGCGCGGCTGAACTGCTCGCGCCCGGCCGCTACCGACTGACCCGCCTCCTGCGCGGCCAGCGCGGGACGGAATTTGCCATGGGCAGCCCCGCCCCCGCAGGGGCACGAGTGGTGGTGCTGGATGCTGCGCTGGCCTCGCTGCCCATCGCCAAGACTGACCTGGGCTTGCCGTGGAACTGGCGTGTCGGCCCGGCCGCGCGTGCGGTCAGTGATGCGAGTTATGCCGTGCTGGGCTTCACCCCGACCGGCCGGGGTCTCGTGCCCTTCGCGCCGGTTCATGTCGAGCAGCCGTGGCGGACAGCGCGCGCACCCGGCGATCTGATGATCCGCTGGACACGCCGGTCCCGCGCGCTGGTGGCCGATACCTGGGAACAGGTCGAAGTGCCGCTTGCCGAGGACCAGGAATCCTTCGACGTCCAGATCCTTGATGGCCAGGCCGTCAAGCGCACGCTGACCAGCAGCACGAGTACCGTCCTCTACACCGCTGCTCAGCAGATCACAGACTGGGGCGCGCCGCTCGGGCCCGGCCAGACGCTGGCGCTCCGCATCTTCCAGCTCTCGAACCGCCTCGGTCGCGGCACACCGGCCGCGGTCACGCTGCAGTTCTGAGCCCAACCCACGGGAACCCGCATGTCCGACACCACGACCCATCTGGGCCTGCCCTACCTGCTGGCGGCCCAAGCGCAAAAGCATGTCACCCACAACGAGGCGCTGCGCCTGCTCGATGCCATGGTGCAACTCTCGGTCCTCGACCGCACGCGCACTGCGCCACCGGCCAGCCCGGCAGACGGCAATCGCCATCTTGTGGCCTCCGGCGCGAGCGGACTCTGGGTCGGGTGGGATCTGAACATCGCCTTCTGGATCGATGGCGCGTGGATCCGGCTGGTGCCGCGCACCGGCTGGCTGGTCTGGGTCGCGGCCGAGGGGCTGTTCCTCGTCTGGACCGGCAGCGCCTGGGAGGTGGTGGGCGAGCCGCGCGACGTGTCGGACGCGGTCTTCAGCCTTGTGAACGATGCGGACCCGACGAGGAAGGCCACCTTCTCGCTGGCGGGCATCAGCGCCGGGACGACGCGCAGTTACACGTTGCCCAACACCTCGTCGGAGCTGGCGATCCTCGCGGGCACCCAGACTTTCACCGGCAACAAGACGTTTTCAGGGACGCTGACCGCTTCGGGCACGGTTACGGTCTCGGCGGCGTCGGCCAGCATCGGGACGGCCACGACGACCGCGACCTACGGAATGGGCACCGGCGCCACGACGACGGGCGTCACCAAGACCGTGAACATCGGCACTGGCGGTGCCTCCGGATCGACGACGGTCGTCAACATCGGCTCGGCCACTGCCGGGGCCGGTGGCACGACGGTGGTGAACACGCCCACCGTTACCTTCGCCAATGCGGTGACGCAGGTCGGCATGCCCCAGGCCAACCTGACCGCGCAGCTTCTGGGTCTCGGCGGCGCAACCGCCGACAGCTTCAACCGGCTGTCGGTGAACACGCCCGCTGTGCTCCTGAACAACGCAGGCGCCGGGATCGAAGCCACCGTCAACAAGGCTGCGGCCGCGAACGACGCGGCCTTCGCCTTCAAGACCGGGTTCTCGGCGCGGGCGTTGATCGGGTTGCTCGGCAATGACGACTTCAGCTTCAAGGTCAGCCCGGATGGCTCGGCCTTCTTCGACGCCATCCGCATCGACCGGACCAGCGGTCAGGTAGAACTGCCGCAACCGACGGTCCTGCCGGGCCTGGCCGCTGCGCCGACCCCGCCGCCCTCAGGCAAGGCCGCCCTTTATGCGCGAAACCGCGCCGGGGCGCCCTGGATCGACGTGATGCGCCCCTCGGGGCGGGACTTCCCCCTGCAGCCCCACTTCGGCGTGAATCGGATCGCCAACTGGTCGCCGTCGGTCACAACGACCATCACCACAGAAGGGCTGCCAATCACCTCGGTCGGTACCGTCTCGCACCCGACGCTGGCCGCCACGAACCTCGCTGCAAGCATGCGCCGCTGGCGCATGACCTCGGCGGCCGTCGTGGACTCGGTCGCTGAGCAGCGATCCGCAGGCTGGGCATGCTGGCGCGGGAACGCGGCGGGCCTCGGCGCCTGGACCTTCGTCATGCGGATCTCGCTAACCACCCTGCAGGCGACCGGGATGGCGTTCTTCGGCCTCTACGGATCGACGGCGGCGCTGGCCACCACCCTGACTTTGGCCGCCGCCATCAACTGCATCGGCATCGGCTTCCAGCGCGGGACGCACAGCCGCTGGCAGCTGGTCGCGAACGACGGCACCGGCGCGCCGACCCTGACTGACATGGGGGCGAGTTTCGCCATCGCGACTGGCGGGGTGCTGACGCTGTTTATCGCGGCACCGCCCAATGGCAGATCGGTCTGGTTGCGAGTGGTGGACGAGGTTTCCGGCGCGGTGTTCGAGCAGGAAATCACCGCCGACTTGCCCGCCGCCACGCAATTCCATTCGCCGCGGCTCTACATGAACAACGGCGCAACGGCCGCAGCGGTCGCGTTCGACTGTGCCGGGGTCTATCTGGAGACGGATTTCTGATGGGCAACTCCGAGTCGCGCGACGTGTCGGTCCGGACCGAAAGGGTCGACTGCTTCCGAACCCTCGGGTGCATATCGTCCGATCCGGTCCGGCTGGTTGGCTGGCACGCAGATGCGGCCGGACCTCAGGGCCGGAACACGGCCTGCAGGACGGTCCCGATCGCAGCCTCCACATCCTCCGCCTTGCCGCCTTCGGCGATATCGAGCGCGGCGCGCTCGAACATGGCGGAAAGAAGAGAGGCGAGCGCTTCGGCCGGAACGCCGGGACGGGCCGAGGCAGCAAGGGCCTCCTGCACGCCGCGGCGCAGGCTCGCCTCGGTGTGGCCTGCCTCGACCTGCCGCAACCCCTCCCGACCCAGGACGGCCGGACCGTCGATCAGCAGCAGCCGGACGCGGCCGGGCGCCTGCATTGCCCGCAGATAGGCGAGGCCGCCGGCCAGAAACCTGTCGGCCGCCGTCATCTCCGGCCGGTCGGCGGCTTCGATGGCATCCGCCAGGGCGGCGGCTTCAGCCTCGACCACGGCCCGGAAGATGGCCGCCTTGTCCGCGAAATGATGATAGAGCGCGCCGCGCGTCACGCCGGCCGCCTCGACGATCGCGGGCGTGCTCGTGGCCGCGAAGCCCTGCGCCACGAACAGCGCGCGCGCCGCGGCGACGAGGCGGGCGCGCATCTCCGCGCTGCGCTGCGCGTTGGAGCGGCGTTCGATCTCTTCTTGCATACAGTCTGCCTGTTTGTTATCGAAAGAAACATGCAGACTGTATGCGATCCCGTCGATGGAGTGAACCATGAATGTCACGAGCTACTACCCGGTCCTGATGGTCGAGGACGTGCGCGCCACCGTCGACTTCTGGACACGGCATTTCGGCTTTCGCCCTCTCTTCGAGGCCGAATGGTATGTCCATCTGCAGTTCGAATCGGATCCTGCGGTCAATCTGGCCATCCTGCAGGGCGATCATGCCACGATTCCGGCAGACGGCCGGGGCCGCGCTTCGGGCGTGCTGATCAACTTCGAGGTCGCGGACGTGGATGCCGCCCATGCCCGGCTGGTCGCCGAGGGCCTGCCCATCCTCTTGCCCCTGCGCGACGAGGACTTCGGTCAGCGCCACTTCATCACGCAGGATCCGAACGGCGTGCTGATCGACATCATCACCCCCATCGCCCCGAGCGATGCCTACGGCGCGCAGTATGCGGCCGAGGCGCTGCCGCAGTGACCCGCGCCGGACCGGCGTCGTCGGGTCTCCGGACCGAGCCATCGGAATACTGCCTTCCGGTCACCTCTCCGGCCGGGTAGCCCGATAGGCGAAGGAGGCACGCCATGCCTGCCATTCCCGCATCGCGGTTCATCGTCGAGGATCGGGCGCCCGACGACATCAGCGGCCCGGCACACGCGCTCTGGATCGGCGAGGTTGCCGGGCTCACGCAGTTCGGGGCCTTTGTCGAAGTTCTCGAACCGGGCGCGCGCTCGGCCCTGAAGCACTGGCACGAGGCCGAAGACGAGCTCGTCCTTGTCCTCGAAGGCGAAGTCACGCTGGTCGAAGGAAACGACGCGACGCTTCTGCGTGCAGGCGACGGGGCTGCCTTCAAGGCCGGCGTGCCGGTCGGCCACTGCCTCGAGAACCGGTCCGACAGGCCGACCCGCTGCCTTGTCATCGGCACACGCGCGCGGGTCGACCGGATCGTCTACCCGGATCATGACCGCATCTGCCATCGCGACCGGTCCCGACCGGAGGATGTCTGGACCGACCTTGCCGGCAATCCCGCAACCAGCCCTTACGGCTGAAGGGCGGGTCCCAACTCTTTTCGCATCTCGACGCTGCCGGGCACGCGGCGGAAGCCGAGGGCGGCGTTCAGGCGCAGTGCGGGGGCATTGGCTTCGAGGTTGGTCGTGCGCATCCGGGCGATGCCTGCGGCCCGCGCGACCGCGATCAGCCGGCGCTTTAGACCCAGGCCCAGGCCGGTGCCGCGCCGCTCGGGAACGACGCCGGTGAAGAAGGAATAGATGTCGGGCCCCATGGCATGGCCGACCGTAAGCCCCAGGAGCCTCTCGCCGTCGCGGGCGACGATGATCCAGTCCGGGCGCGTCCCCGGCCCCCGGCGCAGCACGGCCTCGCAGCGGGCGCGGCTCCAGCCGGGAAGGCCGCGCATGTCGGGGGCATCGGCCAGAAGCCGGGCGAAGAGATCGATCAGTTCGTTCCAGTCGGATTCTCCCGCCCCGGTCATGTCGCAGAGGCGCGTGCCGGGCGGCAGGGCGCTCTCCGCCGAACCAGGGGGCAGGTCGCCGAGGTCGAGCAGGCTGTCGAAGCGCAGCGCGTTCTGCGCGAAGCCCCGCCGCCGAATCCAGCCGCGCGCGTCCTGCGCCGTCTCGGGCAGGGTCGCGGTGAGGCCGGCAAGGCCGTGGCCCCGCGCCGCGGTCTCGAGATGGTCCAGCATCGCGCTGCCGTATCCGGTGCCGCGCCGGGCGGGCGCGGTGCAGAGAAGAAGCGCCAGATGGTCGGCGGGTGCATAGGGTGCGACTGCCAGCTGGCCGATGGCGACGGCGGCGCCGTCGATCCGGCCGATCCGGCGGATCAGCACCTCATCGGTCGGGCGCAGCGCCTCGCGCGACGCGAAGTCCTCCGCCGTGAGCGGCGTCGTCCGGGTCAGGTTCAGAAGGGCCAGCCAGTCGGCGGCGTCGCCCGAGCCGAAAGCATCGATCCTCATGCCGTCCCCCCGGTCTCGACGCCATCGACGAAGATGCGCCCGCCCGGGGCCAGTGCGGCGCGCAGGCGCGGCCAGGCACGGGCGCCGGCGGCCGGGTGGCGGCCATCGAGCGCGCCGACGCGGACCGCAACGATCAGGTCGAAGGGCGCCTCGCGGGGCAGAAGGGCGAAGTCCTCGACCGCGGCGACCCGGAAGGACAGCGTCCCTTCCGCGATTTCGGCCCGCGATCCGGCCTCGGCCAGGGCGACGGCGCGGACGGAGCGGTCGATGCCGAGGACATGACCTCCCGGCGCCACCTGCGCTGCCATGGCCCGCGCCAGCGCGCCGGGGCCGCAGCCCACCTCGAGCACGCGCAATCCCGGGGCGAGCGGCAGCGCATCCAGCACGGCGCGCAGCCGGGGCGAAAGCGCGGTCATGCGCGAGACTCCAGGGTGAAGGCGGGCACGTGGCGGCCGTCGATGTCGGTGAATCCGTAGGTCTCGGCCAGTTCGGCCACCCGCAGGACCTTGCCCGTGTGCCGCATCACGTCGGCATCGGCGGCAAGTGCCGCGACGGCGCGGCCGAGATAGCGCGGCGATTCCGTTCGCGCCAGTGTCAGCACTTCCTGCCAATGCGCGTCGTCCGTCGCCTGCGCGGCCAGCATCCATTCGGTGCGCATCCAGCCCGGCGAGAGCGCCAGCGAGGCCACGCCGCGCGGCTGCAGCTCCTCGGCCATGGCGATCGCCAGCCGGTTGATCGCGGCCTTGGCGAGATCGTAGCAGAGGTTGCCGCGCATCACCCGACCTTCGTCCCAGAACGTGGTCGCAACGATCAGGCCGCGGCCGCGGGCCGCCATGCGCGGGGCGACGGCTCGGGCGGCCAGCCAGTGCAGCCGGGCGCCGCCGTCGATCATCGCCGGCCAGTGCGACAACGACTGTTCCCAGAAGGGCTGGTCGAAGCGGCCGTCGAAGCTTTCGTGCCCGCCCCAGGCATTGTTGACCAGAAGATCGATTGCGCCCGTCTCGCGCTCGATCCGCGCGACAAGCGTCTCGACCGCCTCGGCATCGCCATGATCGCAGGCCATCGGAATGCCGAAACCGCCGGCAGCGGTGACGGCCTCGGCCGTGTCCTCGATGCAGCCGGGCGCAGCGGCAAGGCCCGACAGCCCCAGAATACCGCCGTAGCCCGCAGCCGGCCGTTCGCGCGTGCTGCGCCCCGTCACCACGACGACGGCACCCGCCGCTCCCAGTTCGACCGCAATGCCGCGTCCGGCACCACGGCTGGCTCCGGTGACGAGTGCGATGCAGTCCTTGAGCGGGCGGTCGGGTTCGGGCATGTCCGTGTCCTGTGATGGCGAGTGACAAGGTCCTATTCTGCCGAACCGACTGCCGTCTTGGACGAACCCGAAATGGCAAGTGCGCGGTATTGCGAAGGCGTCATGCCGGCAAAGGCTCGAAAGTCGCGCAGCATATGCGCCTGGTCGTACCAGCCATGCTCAAGGGCAAGACCGGCCCAGTCGGGCCTTGTCAACTCGCGCAGGTGCCGCAGCAGGCCGTGCCAGCGACCGAGACGGCGATGCTCGCGCGGGGTGAGGCCAAGATGCTCGGCGCAGAGTTGCTGCACTCGCCGCTCGCCAAGCCCGAGCACGACAGGCGCATCGCCCCGTGCCAGAGCGGTTGCGAGCCTCGTCGCCGATGTCCGCTCGCCCGCCCGCCAATCCGCGCGGTCGAGTCGGTGCCGCAGCACGTGCCAGAGGGTCTCTCCAAGGCGGTATTGGCTTGTGGCTGCGGCAAGCTGCTCGCCCAAGGCACGGGCATCCGGTCCCCACAGATCGGACAGGGCGATGACCTGCGCGCGCACGGCCGCGACCGGCGCGCCGAGAAGGACCCGCGCCGCAGCGGGCCGGAGCATCAGCGAGAGCCCTGCCATGCGTCCCTGCAAGGTGACCGTCGCGGCGTCCGTCCGCGGACCGAGCACAACAGGCGCGTCCGCCGTGTCGGACAGGTCGAACCAGAGCCGCACGGCGCCGTCGGGAAGGACATGCTCCAGGATCCGCCCGCCGGCCGGCAGCGCCTCGCGCCAGACCAGCGCCTGGCCGATCACCGGACGCAGGTCTGGTGGCACCTCGATACTGCGCGCTTGCGCGCGCGGGGCCTGGGATTCCGGGCCGGGCCCGGTGTCGCCGGGAAGGCTGAGGAAGAGGCGACGGGCAGTATGTCCAAGCGGGTCAGCCGTCATGCCGCGTCTCGAGGAAGACGCTGGAACTTCCGATCGTGCGAGGACTGGCCCCGGCATGCGGTCCGGACTTGCCGCAGACTGGAGCAGGCGAATTCCGAACCCTCGCCGGCCTTTCACAGCGACCGCCCGTCGAAGTGCCGCAGCGGCACCCGGTCCGCATCCACGCCATCGAGGCAGCGGATGTTGATCCCGGCCATCGGGTTGCCCTGCGGGTCCGTGCCTTCGACGAAGGTGTGGATGCCGCAGGTCGGGCAGAAGCGGTGGCGGATCGCGTGGCAACCGAAGGTATAGGTCGCAAGCTCCGCGTCGGCCGTCTCGAGCCGCAGCGCCGCGCGCGGCACGAACCACAGGGGCGCCCCCTTGCGCGCGCAGATCGAACAGTTGCAGGCCATGGCCCCGGTCAGTTCACCCGCGAACGAGAAGGCGACCCTGCCGCAATGGCAGCTTCCCCTGAACTCCATCTCATCTCCTTGTCTGGGTAATCGTCGCATGGCCGCCCCGGTCCGTGCGGCTTTGCCCTGCCAGTCATTGTTGCAGCCTCAGACCCGGACATAGCGCAGGTGCGTGGCCTTTGCGTCGTGGATGACCCCGTCGATGCGGAAGGCGGGCAGGGGCTCGGTCAGATCCTCGAAGAGCCGCTGCCCGCCGCCGAAGAGGACGGGGGCGAGCGCGATCTCGAACTCGTCCACGAGGCCGAGGTTCAGATACTGCCGGACCGTCTCCGCCCCGCCCGAGATGCGGATGTCGCGCCCGCCTGCCACGGCGCGTGCCCTTTCGAGCGCGGCCTCGGGCCCGTCGGTCACGAAGCGGAAGACCGTCCCGCCGGGGCGCGGCCAGTCCGGGCGGGAATTGTGCGTCAGCACGAAGACCGGGGTGCGGAAGGGCGCCTCCTCGGGCCAGCCGATCTCGCCGCCGTCGAACATGCGCCGGCCCATGACATGGGCGCCGGTGCGCTCGAAGGTCCGGCGCACAAGGTCGTTGACCGGCCCGGTCTCGCCGTCCTCGCCCAGCTTCAGCGTCTCGCGCAGGTAGCGCTGGTCGAGCGCCCAGGCCATCAGCGCCCCCCATTTCGCGCCCCAGTCCCGGTAGCCGGGATCGTGGAAATGCGCCATGGTCATGCCCTCGGGCGCCATGTAGCCGTCGAGGCTGAGGGCGATGTTGACGAAGACCTTGGTCATCCGTTTCTCCTGCCTTCGAATGTTCGCGTTCAACCCGGTGTGGCGAGCTTCAATCCGACGATCCCGGCGACGATCAGGGCCGCGCTGACAAGCCGACCGGTGTTCGCAGGCTCACCGAGAAGGAGGATGCCGAGGAGGACCGTGCCGACCGCCCCCACACCGACCCAGACGGCATAGGCCGTGCCGACAGGCAGCGATTTCATGGCTATGCCGAGCAGCCAGAGACTCACGATCATCGAGGCAATCGTCCAGACTGTCGGCCAGAAGCGCGTGAACCCCATCGTGAACTTCAGTCCGATGGCCCAACCTGTCTCGAACAAACCTGCGATCAGAAGCGTAAACCAGGCCAATCCCGTTCTCCCCGCGTCAGCAGTTCCTGTGTTTGCAGACGTCAGCGCGCGGCGGCCTCGGCCTTTCGGTCGGCCAGATGCGCGGCGAGCTTGTCGAGCGTCTGGCCGCCGTATTCGACCGCACCGAAGCCGATTGTGGCGGCGCGCTGCGCGGCGGACGGGTGCATCTGGCGCAGGGTCAGCACCGTCCTGCCGTCGCCTTGCGCATCGAAGGTGACGAGCATGCGGAACCGGCCCGGATCGTCGTCGCGATCGGCGCCGTGCTCGACCTCGATCCGGTGCGGTCGGTCGAGGATCAGGAAGGTCATGCGGTTGTCGTAGCGGGTGCCGTCCGCCGCCACCATGTCGAAGCGCCAGACCCCGCCCGGGCGGATCGCGATCTCGCGCGTCTCGATCGTCATGCCGGCGGGGCCGAACCAGGCGGTGAGCTGGTCGGGGTCGGTCCAGGCCTCCCAGACCGCCTCGCGCGGGGCATCGAGCACCCGGGCAAACACGATCTCGCGGTCGAGCGGCCAGGCGGCCCAGGCGGAGTCAGCGGTCATCGGTCGTGTCCTTCCTGCGGTAGGCCAGATGCGCCTCCAGCCGGTCGAGCCGGCCTTCCCAGGCGGCGATATGGGCGGAAAGCCAGTCCTGCGTCTGGCGCAGTGCCTCGGGGACCAGCGCGCAGCGGCGCACCCGGCCGGTCTTTTCCGTCGCGATGAGGCCGCCGCGCTCGAGCGCCCGGATGTGCTTGAGCATCGTCGGCAGGCCGATGGCGAAGGGCTCGGAAAGTTCCCCCACCGAGGCCGCGCCGCGCGTCAGCCGCGCGACGATGGCCCGCCGCGTCGGGTCGGCGAGGGCGGCAAAGGCCTGGTCGAGTCGGGCATCATGGTTTTCCATGCGGCGAAGTAACCAGCCCGGCGCACCGGCGTCAAGGACATTTCGCCAGGCGGCGAAGTTTCCGCATCCCGGTTCAGATGGTGCGGAGCATCAGGGGTAGCATCCGCCCCGGAATGGCATCCGAGGGCGCATCGGCCACATGGCGGAAGCCGTGCCGTTCGTAGAAGGGCCGCGCCTGCGGGTCCGACAGCAAGCGCACGGCGCGCGCGCCTTCGGCCCGTGCCAGATCGAGCGCGGCCAGCAGGAGCGCACGGCCGATGCCGCGGCCCATGGCGGGCGGATCGACGAAGAGCTGGTCGATCTCGGCAACCCCCTCGCCGTCGGGTGGCAGGACGGCGGCGACGCCGACAAGACCCCCGGCGCCTTCAGCCACCAGCACCCGGCCCGCGGCGAACTGGTCGGGGCGCAGCGCCAGCGCCGGCGCCGCCCGCGCCATGAAGGCCGCATCATAGCCCCAATGCGCCTTGGACCTGACGGCGAGCGCGTGCAGGGCGGGGGACTCGTCCGGGAGGGCGGGGCGGATGATCATCGCTATGCCCCGACACGCGCAGCCTGCAAAGCCGTGATCCGATCCGCGACCATCGTCATCAGCCCGGCGGCACGAAGGGCTGAAAGACCTTTCGGAAGACCGGGGTCGCTTCCAGCGCCGCAGCATGGGCGGCCAGCGCCGGGCAGCCGGAAAGATCGGCCAGGTCGGGGACGGCCGCGGCGAGGTGGCCGAGGACGCAGGCCACCGCGATGTCGGCATGCGTCAGCCGGTCGCCGAACCAGTGGCGGGTGGCGACGGCGGCCCGCTCGGCCTCGAGCCGCGCCAGCGTCGCGGCGATCTGCGTGCGGCAGCGGGCCAGCCAGGCCTCCGATGGCATCGCATGGAAGGCGCGCTCATAGAAGGCGGCCACGCCCTTGTCCATCAGGCCGGAGGCCAGCGCCGAGACCCGCAGCACCTCGCGCCGCAGGGGACCGGCGCGCGGGCAGAGCGCCCGGTCCTCGGGCACGAGGCCGTCGAGGTAATCGAGGATGGCGAAGGTGTCGGTCAGCGCCGTGCCGTCGTCGAGCAGCAGCACCGGCACGCGGCCCAGCGGATTGACCTCCTGCAATGCCGCGAAGTCACCCGCGACCGACCAGGGCCGATGCCCGAAGGGCAGGCCGTAGAGCTTGAGCGCGATCCCGACGCGCCGGACGAAGGAGGAATCGTATTGGCCGATCAGAAACATACCGCAACCCCATCTGGAACATTCAAGGAACATCGCCAGGGTCGGATGTCAAGTGCAAGGGGATACACCCGGCGGCAGTCCTTCGAGCCTTAGGACACGCGCGCGGCTGGGGCGCGGGGCTGCGATGACACGGAACCGTCCCGGACGACAGACTGCTGCGGTGGGAGGCTGTTCTTGCTTTGCGCTCGTCGTTCGTCACGACGGCGCAGCCGCAAGTGGTCCCAGATGCGCGCGGATTTCGCGGGCGATCAGGTCGGGGGCGACGACGTGCCATTCGCCCGGCAGGCTCCTGTGCCGCGCGCCCGGGATCAGGCGCGCCGCGGCTGCGGCCGATCCGGTGAGATCCTCGCTGCTGCCGGCGCTGTCGAGCACCAGCGTCGGCACCGCGACGGCGGCGAGCACGTCCGGCCCCATCGCGTCCGACAGGCGGCAGTCATGCACGAGGGTCGGTGCTATGGCGACCATCCGCGCCCATCGGTCGGTGCCGCGCAGGTCGGCGACCATCTCGTCGGGCACGCCGATGGCGGTGTGGAAATGGGCCACGGCGTCCTCGGGTCGCCCGGCGCGGACCAGTTCGGCCAGTTCATCCGTAAGCGGATCGGGCCCTTCCTGCGCCCCGTCCCGGAGCGGCGGCTCCATGAGAACGAGGCCCGCGAGCGGTACACCGCGCGCGGCGGTATGCAACGCCAGCAGCGCGCCGGAGGAATAGCCGTAAGCGAAGGCCCGGCCACCCAGTGCCGCGATCAGGGCGGCCAAGTCCTCGACCTCGCGTTCAGGGGCGTAGGGTGGGGTCTCGCCGCTCTCGCCCCGGCCGCGCCGGTCGTAGCGGCAGACGGCAAAGTCCGGCGTCAGCAGCGGCACGAGATCGTCGAAGGCGCTGAGGCCCCGATAATGCCCCGCCGGTTCGATCAGGATCAGGGCGGGGCCGCTGCCTGCCCGCTCGAAGGCGATCGGCGTTCCGTCTCCGGATTTGACGAAGGATGATCTGGACACGGTGCCCTCCTGTCGGTACTGATGAGTACCGGATATGCCGACAGGATGAGTACTGTCAAGTACCACAAGGAACCCCCGTGCCGGAAACAGCCAAGCGACCGCCGCGCCCCCAGCCCGACGACGTCCGCCGGGCGATCCTCGACGCGACGCTGCAGATCTATCTCGAGAAGGGATACGCAGGCACCGGCACCGACGAGATCGCCGCGCGCGCGTCGGTCTCCAAGCAGACGATCTATCGCCATTTCGCGGACAAGGACGACCTGGTGCGCGCCGCGGTCCTGCGCCTGATCGCCGATGCCGAAGCGCAGGGGGCGGAGAGCTTCGACGCACTGGAAGCCTCGGACGACCTCGAGGCGGATCTGCGCCGGTTCGCCCGGCAGCATCTCGTCGATGTCATCCAGCCCGACATCATGCGCCTGCGGCGCCGGATCATCGCCGAGGTGGAGCGCTTTCCCGATGTCGCGAAAGCCTGGTACGAGGCCGCGCCGCAGCGGGCGCAGGAAAAGCTTGCGGCTGCCTTCGCCCGCCTGCAGGCGCGCGGACTGCTGCGGATGGCGGATCCGCTGCTCGCGGCAGAGCAGTTCAACTGGCTGATCCTGTCGGGCCCGATGAACCGGGCGATGTTCGATCCCGGCACGGTTGGCGATGACTCGCGGCACGCGGCCTATGCGGATGCGGCGGTGGACGTGTTCCTGGCCGCCTACGGGACGGCGGCGGCACGATCGCGCCGAAGGGGCGCCGCGGGCGACTGACACGCGGGATTCGACGCATGCTTTTCAGACGCAAGGTTCTCGAGCGCATCGTTCGGGGCGAGATCACGATCGCCTTCCGCAGATGGCGCAGGCCCACGGTCAGGAGCGGCGGCAGGCTGCGCACGCCGGTTGGCGAGCTCGCCATCGAGCGCGTCGTAATGACGAGTCCCGAGGCCATCGTTGACGCCGATGCGCGCGCGGCCGGGTTCGCGGACCGCGCCGAGGCATTGTCCGCTTTGCGCGCGGGCGACGGCCGGCTTTACCGGATCGAGTTCCGGCTGGCGCGCGACGATCCGCGCCAGGGCCTGGCGCGCAGCGACGATCTCGATGCGCAGACGGCTGCCGCAGTTCGCGAGACCCTGCGCCGCCTCGACGACCGCAGCCATGGCCCGGACTGGACCTTTCCGTACCTCGTCCTCGTTTCCGAGCATCCCGGCGCCGCGGCGGCCGAGCTCGCCGGGCTTCTCGGGGTTGGGAAGGCCGAACTGAAGCGCCGGATGCGGAAGCTGAGGGAACTGGGTCTGACCGAGAGCCTGGAAATCGGCTACCGGCTCAGTCCTCGGGGCGCAGCGTTTCTCGGCTGGCTGGCAGCGTCAGAGCGGCACGCCTGAGCGCGGGAGCGGCGGGACTGTTGGGCCGGGATCGCCTCCGCCCGGTGCCGCGCCCTTCGTCGGGAACCGGAGGACCGGTCAGACCGGATCGGCGCGGGTGAAGATCAGCTTCAGGCCGGAATAGCCGAAGAAGGCCGCGGCAAGCCCGTCGATTCCGCGGCGGGCGCGGCGCTAGGTCGTGGACTCAAAGCTGTCTGATCCAGAGTCTGACTGCGGCGAGAATGACGGCGGCGAGGAAGTTGCGGGCGGTTTTGTCGTAGCGGGTGGCGATGCGCCTGAAGTGCTTGAGCCTGTTGAAGAAGCGTTCGACGAGGTTGCGGTGGCGGTAGAGGTCGGGATCGATGGAGC
>Ga0209909_100290_pt1 | contig 49408 bp, 61 predicted proteins | sample FECB22metaG_FD_188302 | JGI IMG/M metagenome (GOLD analysis project Ga0209909, IMG submission 188302) | Cyanobacterial communities from the Joint Genome Institute, California, USA - FECB-22 (SPAdes) (version 3) | ecosystem: Environmental > Aquatic > Thermal springs > Hot (42-90C) > Microbial mats... | reverse complement strand
GTCTGGGCGGCATCCGGCGGCGGCGCGGCGTCCAGCCCGGCCAGGGGTGGGGCGTTCAGGGCATCGACATCGGCCAGCTGACCAAAGCTCTGGAACAGCAGCACCCGCACATAGTCGATCGCGCCGCGGTCGCTGAACAGCTTGACCCGCAGATTGCCGTCCAGCCCCCGTGCCACGACCCCGACCGGCAGGCCCCGCGGAAAGCCGCCGCCGTCGCCGGAGGTCAGCACCCGGTCTCCGTCCTGGACCACGTTCTGGCCCCGCACGAAGGTCAGGCGCGGGTTGTCGCTGCCGTCCCCGGTCAGGATCGCCCGTGCGTCGGTCCGCTCGATCAGCACCGGCGTCCGGCTGGCCACGTCGATCAGCAGCATGACGCGGCTGACGGACGGCGTCGTCCCCACGATCCGCCCGACCACGCCCTGTTCGTTCATGACCGGATTGCCGATCCGCACCCCGGCCTGGCTCCCGACATTGATCAGGCGCGACTTGGCGAACGGTCCCCTCGCCTCGCTGACCGTCGCGCCGCTGGCCATGGCCACGGGCGGATCGGTGCGGATGCCCAGCAGGGCCTCATAGCGCGCATTGACCGACTTCATGGCGATGGCCGCGTCGCGCCATTCGCGCAGCTCGGCGTTCTCGGCCTTCAGCCGCCGGTTCTCGGACACGGCGAAGAAATAGCCGCCGATATGATCCCCGACCGCGCCGAACCAGCGCACCGGCGCCGCGAACACCCCGCCGACCGGTGCCACGGTCGCGGTGAACCCGGCCCGGACCGGATTGACCCGGCCCTCGCCCACCGCCGCGCGGTCGCCCAGCATCAGCACGATCGAGCCGATCAGGGCGACGAGCACCACCACCGCGGCGGTCCATGCCAGCGGTACCTTCAGATTCTCGAACGGTCCGTCGCGAAACGCCACGGCCAGCCTTCCACAAAGAGGGTCAGAATCACCGGGCGGCGGCCCGGCCCGGCCAGCCTATCGCAAAAAGCGAGTCGGCGGGCCGCGGCGAAGTCGGATCACAGGGCCGAGTCGAGGATGCCCTTCATCCAGCGCGGATGCTCCAGCACCCGTCCGCAACCGATGGCCACGCACGACAGCGGATCGTCGGCCACCGACACCGGCAGGCCGGTGTGATCGCGGATTTCTGTATCCAGCCCGCGCAGCAGCGACCCACCGCCGGTTAGCATGATCCCCTTGTCCGAGATGTCCGCCGCCAGCTCCGGCGGCGTCGCCTCCAGCGCCACCTTCACCGCATCGATGATCTGCGACACCGGCTCGGCCAAAGCCTCCGCCGCCTGCCGCTCGCTCATCCGCACCTCGCGTGGCACGCCCTGCATCAGATCGCGGCCCTTGACCTCGATCGACAGGCCTTCGCCGTCGGCCGGGATGCGGGCGGTGCCGATGTCCTTCTTGATCCGCTCGGCCGTAGTCTCGCCGATCAAGAGGTTATGGTTGCGGCGCATATAGCTGATGATGCTGTCGTCCATCTTGTCGCCGCCGACGCGGACCGACTTGGAATAGACGATGCCCGAAAGCGACAGCACGGCCACCTCGGTCGTGCCGCCGCCGATGTCGACGACCATCGACCCGGTCGGCTCATGGATCGGCAGGCCCGCGCCGATCGCGGCGGCCATCGGCTCGTCGATCAGCCCGACCCGGCGCGCCGAGGCGTTCAGGCACGAATCGTTGATCGCCCGCCGCTCCACCGCCGTGGCACCCGACGGCACGCAGACGATGATCTTGGGGTTCACGAAGCCGCGGCGGTTGTGAACCTTGCGGATGAAATATTTGATCATCTCCTCGGCGACTTCGAAGTCGGCGATGACCCCGTCGCGCATCGGGCGGATGGCTTCGATATGGCCCGGCGTGCGGCCCAGCATCTGCTTGGCCTCCAGGCCGACGGCGTGGACGATCTTCCGTCCACCGACATTCCGCAGGGCGACCACGGACGGTTCGTTCAGGACGATGCCCTTGCCCTTCATGTAGATGAGGGTGTTGGCCGTCCCCAGGTCCATGGCGATGTCGTTGGAGATGACGCCGAAGAGGGATGAAATCATGGGCGTGGGCTACCGTTCGTCTTGCAGGCCAATGGGCATAATCGCGACGCCGCTCCGGCGATTTTGCCCCGCCGCGGACATCCCCTGCCCGCAACATCTCATCGTCTTCGCCGGATCGACTGTCGGCCCGTTTGCCCGCATGGCGAGGCGATTACAAGCCCCGATCCACGCCCCGTGAAACCATCCCCAACGGTCAGACAGGCGCGATCCCCTGGGCCTGAAGCGCGCGCTGAACGGCCGGTCTGGCCTGCACCCGATCCAGATGGTCGTTCAGCTTGGGAAAGGCCGCCGCATCCAGCATCCCGGCCTGCCGCGCCCAACGTGTGAACACCGACAGATAGCCATCCGAGAGCGACCACCACTCCCCCAGCACCCACGGCCCCTCCAGCAGATGGTCCTCGACCAGCCGGTATTTGGCCAGCGCCATCTCCGCCGCTTCGGCCCTGGCATCCCCCGTCAGCGGCGGCCGCGAGAACAGCACCTTGCCGATCGCCGGATGCAGCGACGAGGCGAAGAATCCGTTCGCCGTATGGAACCGCGCCATCTCGAACGCATCGTCCAGCGGCGCCAATGCCTTGTCCGCATGGGTCTGCGCCACATAGGTCAGGATCGCCGTGTTCTGGGTGATCACGCCGCGATCGGTCTCCAGCGCCGGCGTCACCCCCGCCGGATTGACCGCCAGATACTCCGGCGTCTTCTGCTGACCGGTCTTCAGATCGATCGAGACGCCCTCATAGTCGGCCTGGGCCTCCTCCAGAGCGATGTGCGAGGCGAGCGCGCAGGCCCCCGACGAATAGTACAGCTTCAGCATGACGGTCTCCGGTGCACAGGAATCGAGGCTCTAAGTGACCCGCCCCGCCGATCGTTTCAACCGGCGTCGATCCGCCGCTCCTCACGCCGCTTCACCACCTCGCGCACCGCCAGCATGATCGCCAGCCACGCCACCGCCACCCCCGCCAGGATCGCCGAGGTCCACACCCCGTCCCCGCTGACCGCGCTCATGAACGACCCCCCGAAAAACGCCACCAGCGCCGTCTTGGGCAGCACCCCCAGCGCGCACCCGGCCAGGAACCCCACAAACGACGCCCGCGCCGCCCCGAACGCCATATTGACGACGATGAACGGTGCCGACGGGACATTGCGGATCATGAAGCTGGCATAGAAGGCATTCCTGCCGACGAATCGCTTCAGCCGCTCGGTCGTCCGCCCCCCGAACCGCTCGACCGCCCGCGCCGTCGGCCCCCGCCCCAGCCAATAGGTCACCGCCGCCGACACCACCGTCGCCAGCCAGCTGTAGCCGAACCCGAACCACGGACCGAACGCCACCACACAGGCCGCGATCAGGATGAATTGCGGCACCCCCAGGAACGCCGACACCACGAACACCACGACCGTCGCCACGAGCCCCCACGGGCTGTCGCTGAACCCGTTCAGCCACGCCTCGAGCCGCGCCTCGGCCTCCAGCCCCAGCTGCGACTTGCCGACGGCGAACAGCACCGTCACCGCCCCCAGCAACAGCACGGTCGCCAGCAGCGCCCGCCACCGCCGCGCCTCCATGTTGAGCAGGAAATCGATCAGACCGCGCATCGATGCCGCCTTAGCATCGGCCCCGACATCGTGCGAGGCGCGGTTTGCGAGCGCTTTCGCATCTGCGTAAGGATGCAGCGCACGACGCCGCTCCCTCGGAGTCGTCCAGACGGGAAATATCGATGTCCAGCCTGCAATCCTCCGCCCTCGCCCGCGTCAAGCCGTCGGCCACCCTGGCCGTCACCGCCAAGGCGCGCGAGCTCAAGCGCCAAGGTCGCGACATCATCGGCCTGGGCGCCGGCGAGCCCGACTTCGACACCCCCGACAACGTGAAACAGGCCGCCATCGCCGCCATCCAGCGCGGCGAGACCAAATACACCGACGCCGACGGCATGCCCGAGCTCAAGGCCGCCATCGTCGCCAAATTCGCCCGCGAGAACGGCCTGACCTACGCCGCCGCCCAGATCCACGTCGCCACCGGCGGCAAGGCGGTGATCTACAACGCCCTTCTGGCCACCCTGTCGCCCGGCGACGAGGTCATCGTGCCCGCCCCCTACTGGGTCAGCTATCCCGACATGGTCCTTCTGGCCGGCGGCGAGCCGGTCGAGGTCGTGGCCGCCGAGGCCGACGGCTTCAAGCTGCGCCCCGAGGTGCTCGAGGTCGCGATCACGCCCCACACCAAATGGCTGATCCTGAACTCCCCCTCCAACCCGACCGGTGCCGCCTACACCCGCGCCGAGCTCGAGGCCCTGGCCGAAGTCCTGCGCCGTCATCCCCACGTCTGGGTGCTGACCGACGACATGTACGAACACCTGACCTATGGCGATTTCGAATACGCCACGATCGCCCAGATCGCGCCGGACCTGTACGACCGCACCCTGACCGTCAACGGCGTGTCCAAGGCCTATGCCATGACCGGTTGGCGCATCGGCTATGCGGGCGGGCCCAAGCCCCTGATCGACCTGATGCGCAAGGTTGCCAGCCAGACCACCTCCAACCCCTCGTCCATCAGCCAATGGGCCGCCGTCGAGGCCCTGAACGGCCACCAGGATTTCATCGCCGAACGCAACCGCGCCTTCGAACAGCGCCGCGACCTGGTCGTCTCCATGCTGAACCAGGCCACCGGCATCCGCTGCCCGAACCCTGAGGGTGCCTTCTATGTCTATCCCTCGATCGAGGGCCTGATCGGCAAGACGACGGACACCGGCACGGTCATCGACACCGACGAAACCTTCGCCTCCGCCCTGCTGGAGGCCGAGGGCGTCGCCGTCGTCCACGGCGCGGCCTTCGGCCTGAGCCCCTATTTCCGCATCAGCTACGCCACCAGTGACGCGGTTCTCGAGAAAGCGTGCGAGCGCATCCAGCGGTTCACGGCAAGCTTGAGGTAACCCGCGTCAGGCCGCGCGGCTGACCGCGAAATCGGCCAACTGTTCCAACGCCGCACGCCAGTCGCCCTTCGGCAACACCGCCAACGCCGCCTTGGCCGCGTCGGCATACTCCCCCGCCGCGTCCAGCGTGGCCGACACCGCGCCCGTGCCGACGATCAACTCGCGCGCCCGGCGGAAGTCGTCCTCGCCGCGCTGGCCCTTGTTGATCGTGCGGTCCCAGAAGGCGTCCTCGCGCCCCCGCGTCCTTGCCACCGCCAGCAGCAGCGGCAACGTCACCTTGCCCTCGCGGAAATCGTCGCCGGCGTTCTTGCCCAGCGTCTCGGACGACCCGCCGTAGTCCAGCGCATCGTCGGCCAGCTGGAACGCCAGCCCCAGGTTCAGCCCGTAAGACCGCAGCGCCGCCACAGTCCGGTCGTCGGCTCCCACGCCCACCGCCCCGGCCTCGGCGGCGGCGGCGAACAGTTCGGCGGTCTTGGCCGAGATGATGCGCAGATAGGTCTCCTGGTCCAGGTTCAGGTCATGCGCCCGCGTCAGCTGCAGCACCTCGCCCTGGCTGATCACGCTCGACGCCTGGGCCAATATGCCCAGGGCCCGCATCTGGCCCGTCTCGACCATCAGCTCGAACGCCCGGGCGAACAGGAAATCCCCCACCAGCACACTGGTCGCCGCACCCCAGATCAGATGCGCGGCCACCTTGCCGCGCCGCCGCTCGGACCCGTCCACCACATCGTCGTGCAGCAGGGTCGCCGTATGGATGAACTCCACCGCTGCGGCCAGTTTCAGCGGATGGGCCATCTCCGCCCCGCCCGCCGCCCGCGCCGCCGCGATGGTCAGCAACGGGCGCAACCGCTTGCCCCCCGCCGACACGATATGTTCGGCCAGCATCGGGATGACCGGCACCTGGGACTGCATCCGGTCCAGGATCAGCGCATCGACAGCCGCCATGTCGCCCTTGGCCAGCCGGGCCAGGGCGTCCACGTCACCCTTGGGCCGGGCTGCGGTCAGAACTGCGGCGTCCAAATGCGGAACTCTTTCGTCGATACGGCGCGTCGGAGAGGCGGCGTCGTCAGGAAATACGCCGTCCCCGCTTGCGGGGTTGCGATCAGGCGGACAATGGTCATCGGGCCATGAAGGGTCAAGCCGCGTGACCGTCGCATCTCCCATGCCAGAAGACGCCCCCGACGTCACGGAAAACACCCTGCTGGACGGCCGCGTCCGCCTGCGCCAGCCCGCGCGCGGCTACCGCGCCGGCATGGACGCCGCCCTCCTCGCCGCCGCCGTCCCCGCCCGCCCCGGCGACCGTGTCCTCGAGGCCGGCTGTGGCGCGGGCGCCGTCCTGGCCCAGATCGCCGCCCGCTGTCCCGGCACCCTGCTGACCGGCCTGGAACGCGACCCCGCCGCCGCCGACCTCGCCCGTCAGAACGCCGCCCTCAACGCCATCGCCGACCGAACCACCATCCTGACCGGCGACGTCGCCGCCGGCTTCCGCCCCCTGGCCCGCCCCCCCTTCGGCTGGGCCGTCTCCAACCCCCCCTTCTTCGACGACGAGACCGCCCTGCGCGCCCCCGCCCCCGGCAAGCGCGCCGCCTGGATCGCCGACGACGGCCTGTCCGCCTGGACCACCTTCCTGATGCAAGGCGTGCGAGAGGGCGGCCGCATCGTCCTCATCCACCGCGCTGACCGCCTGGCCGACATCCTGTCCCTGCTGGCCCCCAAATGCGGCTCCTTCACCATCCGCCCCATCCACGCCTTCGCCGAAGACCCCGCCAAGCGCGTCCTGGTCCAGGCCATCCGCACCGGCCGCGCCCCCCTGCGCCTGCTCCCGCCCCTGATCCTCCACGACCGCTCGGGCACCAAACACACCGCCCAGGCCGAGGCCATCCTGCGCGGTGAGGCCGACCTGGCGTTCTGAATCCCCCACCTCCGCTCATCCCGGCGAATGCCGGGACCCAGATCAAAATTGCCGGCGGCAGGCATCGGCCGACGGTTTCGCTGATCCAGGGTCGAGAATTTGCATCTGGGTCCCGGCATTCGCCGGGATGAACGGAACAGTTTGGACACTCACTGACGGTCACCGTTAACCCCCCGCTCACCACCCCTGCCAACCCGATCTTCACCGCATCGGCCCCATAACCGTCCCGAAACGAGCCAGTCCGTCAGAGGCCGGCCGAGACGTGATAAGGGTGCCCCATCCCATGGCCAAGACCGTCCTCGTGGTCGACGACGACCCCACCCAGCGCCGCCTGGTCCAGGCCGTGCTGGACCGTGAGGGCTATGCCGTGGTCCACGCCGAATCCGGCGGCGAAGCCATCGATCGCCTGACCAAGGGCGGCGGGGCCGACGTGATCCTGCTGGACATGGTCATGCCGGGCATGAGCGGCCTGGAATGCTTGGCCGAGATCCGCACCGCCGGCGTCACCACCCCGGTCATCGTCCTGACCGCCAACGGCGGCATCGACAGCGTGGTCAAGGCCATGCAGGCCGGGGCCCAGGACTTCTTCGTCAAGCCGGCCAGCCCCGAACGCATCCTGGTCGGCATCCGCAACGCCCTTCAGATGACCCAGCTGACCCGCGAGGTCGGCCGGCTCAAGAAACACGTCTCCGGCCGCACTTCCTTCGACGACCTGGTCGGCGACAGCCAGCCCATGCGTCTGGTCAAGGCCTTCGGGGCCCGCGCCGCCAAGGCCTCCATCCCCGTCCTGATCACTGGCGAGAGCGGCGTCGGCAAGGAGGTCATCGCCCGCGCCCTGCACGGTGCCTCCGACCGCGCCGGCCGCCCGTTCGTGGCGGTCAACTGCGGCGCCCTGCCCGCCAATCTGGTCGAGTCGATCCTGTTCGGGCACGAAAAGGGCAGTTTCACCGGCGCCACCGACAAACACCTCGGCAAATTCGCCGAGGCCAGCGGCGGCACCCTGTTCCTAGACGAGATCGGCGAATTGCCGCTGGACATGCAGGTCAAGCTGCTGCGCGCCCTGCAGGAAGGCGAGATCGACCCCGTCGGCGCCAAACGCCCGGTCAAGGTCGACGTCCGCATCGTCTCGGCCACCAATCGCGATCCGTCGCAACAGGTCAAGGACGGCCAGTTCCGCGAGGATCTGTTCTACCGCCTGAACGTCTTCCCGATCGAGGCCCCGGCGCTCCGCGACCGCCGCGAGGACATCCCCGCCCTGGTCGACCACTTCATCGCCCGCTTCAACGCCGAGGAAGGCCGCAAGATCGTCGGCGCCGCGCCTGAGACGGTCGCGATGCTGACCGCCTTCGACTGGCCCGGCAACGTCCGCCAGCTGGAGAACGCCGTCTACCGCGCCATTGTCCTGGCCGACGCCCCGCATCTTCAGCCGCACGACTTCCCGGCCATCTCGGGCGTGGCCATGCCGATGCCGATGGCCGAGGCGGGTGATCCCCAACCTGTCCCCGGCCTGCCCACAGATCTGTCCACAGCCTTCGCGGCACCGGACCAGCCGATCCGCATCCTGGACGCCGGCGGCCACCTGCGCACGCTGGAGGACATCGAGCGCGACCTGATCCAGCACGCGATCGAGGTGTACGCCGGCCATATGTCCGAAATTGCCCGCCGCCTCGGCATCGGCCGCTCAACCCTGTACCGCAAGGTCCGCGAACAGGGATTGGAAGGCGTGTTGAAGGAAGCTAGCTGAGCCTTTGGAACGTCGGCACCCGCCGCCGGTTTTGCTCCGTGACAGGAGCAACACGGAGGTCGACATGGCCAAATCTCGCAAGACCAAAAGCCCGCTGCCCAAGCGCGTGGCGGGCCTCAAGGTGCCTCGGGAGCTGCGCAAGGGCCGGACCGGCCGACTGCTCGCCTCGCCTCTGGGCATCGCCATCATGTCCGAGCTGGCGGTGCGTGCGGGGGTCGGTGCGGCCCGATCCCAGTCCCGACCGGGGTCGTCCACCCGCCGTTTCGCCGATCATCCGGTCGACAGCTTGAAGGCTCTGGGGACCGACGCCCGCGACACGGGGGCGGATACGGCCGGGGCGGTTCGGGCCGCCTTCGCCGCCGCCGCCGACGCCTTTACCGAGGCCCTGCAGGCGCACCGCGACGAGGGGCCGGATCGCCCAAAACGGTCTCGCCCGACCGCACCGGCGGGCGCGCACTGACGATCCTGCCGCCTCGAACACAGGAGGCGAACACGGGCCCGGCCGCCCGGGCCCACCCGATCCGTGACCGGTTGGGCGACTGGGCGCTGTCCCGGGCCAGTCGCAAGGCGGCGCGAGAGGCCCGGACGCTGGCGGATGCGCCGCGTGTCGCGACGGTTTGGCCGTGGCAGGCACGGCGATCGGGCCAGACCTTCCGCGCCTTCATCCAGATCAACGTCCTGCCGAAGGCCCGCTAGCGGCGCAGAAGGCGGTCTCGTGCGGCGTTCAGTCGGGCGGCCAGTCCTTCGGTCCCACCCTGATCGGGGTGGGCCCGGCCCATCAGCCGTCGCCAGGCCGCATTGATCGCCTCGGGCGTCGCGTCCGGCCCCAGACCCAGAATCGACCGCGCCTCGGCGTCGTCGATCCGGTCCCTGCGCGCCGGAAGGACTCGAATGCGGGAAGCGACGACCAGATACAGCCCCGCCGCGACCAACCCGCCGCCGACCAGCCAGGAGCCACGGCTAAGCGCCAGCATTCCGCCGCCCAGCATGGCCGTGGCGATCATCGTCGCCGCGATCCGCCACTGCCCCCGGCGCGGCCCCTCGCTCTGTCGGCCCAGCCGTACCAGGGCCCACACCGCCAGTGCCGCCAGACCCAGCCAGATCAGACCCATCGACGGTCCTTAAGCCGCCGCTTCCAGCGGAATCAGGGCGTCCTCCAGGCCCAGGGCCTGCATGAGGTTTCGCAGTTCCTGCCGCGCCGCGACATGGGCCAGCGACACCGCCACCGGCCGGATCTCGTTCGACAGATCGGCCACCGTCAGGCCGAACGGAAACAGCTCGCGATAGATCACCCGATCCCGCAGCCCCGGCCCGACCCGGAACCCGACCCGCTTGGCCAGTTTCTGCAGCTTCTCGTCCAGCCGTCGCCGGTTGCGCGCCTCGGCAACGGCCAGGCGGTTGGTCATCACGATCCAGTCGATCGCGGCGTGACGGCCCTCGGCCACGGCCCTCTGCTTGCGCGCCTCCCAGACGCTCTCGGAATAGATCGACGGCTTCAGCAACTCCAGCGTCACCGGATCGACCTGACCCAGCAGGTCGAAATCCACGAAACTGTCGTTCATCGGCGTCACGATCTGGTCGGCTCGCCCGTGTGCCGCCCGCGACAGGGCCGTATCCCCGCCCGGCGTGTCGATCAGCACCACGTCGCAGCCGGCACAGGCCGAGAACGCCGCCTCGAACGTCTCGATCTGGATCGCCTCCTCGGCCTTGGCCAGGATCTTGCCGTCGCCCATTTCCGGCTCGAACGGCTGCGGCAGGGTGAAACCATTGGCTTCGGTCCACGCCCCGCGATTGGCGAAGAATTTGGCCAGCGACCGCTGCCTCAGGTCCAGGTCGATGATCGCCACCAACTTGCCCGCATGCAGCAGGGCGGTCGCGATATGGATGGCCAGGGTGGACTTGCCCGCCCCGCCCTTTTCATTGCCGACGACGATGACCTGGGGCTGCGCCATGATCCGGGTAACTCGCTACGAGGCGGCGCCGACTCGCCCGGACGCCAGAGGCCGTCAAAATCGAGGCCCGCCCGCCAAAGGTCAACGAACAACTGTCCGATAGCTGGGGACGACGCCCGATCAGCTCTGGCCGGCGCACCAGGGATCGGTCGCCGCCACCGCCGCGCACAGCGCCGACGCCTCCGCCACCGGGGCCGAAAGCCTCAGCCGAACCAGCTCCCTGCCATCGACCCGCACCGTCTCGAAACGCGGGTCCAGCCCCGCCAGCAGACCGGCCTCGGTCTGCGACAACCGCGCCCAGGCCGCCTGGGCCGCCGCCGGACTGCCATAGGCCCCCAACTGGATCGTGCGGGTCTCGGCGGACGCGGCGGGCGGTTCCCCGACATCCGCCTCACCGGCGCGCGCCTCCCGTTCGGTCAGCCCGAGGGTCGGCATCGAAACCTCGGGCACGATATCCATCGCAGGGCGAAGAATGCCGTCGCGTGCGTCCCAAAGCTCATGCGGGGTCATGACCTCGACTCGAACGGCGGGCCTCGAACCGGTGTCCGCATCCGATCCGACACGGCGCTCCGACCGCATATCCGGTGCCCCATCCAGCGGAACCTCGGCCACCGACCGGGCCATCGTCTCGAACGGCGCCTCGGCATCGACCGCCCCGCACGCGGCCGCGCTCAGCCCCAGCAGGGCCATCAGCACTGGACGAAGCGTTCCGGCGGGCGTCATAAGCCCAGCCCTAGCCGGCCGGGCCTTGAAACGCGGTGCACGAACAGGGTTAAGACGGAAACCATGAGCGACACCTCCTCCTCTCTGCCCATCGCACGAACGGTCGTTTCGTTGCGCGAGGCGGTCCGCGACTGGCGCCGTCAGGGCCTGACCGTGTCTTTCGTGCCGACCATGGGCGCGCTGCACGCCGGCCACATGGCCCTGGTCGCCGAGGCCGCCGCCCGCGCCGACCGCGTGGTCACCAGCGTCTTCGTCAACCCCACCCAGTTCGCCGCCCACGAGGACCTCGGCACCTACCCCCGTCAGGAGGCCCAAGACGCCGCCCTGCTGGCCGAGACGGGCTGCCACTTGATGTTCGCCCCCACGCCGGCCGAGATGTACCCAGACGGCTTCGCCACCGCCGTTACCGTCGCCGGCCCGTCCCAAGGCCTGGAGACCGACTTCCGTCCCCATTTCTTCGCCGGCGTGGCCCTCGTCGTCGCCAAACTGCTGAACCAGGTCCAGGCCGACGTCGCCGTCTTCGGCGAAAAGGACTGGCAACAGCTGATGGTCGTCCGCCGCCTGGCCCGAGACCTCGACATCCCCACCGACATCTCGGGCGTCGCGACCCAGCGCGACGGCCACGGCCTGGCGCTGTCCTCGCGCAACGCCTATCTGACCGAGCCCGAACTGGACATCGCCCGCCGCCTCAACGGCATCCTGGCCGAGGCCGCCGCCGCCACATCCAGCGGCACCCCGCCCGCCGAGGCCGAGGCCACCGCCACCCAGGCCCTCCTGGCCGCCGGCTTCCACCCCGTCGACTACGTCGCCATCCGCCGCGCCGAGGACCTCGCCCCCCTCACCGGCCCGACCGACGCCGCCGCCCGCATCCTCGCCGCCGCCTGGCTCGGCAAGACCCGGCTGATCGACAACATGGCGGTGTAATCCCTTTCTCTTTCGTCATCCTCCGGCGAGCGCAGCGGAGACCGGGGGACCCAGCGGCGCGCGAGAGCGCGAACCTGTCGCGGACGCATGTGTCGAACGCCGTGCGTGAACAGGTCGCCTGTCGGCACCACCGGGTCCCCCGGTCTCCGCTGCGCTTCGCCGGAGGATGACGAAAACACCGAACCGTGATATGTCAATGCTCACTCGGGGGAGCTCATGACATGACCAATCGAACGACAGCTGTTCTTGTCTCCAGCCTGATCCTCGCCGGCCTCTCCGCCTGCGACCCCGGCTCCCCCGCCGAGGCCACCCAAGCCCCCCCGGCGTCCAACCCGCCCCGCGTCGTGGCCGCGACCGACATCGCGGCCGGTCGCTATCTGGTCCTCGTCGGTGGCTGCAACGACTGCCACACCCCGGCCTATGCCCGCACCAACGGCGCCCAGCCGCCCGAGGCCGAATGGCTGCGCGGCAGCACCGAGGGCCACACCGGCCCCTGGGGCACCAGCTACGGCAAGAACCTGCGCCTGACCGTGGCGGACAAGACCGAGGACGAATGGGTCACCCTGCTCGACACCGGAACCAGTATGCCCCCGATGCCCTGGCCCAGCGTCCGCGCCATGTCCGAAGCCGACAAGCGTGCGCTCTATCGCTACATCAAGTCGTTGCCGGGCGAGGTGGGTGAACAGGCCCCGGCCGCCCTGCCTCCCAGCGGGGCCTAATCTTCTCCCGCTAATCGACACGTGGCGGTGTGACCCCATCCTTTCGTCATCCTCCGGCAAGCCGCGTCTTCACGGCTCAGACCGGGGGACCCAGCGGCGCGCGAGAGCGCGACCCTATCGCAGACACCGGCCTCGAGCATCGTTGCTGAACAGGTCGCCTTCGGCGCTGCTGGGTCCCCCGGTCTCCGCTGCGCTAGGCCGGAGGATGACGAAAGAAAAAGGGCGACCCGATCGCCCGGGCCGCCCTCTCAAATCCAACAATGTCGCCGGAAACCTACGCCTCGTCGTCGTTCTCCGCCGAGAACACCGGACCAGAGTCCTTGCCCTTGGCATCGACGTCGCGATCGACGAACTCGATCACGGCCATCGGCGCATTGTCCCCATGGCGATACCCCGCCTTCATGATCCGGATATAGCCACCGCTCCGCTCGGCGTAGCGCGGGCCGATCGTTTCGAACAGCTTGCCGACCTGGGTCACGTCGCGCACGGCGCTGATGGCCTGGCGGCGGGCATGCAGGTCGCCCTTCTTGCCCAGGGTCACCAGCTTCTCGACGAAGGGACGCAGTTCCTTGGCCTTGGGCAGGGTGGTCGTGATCTGCTCGTGCTTGATCAGCGACGCGGCCATGTTGGCGAACATGGCGGTCCGGTGGGCGCTGGTGCGTCCGAGCTTGCGATAGGCGGCGCCGTGGCGCATCGGGGTCTCTCCTACTCAACCCTGGTTTCCGGCGGGCCGGACCTGGGGCTCTGTCATTCTAACCGCTCCGATGATCGACTTCGATCCGGGCGGAGGGTTGAAACTAGATCTGGTCGTCGAACTTCTTGGCCAGGTCTTCGATGTTCTCCGGGGGCCAGTTGGGCACGTCCATGCCCAGCGACAGACCCATGGAGGTCAGCACTTCCTTGATCTCGTTCAGCGACTTGCGGCCGAAGTTCGGGGTGCGAAGCATCTCGCCCTCGGTCTTCTGGATCAGGTCGCCGATATAGACGATGTTGTCGTTCTTCAGGCAGTTGGCCGAACGGACCGACAGTTCCAGCTCGTCGACCTTCTTCAGCAGGGCCGGGTTGAACGGCAGGTCGGGCTTGCCCTCGGCGGCTTCCACGGCCTTCTTGGGCTCGTCGAAGGTGATGAAGATCTGCAGCTGGTCCTGCAGGATGCGCGAGGCGTATGCGACCGCGTCCACCGGGCTGACGGCGCCATTGGTTTCGACTTCCAGCACCAGCTTGTCATAGTTCAGCGACTGGCCCTGGCGGGTCGGCTCGACCCGGTAAGCGACGCGCTTGACCGGCGAATACAGGGCGTCGACGGCGATCAGGCCGATCGGCGCGTCTTCCGGCCGGTTGAACTCCGACGCCACATAGCCCTTGCCGTTCTGCACGGTCAGTTCCATCCGCACCGAAGCGCCGTCGTCCAGGGTGCACAGCACGTGATCGGGGTTCAGCACTTCGATATCGGCGGGCACGTCGATCTGGCCGGCGGTCACGGGCCCAGGGCCGGTGGCGCGCAGGGTCATGCGCTTGGGGCCCTCGGCATGCATGCGCAGGGCCAACTGCTTGATGTTCAGGACGATGTCGACGACGTCTTCCCGCACGCCTTCCAGCGACGAGAACTCGTGCACCACGCCGTCGATCTGGATGGCAGTCACGGCCGCGCCTTGCAGCGACGACAGCAGCACGCGGCGCAGCGCGTTGCCCAGGGTCACCCCGAAGCCGCGCTCCAGGGGCTCGGCCACCAGCCGCGCCTTGCGCAGCGGGTCCGAACCGGCCTCGATCTGGGGCTTCTCGGGACGGATCAGTTCTTGCCAGTTACGTTCGATCATGGGTGTCCCTCGAAAACGGAGTTCGCCGGTCCCTCGCTCCTCGTCAGGCGCGCCAGGACCGGCGGAGATATAGGTAGTCGCTCGGCGGTTCGCTTAGACGCGGCGGCGCTTGGGCGGCCGGCAGCCGTTGTGCGGCATCGGCGTCACGTCGCGGATGGTCGTGATGGTCAGACCCACCGACTGCAGCGCGCGCAGCGCCGACTCACGCCCGGAGCCCGGACCCGAGACGTTGACTTCCAGCGTCTTGACGCCGTGTTCCTGAGCCTTCTTGCCCGCGTCCTCGGCGGCCATCTGGGCGGCATAGGGCGTCGACTTGCGCGAGCCCTTGAAACCCATGTGCCCGGCCGACGACCAGGAGATGGCATTGCCCTGGGCATCCGAGATGGTGATCATCGTGTTGTTGAACGACGAGTTCACATGGGCGACGCCCGAGGTGATGTTCTTGCGCTCGCGCTTCTTTACGCGACCCGGTTCCTTGGCCATGGCTCTGTCTTACTTCTTCTTGCCGGCGATCGGCTTGGCGGGGCCCTTGCGGGTGCGGGCGTTGGTGTGGGTGCGCTGGCCGCGGACCGGCAGGCCCTTGCGGTGACGCAGGCCGCGATAGCAGGCCAGGTCCATCAGACGCTTGATGTTCATCGACGTCTCGCGGCGCAGGTCGCCCTCGACGGTGTGATCCTTGTCGATGGTCTCGCGGATCTGCAGGACCTCGGCGTCGGTCAGCTGGTTGACGCGGCGGGCGGACTCGATGCCCACCTTGCCCACGATGTCCTTGGCGGCGGCCGGGCCGATGCCATGGATATACTGAAGCGCGATTTCGACGCGCTTGTTGGTCGGGATGTTGACGCCAGCGATACGGGCCACGAAGCTCTCCAGATACGCGTTTGCGGACGCAGAAACCGCTCCGGTCAACAGACCAGGAGCGTGACGCGCCCTTCGCGGAAGCGGGCCTTATACAGGGGATTTGCCGAACGTCAACGGTTGAGGACGGGATTAACCCTCAGGCGGCGACTGACGACCGAACTCGACGGATACGTTCACAGACACATCATCCTGATAGTAGCCGTCCAGTGTCCCTGGCTGGAACCGGTACTCATTTTCCGCCGCAAGGATGGCGGCCGGGCCAAAATTGTAGCCAGCCGGTCGTTCACTGACAACGGAGCACCGATGAAGGCGCTGATCCTGGCGTATGCGACACGACACCAACACAACACCCGATACTCGATCACGCAGGGCCTGCTGAGGAACATAACGCCTTATGTCCATCGGCGTCGGTCTGCGCAGATTGCGGGGCGGCGTACGAACACCACCCCGTCCCGGTCCGATGCCGGAACCGATGCCTGTTCCCGAGCCCGTCCCCTGCCCGCCCTGGCCGCTGCCGGGGTTCGGATTGGGCGTCGGCACGGGCGAAACGCCGATCACGGGAGGCGGGGTCGGGGCGGGCGTCGGAACGGGCGGAGCCACGATTTCGGGTGGACGCTCGGGCGGGCGTTCCGGCAGCCGCACCGGCGAGGAGGCACCGGGCGAACCGCCGGCCTGTTCGACGGCGGGTTCGGGTGGGAGTTCGGGCGGCGGCGGGGGCGGCACCCGCACCGGCGGGATCAGCTCCAGCTGGATCGGCGGCATCGAGGCGACGAACTCGCTATCGACCTGCGACAGTCCCACGACCGCCAGCAGCGCGGCGTGCAAGGCGGCCACGGCGGCGAAGCCCGCGATCTTGCCCGCGCGGGTCTTGGTCAGGGAGGACGGTTCTCGAGTCACGGCGCGATCATAACGCCTGAAGATGAACGGAGGCTCCCCGCCCCGTCAGCCGCCGTTCAGACCGGCTGGGCGATGGCCTCGTCGATGGCGCGGGCGACGTCGTGGATCGACCCCATGCCGTCCACCTCGGTCAGCAGGCCCTTCTGGTCGTAGTAGGGCAGCAGGGGCGCGGTGTTGTGGTTGTAGGCGTCCAGGCGGGTCTTGAAGGTCTCGGGATTGTCGTCCGGGCGGCCCTGGTCGGCGAACCGGCCGGAGACGCGGGCCAGCAGGGCCGCGTCGTCGACCTTCAACCGCACCACGGCGTCGATCTTCTTGCCCAGCTTGGCCAGCATGGCGTCCAGCGATTCCGCCTGGGCGATGGTGCGGGGGAAGCCGTCGAAGATGGCCCCGCCCGCGTCCTCGGCCGCCTTCAGCTGGGCCTCGATCAGGGCGATGACGATGGCGTCCGACACCAGTTCGCCGCGCGACATGATCGCCTGGCATTCCTGACCCAGCTCGGAGCCCGAGGCGATGGCCTCACGCAGCATGTCGCCGGTCGACAGCTGGACCATGCCCCGCTCGTTGACCAGGCGCTTGGCCTGGGTGCCCTTGCCCGCCGCGGGCGGTCCGAACAGAATCAGATTCACTCAGCCGCCCTCCCTTGGCGTCGTTTCGTTCTAGCGGCGCACGGGCGCGGGCGAACCGCGTCCGCCGCGTCCGCGCAGCTTGGCCTTCTTGATGAGGCCCTCGTACTGGTGCGCCAGCAGATGGGACTGGATCTGGGCCACAGTGTCCATCGTCACCGAGACCACGATCAAGATAGACGTTCCTCCGAAATAGCCGACGCTGGGGAACTGGGCGATCATGAACTCGGGCAGCAGGCAGACCGCGGTGATATAGGCCGCGCCGATCACCGTCAGACGGGTCAGGACGTAATCCAGATATTCCGCCGTCCGCTTGCCGGGACGAATGCCCGGCAGGAAACCGCCGTATTTGCGAAGGTTCTCGGCCGTGTCCTCGGGATTGAAGGTGATCGAGGTGTAGAAGAAGCAGAAGAAGACGATCAGCACGCCGTAGAAAATCAGGAACAGCGGCTGGCCATGGCTCAGCTGGGCCGTGAGGGTCGGCAGCCAGCTCATCCAGCTGGGCAGATCGGCGGTCGCCGTCATCTGGGCCACGGTGGCCGGCAGCATCAGCAGCGACGAGGCGAAGATCGGCGGGATCACCCCGGCGGTATTGACCTTCAGCGGCAGGAACGACCGCTCCCCGCCCGCCATCCGGTTGCCTTCCTGGCGCTTGGGATACTGGATCAGCAGTCGGCGCTGGGCCCGCTCCATGAAGACGATGAACACGACCAGGGCGATCGCCAGGGCGGCGATGAACAGAAGCGCGAAGGCCGACATCTGGCCTTCCTGGGCCAGGCCGAACATCCGCGCCACGGTGCCGGGCAGGACCGCCACAATGCCCGCGAAGATGATCAGCGAGATTCCGTTGCCGACGCCGCGCGCCGTCACCTGCTCACCCAGCCACATCAGGAACATGGTGCCGCCGGTCAGGGTCACGACGGTCGTGACGATGAAGAACAGTCCAGGGCTGTCGATCAGGCCCGGCTGGGCATTCAGGCCAATGGCGATGCCGAACGACTGGGCCAGCGCCAGGAACACCGTCAGGTATCGGGTGTACTGGTTCAGCTGCTTGCGGCCCTGCTCGCCGCCCTCCTTCTTCAGCTTCTCCCACGGCGGATAGACCGCGCCCATCAGCTGGACGATGATCGAGGCCGAGATATAGGGCATCACGTTCAGGGCGAAGACCGCCATCCGCTCGACCGCGCCGCCCGAGAACATGTTGAACATGTCCAGGATGCCGCGCTGCTCGTCCGGGTTCTGGAAGAACTGCAGGAAGGCGGCGGAATTGATCCCCGGGATCGGGATATAGGTCCCGATCCGATAGACCAGCAGCGCCCCCAGGGTGAACAGGAGGCGCTTGTGCAGCTCGGTCGCACGGGCGAACGAGCCCATGTTCATATTGGCGGCAAGTTGTTCGGCGGCCGAAGCCATAGGTCGTTACCCCGACTGATCAGAACTCAGGCGTCGGACGATGTCGCGACGCCTGATGCCCAGATAGGGGACCGGCGCTGCCATGGCGAGAGCGCCTGTCCAGCTTATTTCGCGGCGGCGCGCTTGGCGCGGGCCGAGATCTTGTTGTCGTCGCCGCGCGGCGCCTTGGCCGGCGGGGCCTTGCCCTTGGCGGCGTTGCGCTTCTCGACGCGGGCGGCGGCCTTGGCTTCGGCGGCGATCCGCTCCTGGACGACGGTGCCGCCCGCAGCCTCGATGGCCTTGACCGCGCCGGCCGAGGCCGACCAGACGACCAGGTTCAGCTTGGCCTTCAGCTCACCGGTGCCCAGCACCCGCACGCCGTCTTTGGCGCGGCGGATCACGCCGGCGGCGACCAGGGCCGCACCGTCGATGTCCTTCTTGATGTCCAGCTTCTTGGCGTCCACGGCATCCTGCAGGCGCCACAGGTTCACCTCGGCCAGCTTCAGGGCGTTGGGATTGTTGAAGCCGCGCTTGGGCATGCGCATGTAGAGCGGCATCTGGCCACCCTCGAAGCCGCCGATGGCGACGCCCGAGCGGGACTTCTGACCCTTGACGCCGCGACCGGCGGTCTTGCCCTTGCCCGAGCCCGGGCCACGGCCGACGCGCATGCGCTTCTTGTGGGCGCCCTCGTTGTCGCGGATTTCGTTCAGTTTCATGTGCCTGATCCTTTCGGGTGCTAGCGCCTGGCGAGGCCAGACTCGGCGTTGATTTAAGCAGGGGCTTAGTGAGTAGGACTTAGGGCTTGGAGACGCGCTGTCCCTAAGCCCTAAGCCCCAAGCCCTTACTTCTCGACCACTTCGACCATGTGCCCGACCTTGGCGATCATGCCGCGAACGGACGGGGTGTCTTCCAGGGTGGACTCGCGGCCCAGGCGGTTCAGGCCCAGGCCCATCAGGGTCGCGCGCTGGTCCGACTTGCGGCGGATCGGCGAGCCGGTCTGTTTGACGGTGACGGTTTTCTTCTCGGCCATGACTTACGCCTCCTGGGCTTCGGCCACCGGCTCGGGAGCCGAGGCACCGTCGTTGCGGCGGCCCATCAGGTCGGCGACCTTCTTGCCACGCTTGGACGCGACCGAACGCGGCGAGGACTGGACCTTCAGAGCCTCGAACGTCGCGCGGATCATGTTGTAGGGGTTCGACGAGCCGCTCGACTTGGCCACGACGTCCTGGACGCCGAGGGTTTCGAGCACGGCGCGCATCGGACCGCCCGCGATCACGCCGGTTCCCGGAGGGGCGGCGCGCATCATGATCTTGCCGGCGCCCCAACGGCCAGCGCCGTCGTGGTGCAGGGTGCGGTTTTCGCGCAGAGGCACGCGGATCATCGTCTTCTTGGCTTCCTCGGTCGCCTTGCGGATGGCTTCCGGCACTTCGCGTGCCTTACCGTGGCCGAAGCCGACACGGCCCTTGCCGTCGCCGACGACCATCAGGGCCGCGAACGAGAACCGGCGACCACCCTTCACGGTGGCGGCGACGCGGTTGATGTGCACCAGCTTCTCGACGATGTCCGAATCCGGTCCATCGACGGGAGCGTTGCGGTTGTCACGGCGATTGCGGTCGTTGCCGCCGCCACCGCGTTGGGGTTGTTGCGCCATCTGTCGCGTCCCTTAGAAGTTCAGGCCGGCTTCACGCGCGGCTTCCGCCAGCGCCTTCACCCGTCCGTGATAGATGTAACCGCCACGGTCGAAGACCACGTCCTTGACGCCCTTCTCGATGGCGCGTTCGGCGACCAGCTTGCCGATGATGGCAGCCGTTTCCGACTTGGCACCCTTGCCCACGCCGGCCTTGTCGCCTTCCAGCGAAGAGGCCGAGGCGATCGTGACGCCCTTCTGGTCGTCGATGATCTGGGCCGAAATGTTCTTGTCCGAACGATGGACCGACAGGCGCAGGCGACCATTGCCCATGGCCTTGAGGCGGCGACGGTTGCGCTCGGTGCGCTTCTTGGCTTGTTGTTGCAGAGAAAGAGCCATGGCTTACTTCTTCTTGCCTTCCTTGCGGCGGACCTTTTCGCCCGCGTAGCGGACACCCTTGCCCTTGTAGGGCTCCGGCGGACGCAGCTTGCGGATGTTGGCGGCCAGTTCTCCGACGACCTGCTTGTCCGCGCCCTGGATGGTGATCTCGGTCTGCTTCGGCACGGCGAAGGTCACGCCTTCGGGCGCCTTGATGTCGACCTCGTGCGAGAAGCCGAGCTGCAGCGACAGATCCCGACCCTTAAGGGCGGCGCGATATCCGACGCCGACCAGTTCCAGCTTGCGCTCGAACCCGTCGGTGACGCCGACGACCATATTGTCGACCAGGGTGCGCGACAGGCCCCACATCGCGCGGGCGCGCTGGGTGTCCTCGCGTGCGGCCAGCGACAGTTCGCCGTCCTCCTGCTTGACCTCGATCTCCTCGGCCACGGTCCAGGAGCGTTCGCCCTTGGGACCCTTGACCGAGACGGTCTGGCCGTCGAGCGTGACGGTCACGCCCTTGGGCACGGTGATGGTGCGTTTTCCGATACGGGACATCTTAATAGACCCTGCAGAGGACTTCGCCGCCGACATTGGCGTCGCGGGCGGCGGCGTCGGACATGACGCCCTTCGAAGTCGAAAGGATCGAGATGCCCAGGCCGTTCTTGATCGGCTTCAGGTCGGTAATGGCCGAATAGACGCGGCGGCCCGGCTTGGACACGCGGGCGATCTCGGCGATGACCGGCTGGCCGTCGAAATACTTGAGCTCGATCTCGAACTGGGGGAATTCGCCGGGGTTCTGAACCAGCGAATAGCCGCGGATGTAGCCTTCGTCCTGCAGCACGTCGAGGACGCGCTGGCGCAGGCGGCTGGCCGGGGTCAACACCTTGGCGCGCTTGCGCATGTGGGCGTTGCGGATACGGGCGATCATGTCGCTCAGGGGATCGTTGATCATCATGTCTGTCGCTCCCCTTACCAGCTGGACTTGGTCAGACCCGGGATCTGACCCAGGTTGCCGAGTTCACGCAGGGCGATACGGCTCATCTTGAGCTTGCGATAGAAGGCCCGCGGACGGCCCGTCACTTCGCAGCGGTTGCGGATACGGACGGCCGCCGAGTTACGCGGCAGCTCGGCCAGCTTCAGGCGCGCTTCGAAGCGCTCCTCCAGCGGCAAGCTTTCGTCGTTGGCGGTCGCCTTCAGCGCAGCGCGCTTCGCGGCATACTTCGCAACAAGAGCCTTGACGGCTTCGTTCCGGTTTACGGCGCTTTTCTTAGCCATGGTTTCTTTCCCTTCCCGCTCAGTTCTTCACGAACGGGAAATTGAACTCGGTGAGAAGCGCGCGCGCTTCGTCATCGGTTTTGGCCGTGGTGCAGACGATGATGTCCATGCCCCACATCTGGTCGATCTGGTCGTAGTTGATCTCGGGGAACACGATGTGTTCCTTCAGACCCATGGCGTAGTTGCCGCGACCGTCGAACGACGTCGGTTTCAGGCCCCGGAAGTCCTTCACGCGCGGCAGGGCGATCGTGATCAGACGGTCCAGGAACTCGTACATCTGGTCGCCGCGCAAGGTGACCTTGCCGCCGATGACCATGCCTTCGCGCAGCTTGAAGCCGGCGATCGAGTTGCGCGCCTTGGTCGGCACGGCCTTCTGGCCGGCGATGGCGGTCAGGTCCTTGAGGGCCGCATTGGCCTTCTTGGAGTCGGCGACCGCTTCGCCGATGCCCATGTTCAGCACGATCTTCTCGAGCTTGGGCATCTGCATCGGGTTGGTGTAGCCGAACTTCTCGGTCATCACGCCACGGATGCGGTCGTTGTACTCGCCCTTCAGGCGCGGGGTGTATTTGGTCTCGGCCATCAGATGACGTCTCCCGTCGTCTTGGCGAAGCGCGACTTCTTACCGTCTTCGATCTTGAAGCCGACGCGGGTCGCCTTGCCGTTGGCGTCGGCGATCGCGACGTTGGACAGGTGAAGCGACGCTTCCTTGTTCTTGATGCCGCCCTGGGGGTCGGCCTGGCTGGGGCGGGTGTGGCGCTGGACCATGTTGATCCCCTGCACCAGGACGCGGTTCTCGGCCACGAGCACGCGGGTCACCTGACCCGTGCGTCCCTTGTCCTTGCCGGTCAGGACGATGACGTTGTCGCCCTTCTTGATCTTGGCGGCCATGACTACAGGACCTCCGGGGCCAGAGAGATGATCTTCATGTGGTTCTTGGCGCGCAGTTCACGGGGAACCGGGCCGAAGATGCGCGTGCCGACCGGCTCGTTCTGCTTGTTGACGATGACGGCGGCCGACTTGTCGAAGCGGATGACCGAGCCGTCCTTGCGCTGGATGTCCTTGGCGGTGCGCACGACGATGGCGCGAACGACGTCGCCCTTCTTGACGCGGCCGCGCGGGATCGCTTCCTTCACCGAGGCGACGATGGTGTCGCCGATCGAGGCGTAGCGGCGCTTGGAACCGCCCAACACCTTGATGCACATGACCCGGCGAGCGCCCGAATTGTCGGCCACCTCCAGGTTAGTTTGCATCTGGATCATATGATCAGATCCTTCTGATTACGACGCGGAGGCCGAGGAATCCTTGGACAGGACTTCCCAGCGCTTCAGCTTGGATTTCGGGGCGCACTCGACGATGCGGGCGACGTCGCCTTCCTTGAAGGCGTTCGCTTCGTCGTGGGCGTGGTACTTCTTGGACAGGCGCACGATCTTCTTCATGACCGGGTGCAGCAGCGTGCGTTGGACGACGACGACGACGGTCTTGTCGCCCTTGTCGGAGACGACCACGCCTTCGAGAATACGTTTCGGCATCGGTGTTTCCTTAACCCGCCGCGCGGTTCGCACGCAGAAGCGTGGAAATGCGGGCGATGTCTTTGCGCACTTCACCGACCCGGTGAGTCTTTTCCATCTGGCCGGTGGCCGCCTGGAAGCGCAGGTTGAACTGTTCCTTCTTGAGCTTCAGCAGCTCGTCGGCCAGTTGGTCGGGCGTCTGGGCCCGCAGATCGGCGATCTTGGTCATGCCGCGATGGTCTCCGTGACGATGCCGGCATCCAGGCGGGTGACCACCTTGGTGCGGACCGGCAGCTTGGCGGCACCCAGGCGCAGCGCCTCGCGGGCGATGTCGTCCGGCACGCCGTCGATTTCAAACAGGATCCGGCCCGGGTGGCAGCGCGCCGCCCAGTGATCCACGGCGCCCTTGCCCTTACCCATCCGGACTTCGGCGGGCTTGCCGGTGACCGGCAGGTCGGGGAACACGCGGATCCAGACCCGACCCTGACGCTTCATCTGGCGGGTGATCGCGCGGCGGGCCGCCTCGATCTGACGCGCGGTGATGCGCTCCGGCTCGACCGTCTTCAGGCCATACGACCCGAAGTTCAGCGAGAAGCCGCCTTTGGCCGCGCCGTGGATGCGGCCCTTGAAGGCTTTGCGGTATTTGGTCTTCTTCGGTTGCAACATGACTTAGTTCTCACGTCCCCGGTCGCGACGCGGACCGCGGTCGCCACGGGGGCCGCCGCGCTCGCGGCCTTCATTCGACGACGGGCCGGCGGCTTCCTGGGCCCAACGCTTGTCCTGGGCCATCGGGTCGTGCTCCAGCACCTCGCCTTTGAACACCCAGACCTTCACACCGATGATGCCGTAGGTCGTCTTGGCTTCGATGAAGCCGTAGTCGATGTCGGCGCGCAGGGTGTGCAGCGGCACGCGGCCTTCGCGGTACCATTCCATCCGGGCGATTTCGGCACCACCCAGACGACCCGAGACGTTGATCCGGATACCCTTGGCACCCAGGCGCATGGCCGACTGGATCGACCGCTTCATGGCGCGGCGGAAGGCGATCCGGCGCTCCAGCTGCTGGGCGATGTTCTCGGCGATCAGCTGGGCATCGGTTTCCGGCTTCCTGACCTCGACGATGTTCAGGTGAACCTCGCCTTCCGTCTGGGCCGAGATGTCCTTGCGCAGCTTCTCGATGTCGGCGCCCTTCTTGCCGATCACGACGCCCGGACGGGCGGCATAGATCGTCACGCGGCACTTCTTGTGCGGACGCTCGATGATGATGCGCGACACGCCGGCGGCGTTCAGGCGCTCCTTCAGCCACGTACGCAGCTTCAGGTCCTGGTGCAGCAGCTTGGCGTAGTCCGCGCCGCCGGCGAACCAGCGGCTGTCCCATGTGCGGTTCACGCCGAGGCGGAAACCGATCGGATTGATTTTCTGACCCATATCAGGCGGCCTCGCCGGCTTCGCGGACCACGATGGTGATCTCGCTGAACGGTTTCAGGATACGCGACGAGCGGCCACGAGCACGGCTCGCGAAACGCTTCATCACCAGGTTCTTGCCCACGAAGGCCTCGGCCACGACCAGGTTGTCGATGTCGAGGTTGTGGTTGTTCTCGGCGTTCGAGACGGCGCTGTAGAGCACCTTGCGAACGTCGGTGGCGATGCGCTTGCGGCTGAATTCCAGCTCGTTCAGCGCCTTCTGGACCGGCAGGCCGCGGATCGAGGCGGCGACCAGGTTCAGCTTCTGCGGGCTGATGCGCACGTTGACCAGCTTGGCGCGGGCCTCGGTGTTGCCGACACGGCGAGTGTTGTTGGTCTTGGGCATGTTACTTCCGCTTCGCCTTCTTGTCCGCGGCGTGGCCGGGGAACGAACGGGTGGGCGCGAACTCGCCCAGCTTCATGCCGACCATGTCCTCGTTCACATGCACGGGGATGTGCTTGTGGCCGTTGTGGACGCCGAACGTCAGACCGACGAACTGCGGCAGGATGGTGGAACGGCGCGACCAGGTCTTGATCACGTCCTTGCGGCCCGACGTCGAAACGGCGTCGGCCTTCTTGAGCAGATACCCGTCCACGAACGGGCCTTTCCAGGAGGAGCGGGCCATGTCTTAGCGAGCCTTCTTCGTGTGGCGGCTGCGGATGATGAACTTGTCCGTCGCCTTGTTCTTGCGGGTGCGGGTACCCTTGGTGTCCTTGCCCCAGGGCGTGACCGGGGTCCGGCCGCCCGAGGTCCGGCCTTCACCACCACCGTGCGGGTGGTCGATCGGGTTCATGGCGACGCCGCGGACGTGCGGACGCCAGCCCATGTGACGGACACGGCCCGCCTTGCCCAGGTTCTGGTTCATGTGGTCGGGGTTGGACACCGCGCCCACCGTGGCCATGCAGCCGTCCAGAACCATGCGCAGCTCGCCCGAGCCGAGGCGGATCTGGGCGTAACCCTGATCGCGGCCGACCAGCTGGGCATACGAACCGGCCGAACGGGCCAGCTGGGCGCCCTTGCCCGGCTTCATCTCGACGCAGTGGATGATCGTGCCGACCGGGATCGAGCGCAGCGGCATGGCGTTGCCCGGCTTCACGTCGGTCTTCTCGCCGGCCACGATCGTGTCGCCCGCCTTCAGGCGTTGCGGCGCGATGATGTAGGCCTTCTCGCCGTCCTCATAGGTCACCAGGGCGATGAAGGCGGTCCGGTTCGGATCGTACTCCAGCCGCTCGACGGTGGCCGTCATGAACTTGCGGCGCTTGAAGTCGATCTTGCGGTACAGCGTCTTGGCGCCGCCGCCACGGAAGCGAACGGCGATCCGGCCGCCCTGACCGCGTCCGCCCGACTTGGTCAGGCCTTCGGTCAGCGACTTCTCGGGGCGACCCTTGTGCAGTTCCGAGCGATCGATCAGCACCAGGGCGCGACGGCCCGGCGATGTCGGATTGTAGGTTTTCAAGGCCATCTGTTTAGAGCCCCGTCGTGACGTCGATCGACTGGCCTTCGGCCAGCGTCACGATCGCTTTTTTGATGTCGACCCGACGGCCCATGATGCCGCGGAAGCGCTTGGTCTTGCCCTTCTGGACCAGGGTGTTGACCTTCAGGACGTTGACCTTGAACAGGCTTTCGACCGCCGCGGCGATCTCGTCCTTGGTGGCCGTGTCGGCCACGCGGAAGACGACCTTGTTCTGCTCCGACAGGATCGTCGCCTTCTCGGTGATGATCGGCGACAGGATGGTGTCGTAGTGTTTGGTGGTGGGTTGAGCGCCGGCCATTACGCGGCTTCCTTCTGGGCTTGCTCGCGACGCGAGGGCTTGGCCTCGGCGTAGCGGGCCTCGATAGCCTCGACCGCCGCCTTGGACAGGACCAGCTTGTCGGCGCGCAGGATGTCATAGACGTTCAGACCGGCGTTCGGCAGCACGTCCACATGCGGGATGTTGCGAGCCGCCAGGCCGAAGTTGGTGTCGATTTCCGGTCCGGCGATGATCAGCGTCTTCGTCCAGCCCAGCTTGCCGAAGGTCTCGCGCAACGAGGCCGTCTTGGCATCCTTGACCGTCAGGGCGTCGACCACGACCAGATCGCCGGCCTTGGCCTTGGACGACAGGGCGTGACGCAGGGCCAGGGCCCGCACCTTCTTGGGCAGGTCGAAGCCGTGGTCGCGAACGACCGGGCCGAAGGCGCGCGAACCGCCGACGAACTGGGGCGCACGACGCGAGCCGTGACGGGCGCCGCCGGTGCCCTTCTGCTTGTACATCTTCTTGCCGGTGCGAGAGTTCTCGTTCCGGGTCTGGACCTTGTGGGTGCCGGCGCGGCGCTTGGCCAGCTGCCAGTTGACGTAACGGGCCAGCAGGTCGCCGCGGATGTCGGTGATGCCGAAGACGGCGTCCGACAGTTCCACGTCGCCCGAGGCCTTGCCGTCGAGTTTGATGACCGAGAGTTTCATTACGCTTCCCCGCCTTCGGTGGCTTCAGCCGGGGCCGCTTCGTCCGCCGGGGTGTCGGCGGTCGGCTTGGCGTCGGCCTGGCCGTTCTTCTTGAACGAACCCGGGAACGGCAGATCGGCGAACGCCTTCTTGCGGGCGTCGCGGACGCGGACGTAGCTTCCCTCGTGACCCGGGACGGCACCCTTGATCATGATCAGGCCGCGCTCGGCGTCCACGCGGACGACGGTCAGGTTCTGGGTGGTGACGGTTTCCTGGCCCAGGTGGCCGGCCATCTTCTTGCCCGGGAAGGTGCGGCCCGGATCCTGGCGGTTACCCGTCGAACCGTGCGAGCGGTGCGAGACCGACACACCGTGGGTGGCGCGCAGGCCGCCGAAGTTCCAGCGCTTCATGGCACCGGCGAACCCCTTGCCGATGGTCTCGCCCTGGATGTCGACCTTCTGGCCGGCGACGAAGTGATCGGCCGACAGGGTGGCACCCACGTCGATCAGCGCGTCATCGGACACGCGGAACTCGTGGACGACCCGCTTGGGCTCGACCTCGGCCTTGGCGAAGGTGGCCCGCTGGGCCTGATTGGTGTTCTTTGCCTTCTTGGCTCCGGCCCCCAGCTGCAGGGCGACATAGCCGTCCCGCTCCTGAGTCCGCTGGCCCACGACCTGGCAGCCGTCAAGCTCCAGAACCGTGACCGGGATATGGGCGCCGTCTTCAGCGAAGAGCCGCGTCATTCCCAGTTTTTTGGCGATCACGCCCGTGCGCATATCGGATCCCGCCTTTGTTTCTTTAAATCTTGATCTCGACGTCCACGCCGGCGCTGAGGTCGAGCTTCATGAGCGCGTCCACGGTCTGCGGAGTGGGGTCGACGATGTCGAGGACACGCTTGTGCGTGCGGATTTCAAACTGCTCGCGCGACTTCTTGTCGACGTGCGGCGAGCGGTTCACGGTGAACTTTTCGATCAGGGTGGGCAGCGGAATCGGACCGCGGACGGTCGCGCCGGTGCGCTTGGCCGTATTGACGATTTCGCGCGTCGAAAAGTCGAGGACGCGGTGATCGAAGGCCTTCAGCCTGATGCGGATGCTTTGATCCATATCGGTTGTATTCCCAAGCAGGCGAACCTGCGTCCCTGTGAACCATTTCAAAGACCGGAGGCCTTCAGGCTGCGAGAGCCCTCAGGTACGCACGTTTCGCAAAAACGATCGGCCCACGCAGCGAACCGCGAAGGCCGTTGAAGTCCTGGTCATCTGCAAAGAACAGTGTCTCAGGTCGTTCCCGCGAACCGCGTCTGCAGATCACCCCAAGGGTTCACTGCACAGCCGGTCCAACAAGAGTGGGGGCTTATGACGATCGATTCCGCTTTCGTCAAGCGGTGTGGGGCCGTCGGGACAGGAAAAAGGGCCGGGGGGTTCCACGCACCCGGGCCTTCCTCGTCGGATGGATGCGGTGGCCTCTAGGAACCGACCCGCACCCGCCCCGAGCCCATGTGGCGTTGGTTGACCGAACCCGACGCCGAATTCACCCGCACATCCCCCGATCCCATGATGTTGGCGGAGACATTGCCCGCCTGCCCCCGGAAGATCACGTCGCCGGATCCCATGATGTTGGCGTTCAGGCTGGACGCGCGTCCACTCTCGACCACGATATTGCCCGACCCCGGTATATTGGCCTCGACCGGCCCCTCGACCCGTCCCACCGTGATGTCGCCCGAGCCCATGATGCTGGCTTCCAGTTCCCGTGCGGCGGCCACCCGGATGTTCCCCGAGCCCAGGATATTGGTCTCCGCATCGCCAGTGGCCCCGGCCTGCACGTCTCCAGACCCCAGCAGGCTGACCTCCAGCGATCCCGAGGTGCCCGCCCGCATGTCGCCCGATCCCTTCAGCGAGGTCTCCAGCTCGCCCGTCACATTGGCGAAGGTCCAGTTGCCGCAGCCCAGGTTCTCGAACGACACCGACCCGGCCCGGCCCACCGCGCCCCAGACGGCCCCGCCGGCCGAGACATCGACCTCCATCGGCGTGCGGATGGTGACCAATGGCGCATCGGCCACCCGGATCGGATCGCGCCCGCGCACCCGCACGGTCATGTCACCCGGCGGCGTCTGGGCCGGCGACCAGTAGTTTCCACCGCCCGAACAGCTCCACGACTGATTCCGTCGGCCCTCGTGTAGCTCGCCGTCGATCAGCACGTCATTGCCCCGCCGCGTGACCCGCAGCGGCGGCAGGCCTCGTCCGGGGATGACCTCCACCGCGATATCGGTCCGGTTCTCGGGAATGACGACGACGCGGGCGACGGCGTCGCGGATCTCGACGTCCTGTGCGGCGGCGGGCGCGGCAAATGCGGCCAGAACGGCGGCGGTGGCGATGACGGCCTTCATGGCTATGTCCCCTGTTTTTGTTGACGGCAACCTGCCGCCCGAGCCCGCGCCTGTCATTTTAACTCGGTGTCATGACACCGAATTCACGATCCTTCCCCCCTTGCGGGGGAAGGTGGCAGGCGCAGCCTGACGGATGGGGGGTGAGCGGAAGCGCCTAAATGGCGTCGTGGCGACACCGCGGCCGACGTTACACACCCCCTATCCGTCGCGCTCCGCGCGCCACCTTTCCCCGCAAGTGGGAAAGGAGATCAGATCGCCCGCGCTCCGTCCGTCGCGGCCGCATCCGGCTCGAAGTCCCGCTCGAACGTCGCGATCCGGCTCTTCATCGCCCCGGCCCGCTTCAGGGCCAGCGACGCCGCCCAACGCGCCGCCAGCTCCGGCACCGTCATCGCGTCGGTCGGGCGCGGCGCCCCTCCCCGTCCCCGCATCACCGCATTTGCGAACAGCGCCCCATTCCTCAGCCGCGACGGCCAGGTCTGGAAATCCATCGACAACGACACGCAGAACCGATCCAGGTTCTCCACCCGATGCGGCGCATAAATCGGCCAGGTCAGCGCCTGCCCCGGCTCCAGGTCCATGACCTGTGCATCCGCCTCGAACGCCAGCCGGTACGGCAGTTCCTCGGTCGTCTGGCGCGCCACCACCTGTTCCATGTCCCGCTCGGCCAGATGCGCCTCGTCGCCCGGATAGACGAACACCCGCTTGCGACCCCGCATGTGGAACAGCATCACCCCTGCGGCATCGAAATGGTACGGCACCCGCGCCTTGGGTGACGACAGGATCAGCTGCCCCGCATTCGTCACCGCCTTCAGCCCCGGATAACCCTCCGCGATCCGCCGAAACTCGCCCATCGCCGCCGACCACAGCTCCGGCCACCCGGTCTCCACGGCCCGCAGATTGACCCACAACCGTCCGGCCTGGATCGCCTCCAGCAGTTCCGCCCCGGACAGCCGCCCCCGCGCGCCGGTCCGCAGCGACACCTGCCCCACGGCGTCATAGTCGTACAGATTGATGTCGATCAGCTCGGCCGGATAGCGATCCAGCAGCTCGGCCAGCGCCGCATCCGACGCGAACCCCTGGTCGTTCAACGTATGGCCATGCACGGCAGCCTCGGCGATCGGGCCGGGATAGCGGGTGCGGCGGTCGGCTCGGTCCAGCATTGTCGTCCTCACGCCGCCGCCGGTCGCGCCACCTTGCCGACCGCCGCATTGGCCGCCAGCATGACACCCCGCACCCGGTCCAGCCGAGACACCTCGCAGGCCTCGATCGCCGACCACCGCCGCCGCACCGAGGTCTTCAGGCTTTCCGCTCGCTCCGGCACCGCCGTGGCCATCAGCCCGGCCATGGCCCCCGTCATACTGGCCCGGAACCCCGGCCGCTGGATCACCGCCTCGCGCACCGTCTGCGACGCATCGCAGAAATACTTCTTGTAGCCCTCGCCCCCGAACCCGAAATCGAACACCCGATAGCCCTGGGCCGAGGCCAGCCGCATCGTATCCAGGCTCAGCAGGATACCCGGCGAACACCGCGCCAGCTTGGGCTCATAGGCCGGGAACCAGAAATGATAGTGGTCGCCGCCGTGCAGCGAATACTCCACCGCGACCAGCTTGCCGCCCGCCCACATCGCCGCCATCGACCCGCCGAAGCCGTCCGCCCCACCCGCCATCAGGTCGTGCAGCAGCTGCTCGGTCCATCCACAGGTGAAGACGTCGTGCCGCCCGGTGCGCCGGTACTGATCCCGCTTCAGCCCGATCAGATGGCGCAGCAGCGCCGGGTCCGTTAGCCCATGCTCGACGCGAATCTCGCCTAGCTCCGTCTCCAGGCTGCGTCGCGCCCGTTCCTTGTCCTTGTAGTATTTGCCCCAGGCCTGGCGACGCTCGGCGTACCAGGCGTCATAGCCGCCTGGCATCGTGACCATCAGGGTCTGGCGCTCCTTGCCCGTCTCGGCCGCACCGACCCAGGCCCCGACGTTCAGACGCGGCGCGCGCAACAGCTCGGATACGGCCTCCAGCGACGGCGCCTCGCCCGCATGGGCGATCACGCCATGATAGTCGTTCATCGGTGCCGCCAGTGGCTGGACCGCCGATCCCCGCCGCTGGTGCGGGAAGAAGCCGATCGTCCGGTCGCCCTTGCGGAACACCGCCACCGCCGCATGCGGACTGACCCGCGACGCGATCCGGGTGAAGTCGGAATGGAAATAGGGACTGCGCAGGGCCGGATTGGTCGCGATCATCGCCCGCCACAGCCCCAGCTGCGCCGCCGTTAGGTCGTTCGCCCTGACGACCTCCACCTTGATCGCGTCCACCATGCCCACACCACTGTTTCGATACGACACGCCTTTCTGCCCGGCGCGTCCTTGCGGTGCGGTTCATGCATATGGTGAACCAGTTGCTGCGGGAGCCGGAATCGCGGGACGGGCGTTGAGCCATCGCGCCTTCGCCACCCGCGAAGTCCCGATCGAGGACATACCATGACCGACGCCGACCCCCGCGACACCGAGAACGACAACCTGCGTCCCCCGGCGCAGGACGGCGAACCGCCCCGCCCCGCCACCGAACCCCCCGGCTCCGAGGGTTCCAGCAACCCCGGCGATACCGAGACCGACCCCGCGACCGGAGAAGAGAATTGATCCGAACCGCCGCCCTCGCCCTCGCGCTGGCGTGCGGTCTCGGGGCGACTGCCCAGGCCCAGGCGCCCGCCGCCTGTCCCGTCACCGCAGAGCATGTGACGGCCAACGGCGGGCTGGAGCGCAGCCGCGCCGCCGTCGCCGCCGGACGACTGACCATCCTTGCCATGGGTTCGTCATCGATCGAAGGGGTCGGCGCCAGTCGCCCCGACCTGGGCTTCGTGCCGCTGCTGCAGGCCGGACTTCAGCGCCGCCTGCCCGGCGTCACCGTCACCGTGATCAACAAGGGCATCGGCGGCGAGACGGCCAAGGACACCGCCGACCGCCTGGCCCGCGAGACCGCCGCCGGCGACCCCGACCTGGTCATCTGGCAGCTCGGCACCAACGATGTTCTGCGCGACCGGCCCCAGGACGACATCTTCGCCGGCTTCCGCCGCGGCCAGACGGTGCTGAACGCCGCCGGGGTCGACGTCCTGCTGATCGACCCCCAGCGCCTGCCGGAAGCCACCACCAACCCCGCCTTTCAGGGCAAGAATCCCGGCCTCGAAGACATCTCCCGCCTGATCGCCCTGGAAGGCAATCGCGTCGGCTATGCCACCTCGGGCCGGTTCGCCGCCATGTCCGGCTGGACCGCCCTGGCCGGCTCATCGGGCGTCGGCCCCGACGACCTGCATTTCAACGACGAGGGCTACGCCTGCTGGGCCGAAATCACCGCCGAGGGCCTCGCCGCCGCCCTGCGCTGACGGAACGTCCCGCCGGGTCGGGGATTAGCGATATCCCAGTTCCAGTCGGATGACTCCATGTTCGCCCATCGCCTGACGCCGCTCCTCGCCCTGGCCCTGATCGCCTGTGGTTCCCCCGACGACACCCCCGCCGAAACCGCTCCGCCCGCCGCCCCCGCCCCACAAACCTCGACCAGCGGCAGCGCCCTGCGCCAGTCCATCGAGAGCGCCACCTTCACCGAGGCCGCCGTCAGCGCCGAGGACATGGCGTCGCCCGCCTCTCAGGCCCCCACTGCCGCCGGCGACGATCCCGACGCGACCGTGTCAGACGCCCAACCCGACCCCGCCGTCACCCGCGCCCAAATCCTGTTGGACCGCGCCGTCTTCTCGCCCGGCGTCATCGATGGGCTGGGCGGCGACAACACCCGCCAGGCCATCGCCGCCTTCGAAAAGGCCAACGATATGGAGGAGGACGGCGTCCTCGACACCGATGTCTTCGCCGCCTTGACCGGCCAGGACAGCCGCCCGGTCCTGCAGGACTATACCCTGACCGCCCAGGACGTCGCCGGCCCCTTCATCGGCACCGTGCCTGAAGACATCGCCGACATGGCCGAGCTGGATACCGTCGGCTACGGCACGGTCGAGGAGGCTCTGGCCGAGAAATTCCACACCACCGAGGCCATGCTGAAGACCCTGAACCCCGGCGTCACCTTCCGCGCCGGCCAGCTCATCGTCGTCCCCGCCGTCGCCCCCCAGAAACTGCCCGCCGACGTCGCCCGCATCACGGTCGACAAGACCGAACGCTCGGTCCGCGCCTATGATGCCGACGACAATCTGATCGCCTTCTATCCCGCCACGATCGGCAGTTCCGAACGCCCCGCCCCGTCCGGCACCGTCACCGTCGTCGGCATCGCGCCGGAGCCCAACTACACCTACGATCCCTCGCGGGTCAGCTACGACCGGGGCGATGAGAAGGTCGTCGTCCCGGCCGGCCCCAACAACCCGGTCGGCTCGGTCTGGATCGACCTGTCGCGCGACACCTACGGCATCCACGGCACCCCCGACCCGTCCCAGGTCGGCAAAACGTTCTCCAGCGGCTGCGTCCGCCTGACCAACTGGAATGCCGAACAATTGGCCGCCAGCGTCAAAGCCGGGGTCGAGGTGCGGTTCCTTTAGCGCCGGGTCCTTCGGTCGGAATCGTCATCACCGGGCTTGTCCCGGTGATCCATACTCACCGATCTCGCCGAATGACCACGGGCAGGGATTATGGATGGCCGGGACAAGCCCGGCCATGACAGGAGAGAGGGTCCGTCTGAACGAAACCCGCTCTAGGCCCCGTCGGCTTTGACCGTCACCGTGGCCAGGACCGCATCGGCCCCGACCTGATCCCCGATCGCCACACCCACGCCTTCGACCACCCCGTCGAACGGCGCGACCAGCGCATGCTCCATCTTCATGGCCTCCAGCACCACCACCGGCTGGCCCTTGACGACAACGTCACCGGCCTTGGCCGGCGTGGCGACGATCTTGCCGGGCATGGGGGCACGGAGGGCACCGTCAGCGTTCTGACCCGGGGCACCGGCAAGACCACCAGCAACCGAGTGGCGTTCGATCTCAAAGGCTTCACCCGCGAAGAAGAGCACCGGCGCATGCGGTGCGCGACTGATCCGCGCCTCGCCGACCCTTATGCCGGTGTGAGCGTGCTCGGCGTTCAGTTCCAGGCCGCGGATCACGACGCGCCAGTTCATGAATTCTAGCCAACCGCCCGTTCTCAACCCCGGCCGATCGACGTCTCCGACGATCGTTTGCCCGTTTAGCCGCAGACGATACTCGGCTCGGCGCGATCCATTCAGCCGCAGGCCGTGCGCCCCGGATTGTGACCACACGTCTCGATAGGTTGATCCGTCGTCCTGCTGTTCCCAGCTGTTCGCCAAATCCGCCAGGGCTGCCGCTTCGATTTCGACGGGCAGGTCGGAAGTCGAGAGGGCGTCGGCCTCCGCACCGATGAACGCCGTATCGACATCGCCCGCAGCAAAACGCGGATGCCGCAGGCACCGCGCCAGGAAGCCGGCATTGGTCTTCACCGGCCAGACTTCGACCGCCTCCGCCGCCTCCGCCAGCCGCTGGGCCGCATCCTCGCGTGTGTCCGCATGCACGATCAGCTTAGCGATCATCGGGTCGTAGAACTGGCTGACCTCGCCGCCTGCCTCAACGCCCGTGTCGATCCGCACCCCGTCCGGCATCACGAAATGCTCCAGCCGCCCGATCGACGGCAGGAAGCCGTTCGCCGGATCCTCGGCATACAGCCGCGCCTCCATCGCCCAGCCGCTGATCGACAGCTGGTCCTGCGTCAGCGGCACCGGCTCGCCCGCCGCGGCACGAAGCTGCCATTCGACCAGATCGACACCCGTGATCATCTCCGTCACCGGATGCTCGACCTGCAGCCGGGTGTTCATCTCCATGAACCAGATGCGGTCGGCGCGCAGCCCATCGGTCCCGTCGGCGATGAACTCGATGGTGCCCGCCCCGACGTAGTTCGCGGCCTTCGCCGCCCGCACCGCCGCCGCCATCACCGCCTCGCGCGTCGCCGCGTCCATACCGGGGGCCGGGGCCTCCTCGATGACCTTCTGGTGGCGGCGCTGCAGCGAACAGTCGCGCTCGAACAGATGGACGACCTCGCCATGACTGTCGCCGAACACCTGAACCTCGATGTGGCGCGGCGACAGGATGTATTTCTCGATCAGCACCCGATCGTCGCCGAAGCTGGACGCCGCCTCGCGCCGGCACGACCCCAAGGCGTCCAGGAACAGGTTCGGCGCATCGACCCGGCGCATACCCTTGCCGCCCCCGCCCGCGACGGCCTTGATCAGCACGGGATAGCCGATCGCGTCAGCCTCGGATTTGAGCCGGTCCGGCGACTGATCCTGGCCCATGTATCCGGGCGTGACAGGCACACCGGCCTCGACCATCAGCTGTTTGGCCGCGTCCTTCAGGCCCATGGCGCGGATCGACGCCGGCGGTGCGCCGATCCAGACGATCCCGGCGGCGATGACGGCCTCGGCGAACTCGGCGTTCTCGGACAGGAAGCCATAGCCGGGATGGATCGCCTCCGCCCCCGTCGCCTTCGCCGCCGCCAGCACCTTGGCCGCATCCAGATAGCTCTCGCGCGCCGGCGCCGGCCCGATCAGCACCGCCTCGTCCGCCTCGCGCACATGCAGCGCCCCGGCGTCGGCCTCGGAATAGACGGCGATGGTGCGCAGGCCGATGCGTTTGGCGGTGCGGAAGACGCGACAGGCGATCTCGCCACGATTGGCGACCAGGACGGATTTGAACATGGGGCAGCGTTAGCCCAAGACTCCCCCCAGAAGGAAGCACCCCACACAACCCCCTTTTTGCCACCAACACTGTTACCTATATTGGCGTCAGAACCGGCGCCACGCGCCCTCAGAACCTGGGAGACCCACAATGATCGACGTCAGACCCTTCGCCAGCCTCGGCGGCGCGGACCACGGCTGGCTGAAGGCCCGCCACCATTTCTCGTTCGCAAACTACTACGACCCCGCCCGCCTGAGCTGGGGCCGTCTGCGCGTCTGGAACGACGACGAGATCGCGGCTAGGTCCGGTTTCCCGCCCCACCCGCACAACGACATGGAAATCATCACCTATGTTCGCACCGGCGCGATCACCCATGAGGACTCCATGGGCAACAAGGGCCGAACCGGCGCGGGCGACGTCCAGGTGATGAGCGCCGGCACCGGCGTGCGTCACTCCGAGTTCAATCTGGAGGACGAGACCACCACACTGTTCCAGATCTGGATCGAGGCCGACGAACGCGGGGCTCAGCCGTCCTGGGGCGCCAAGACCTTCCCCAGGAGCGACCGCTCAGGCCGGTTCTCGGTCCTGGCCTCGGGCGACAGGGGCGACGACGCCCTGACCATCAATGCCGACGCCAAGGTGCTGGGAGCCACGCTGAACGCGGGCGAGACCATCCGCTATCCCCTGCCCGCCGGTCGCCGCGCCTATCTGGTCCCGGCCGTCGGCACGGTCGAGGTCAACGGCGTGACCCTGAACGCGCGTGACGGCGCGGCCATCGTCGACGAGGCGGAAATCGCCATCACCGCCGGCTCGGACGCCGAACTGGTCATGGTCGATAGCCGCTGACGCCTTGATTTGGCCCGCGAACGCGGGGACGGTCAGGCCCTGTTCACCCTTTCGCCGATAAGGCGATCGGGTTGGGAGACGCCAGAATGATCCGAACCCTTTCGCGGGCCACCACCCTCGCCGCCGTCCTGGGCGGTGCCCTGATGCTGCAAGGCTGCCTCGTCGGGGCGGTCGTGGGCACCGGCGCGGCCGTGGTCGGCACGGGCGTCAAGGCGACCGGCGCCGTCGTGGGGGCCGGCATCGACGCCGTCACCACCTCGGACGCCGAGACCAAGGCCCGCGCCGAACGCGAACAGCGGGACTGGGAACGCGAACAGCGCCGCTGCGAGGACCGCCAGCGTCAGGGCCGCCGCTGCTGACCCCCTGACGGCGCGCCCCGTCAACTCGGGGGAGGCTGCGGCTCACGCGGCTCGCTCGCGATGGCGTCGAACGGCCACATGATCGGGCTGGTGTGATTGATCAGCGCCGCCTTTTCGCCGGGGCTGACCCTCGGAAAGAAGGCGAGCCCCGTTGCGGCCTCGAGGGCCGGCAGGGTGGTGATCAGCTCGTCGCTCACCTCCTTGCGTCCCCAGTCCCGCGGCATCCGGATGGCCAGGATCGCCAGATTGTCCGGATCCTCGAACGGATACCGCTCCGGGTCCGCCACGATCAGGAAATAGGCTTCCGGAACGGGAACCTCGGCCCCGCTCGGCCTGGCGATCACGGGCGGGTCCTGGCCGAAGATGGGGCCGACGACGACCCAGACGTGCTTTCGCAACGGCGCATAGGCGCGGACGATGGCCATCTCCAGCCTCAGCCAGGCACCCTGGTTGGTGGACGCCTGCTGCGGAAAGATGTTGGACATGAAGAAGGTCTCCGCCTGGGCCACCCGCCCGAACTGAGTGTTGACGGCGAAGTTCGGCACCAGATGCCCCCGGTCGTAGCGCGTGCCGTCCAGCTCGCCGAAACCGGCCGTGCCGATCCGGCTGTCCGGCGCGATGCGCGGATCGTCCAGGAAGAATTCGTTGCGTTCATAGTCGACGTCCCGCCGCGCCGCACTGACCTGATAGGCCGCCCAGACGGCCTGCCGCCTGGCTGGCGAAAAGCCCAGGGCGCAACCGTGATTGACGATGATCGAAACCGGCCGTTCGGCGTCGGTATTGGCCGGCGCCCCGTGGCTGCAGAAGAACTCCAGAAAATGCGCGATCGGCGCCGAGACGGCCAGGATTTCCGAGTGATCGGTCATCGCGAAGTCTCCATCCGGCATGCACGGCCACCCCAAAGAGCCCACACGATACCGCCGAAACACGACCCTAAGACGACGATCCCGCTCCAGGGCCGCCGCGATGCGGGCGGTGGCCTACAGCGTCAGCGTACACCGCTCATGGATCGTCGGCCGCGCCACCGTGACCCGGCACAGCCCCGGCCACTCCGGCCGCAGCGTCCTGGCGAACCACAGGCACAGATGCTCCAGCGTGGGCAACTCCAGCCCGGTGTGCTCGTTCAGCAGGCCGTGATCCAGCTGCGCGGCCGCCGCTTTCAACGCCGCGTCCAGCGCCCCCAGGTCCGCGACCCAGCCGTGCCCGTCCAGCGCCTCGCCCCGCACCGTCGCCTCGACCATGAAGGAATGGCCGTGCATCCGCCGGTAAGGGCTCCCGTCCGGCTCGTTCGGAAAATGGTGGGCCGCGTCGAAGGTGGCCGCCTTGGTGATCTCGAAAACGCTCATCTCACGCCGATATACTTGTGGGTCTGGACGCTGAGCCGCCAAAGCGGGTGCGTCAGGCAATAGTCGATGGCCGCCGCCGTATTGGCCGCCTGGTCCGGCCCGTCCATGGGCTGCAGCCAGAAGCGCTCGAACGCCAGATGCTCGAACCGGTCGGGCATCGCGGCGGCCTGCGGAAACACCAGCTTCAACTCGGCACCGGACGTCTGCACCACCGGCGCATCGGCCTTGGGACTGACGCAGATCCAGTCGATCCCGTCCGGCGCCGCCAGGGTGCCGTTGGTCTCAACCGCGATGGCAAACCCCCGCGCGTGCAGGGCCGCGATCAACGCCGCGTCCAGCTGCAGCAGCGGCTCCCCACCCGTGCAGACGACCAGCTTCGGATCGCCCGCCCGCCCCCGCCACATCGCTGCGACATGGTCCGCCAAGGCCTCCGCCGAGCCGAACTTGCCGCCGCCGTCCCCATCGGTGCCGACGAAAGCCGTATCGCAGAACGTACAGACCGCCCCGGCCCGATCCTGCTCCCGCCCGGTCCACAGATTGCAGCCGGCGAACCGCAGGAACACCGCCGGCCGCCCCGCCTGCCCGCCCTCTCCCTGCACCGTCAGGAACACTTCCTTGGCCGAATAGGTCATGCGGCCACCCATTCGGCATGGCCGGCCGCCCGCAGCTCGCAAGCCGGACACGTCCCGCAGCCATAGCCCCAGACATGCCGCTGGCCGCGTTCGCCGCGATAGCAGGTGTGGCTCTCCTCCACGATCAGATCGACCAGCGCCCGCCCCCCGCTCCGCTCGGCCAAGGCCCAGGTCTGCGCCTTCGTCAGCGCCATCAGCGGGGTCTCGATCGGCACCGGCTTGTCCAGCCCCAGGCCCAGCGCCGTCTGCATGGCGTCGATCGCGTCGCGCCGGCAGTCGGGATAGCCGCTGAAATCGGTCTCGCACATTCCGCCGACCAGCACCTGAAGCCCCCGCCGGTCCGCCAACGCCGCCGCCACCGTCAGGAACACAAGATTGCGCCCCGGCACGAAGGTTGTCGGCAAACCGCGCGCGTCGATCTCGATCGCCCAATCGGTGGTCATGGCCGTCTCGCCGATCGCCCCGAAGCCGCTCAGATCGACCACATGATCCGGCCCCAGCCGCCCGGCCAACGCCGGCAGGACCTCGCCCATCCCCTCGCGCACCTTCAGCCGCGCGGTCATTTCCGCCGCATGCCGCTGCCCATAGTCGAACCCCACCGTCTCAACCCGTCCATACCGCTCCAGCGCCCAGACCAGGCAGGTCGCGCTGTCCTGCCCGCCCGAAAACAGGACGAGGGCGCTCGGCGCGGACTGTGGGCTGGAATCGCTCATGACAAATCTGCGGTCGGCCGTCGGGCCGCGCGCATTCAGGGTCGCTTTCGCAAGGTATGGGTTCAGGGCCGGCCTCATACACCAACCCCGCGCGCACGTAAAATCGGGCGCGAACTGGGCAGGGACGAAATTGTGCCCTGGAAGTGCTGCCTTTAACCGTTCGGAAGAACCTCCCGCCTAGCTTGCCGCTCGCACAGTGGAGTTCCGGCCAGTATGCCGACCATCGAAGTCCTCACCCAGCGTGCCGAGCCCGTTTCCCCCGACGCGCCGGCGAGCGATGTCTTCGCGCGCCTGCAGGCCGAGCCCGATACCCTGGTCATTCCCGTCGTCCAGGACGACCGCCCCGTGGGCCTGATCGAGCGCAACGCCTTCCTGACCAAGATCGCCGGTCCGTTCGGCCATGCCCTCTACGCCGGCCGCCCCGTGCGCAACGTCATGGACGCCGAGCCCGCTATCGTCGAGGCCGGGGTCAGCATCGACGCCTTCTGCGACATCCTGCTGAAGTCCGGCCCAGGCGCCCTGATGCGCGGCTTCGTTGTGACCCGCAATGGCCGCTATCGCGGGGTCGGAACCGCCGTCTCCCTGCTCCAGGCGATCAACGAGAAACAGCGCCGCCAGAACGAGGAACTGGCCGAACAGGCCCGCGCCCTCAGCGATTCCCGCACCCAGGCCCTGGCCGCCGCCCGCGCCAAGAGCCAGTTCCTGGCCATCATGAGCCACGAGTTGCGCACCCCCATGAACGGCGTCCTGGCCGTCGCCGAACTGCTCAAGCGCCAACCCCTGAACGCCGCGGCCCAATCCCACGTCCAGACCATCGTCGACTCGTCCGAGACCCTGATCCGCATCCTGCAGGACGCGCTGGACCTGTCCCGAGCCGAGGCCGGCGAACTGGACCTGTCCCCCTCGCCCGTCGTGCTGCGTGCCCTGATGGACGACATCGAACAGATGTGGGCCCCCCGCGCCTCCCAGGACGGCGTGACCCTGATCGTCGCCTATGAGGGCGACACCGAACTGGTCGCCGATTTGGACGTCACCCGCCTGAAACAGGTGTTCAACAACCTGATCGGCAACGCCCTGAAATTCGCCCGCAACGGCATGGTCGAGGCCAGCCTGAAGGCGACTCCGCACGGCGAAACCATCCGCATGGAGGCCCGCATCCGCGACAACGGCCCCGGCATCGACGCCGACCGCGTGGACGAAATCTTCGAGCCCTTCGTCCACGGCTCCGGGCCCGACGGCGCGGGCCTGGGCCTGTCGATCTGCCGCCAGATCGTGGACCGTATGGACGGCCGCATCTGGGCCGAGAACAACGCGGGCCGCGGCGCCACCTTCGCCTTCGACATCGTCGCCCGCCGCGCCACCGCCGCCGCCGAGCCCGAGACCAATGTCTCCACCCTGGTCGACCTGGAACTCCAGGCCTCGCCACACATCCTGATCGTCGACGACAACGCCACCAACCGCGTGGTGGCCCAGGCCCTGTGCGAGATGTTCGGCTGCACCTCCGAAACCGCCGAGGACGGTATGGAGGCCCTGCAGGCCGTCCAGGAACGCCCCTTCGACCTGATCCTGATGGACATCAAGATGCCCCGCATGGACGGCATGCAGGCGACGCAAGCCATCCGGGCCCTGGACGGCCCCGTCTCGATGATCCCGATCATCGCCCTGACCGCCAACGCCGACCCGGACGACGCGAAACACTACCTCTCGCTGGGCATGGCCGCCGTGGTCGAAAAGCCGATCAAGCCGGAACGCCTGCGCCTGGCCATGAACACCGCCCTGTCCCAGGACGCGGCGGAGGACGCCGGCCCCGCCACCTTTCGCGTCGCCTGATCGCTAGACACCACCAAACCCCGCTCACCCCGGCGAACGCCGGGGCCCAGATCCAGATTTGGCCAGCCAAGCCGGAATCCGCGATCTGGGTCCCGGCATTCGCCGGGATGAGCGGAAGAGACTAATCGGGTTCGCGCTCGCCGACCTCGACCGGCCGAATCGCCCTCAACCACCCGTCGGCATGGATCTCCGGCACCGCCTCGCGCGTGAACGGCAGGTACCAGGTCTGCCCCCCCGCCGCCGGCGCGATCTCCAGCACGTCGTCGGCCCCGAAATTCTGCACCGCCTTCACGGCACCCAGCACGGTGTCATCGACATCGCGCGCCTCCAGCCCGATCAGATCGGCCAGATAGAATTCGTCCTCATCCGGCGCCGGAAACCGGTCGCGCGGCACATAGAGCTTCAGTCCGCGCAGGGCATCCGCCTGTTCCTTGGTCTGGACTTCGCTGGCCCGCCCAACCACACCGTCCTTGGTCGGCCGCGCCGCCGTCAGCGTCAGCCCCGGCGACCCATCGGCCCGCAGCAAAGGCCCATAGGCCCGCAGCGCCAGCGGGTCGGCGGTGAAGGCCGTCACCTTCACCTCCCCCTTGACGCCGAAACCCCCGCCGACTTGGCCGACGAGAATCAGGTTGGATTTGGTCACGCTACCCCCTCCCAGCGGGAGAGGGCTTGAGCGCCCGAGAGCGTAGCGATCGGTCTTGCGCGAAACGGCGAGGGGTCACGGTGGATCCCGTTGAGGGCGCAACCCCTCACCCTCCCACCGGCTGCGCCGGCGGGCCCCTCCCTCTCCCTATGGGAGAGGGTCATCACATCAGGCCTCGGTCTTCTCGTCTTTGGCGGGCTCTTCAGCGGCGACCTCTTCAGCCGGGGCCTGTTCCGCAGCAGCTTCGGCGGCCGGAGCCTCTTCCGCGGCAGCTTCTTCAGCAGCAGGCTCTTCGGCCGGCGGCGCGTTCTTGGCAGCCTCGGCAGCAGCCTTGGCCTCTTCCTTCGCACGCTCGGCGGCTTCGGCGGCCTCGATCTTCGCAGCCGCCTCGGCCTCGGCCCGGTCGGCCTCGCGCTGGGCGCGCTCGGCGGCGCGCTCTTGCGCCTTCTTGCCGGGCTGAGCCTTGTTCGGGTTGTTGGACTGGCTCCACTTCACCTTGCCGACCAGCGCCTCGTCTTCGCTCTGGCTGATGAAGCGGGCGACGCGGTCCGTCGGCTGGGCACCCTTGCCGAGCCATTCGGCGATCCGGTCGGCCTTCAGGCTGATGCGCGGCTTGTCGCCGTCACGCGGCAGCATCGGGTTGTAGGTGCCGACGCGCTCGATGAATTTGCCGTCGCGCGGCGCATGCGAGTCGGCAACGACGATGTAGTAGTAGGGACGCTTCTTGGCACCACCGCGAGCCAGACGAATCTTCAGCATTTCAATCTCTTTTCTTGATCAGTTCTTCTTGGAAGGAAAGCCCGGAAGGCCCGGAAGCCCTCCCGGCATTTGTCCGCCGCCCAGCCCGGCGAGCCGGTCCTGGATGGCTTTCATCTCGTCGGCGCTGGGTTCGACGGCCTTGCCGCTGCCCAGGGCCTTCAGCCGCGCCATGTCCGGCCCGCCGCCCATGCCGCCACCCAGGCCGCCCATCATGGCGGCCATCTGCTGCATCTTCTTGGGCCCGCCCTTGGACAGGGACTTGACCATGTCGGCCATCTGCCGGTGCTGTTTCAGCAGCCGGTTGATCTCCTGCACCTCGACCCCAGCGCCAGCCGCGATCCGCTTCCTGCGCGATGCATTCAGCAGGTCCGGCTTCCTGCGCTCGGCCTTGGTCATGGAGCTGATGATCGCTTCCTGGCGCGCGATCATGCGGTCGTCGACGCCGGTCTGGGCCATCTGGGCCTTCATCTTGGCCACGCCGGGCAGCATGCCCATGATGCCCTGAAGCCCGCCCATCTTCTTCATCTGCTGCAGCTGGGCCGCGAGGTCATTCAGATCGAATTGCCCCTTGGCCAGTTTGCGCGCCATGGCCTCGGCCTTGGACGCATCCAGTTCCTGCGACGCCTTCTCGACCAAGGCGACGATGTCCCCCTGCCCCAGGATCCGGCCCGCCACGCGCCGCGCGTCGAACACCTCCAGCGCATCGACCTTCTCGCCCGCGCCCAGATATTTGATCGGCAGCCCGGTCACGGCCCGCATCGACAGCATGGCCCCGCCCCGGCCGTCGCCATCGGCCCGCGTCAGCACCAGCCCCGTCAGCGGCAGCCGCTCATGGAACGCCATGGCCGTCCGCACGGCGTCCTGACCGGTCAGGCTGTCGGCCACCAGCAGGGTCTCGACCGGCCTGGCGATCGCGGCGACCTCGGCCACCTCGCTCATCAGGCCTTCGTCAAGGGTGATCCGTCCCGCCGTATCCAAAATCAGGACATCGAACCCCTGCAGCTTGGCCGACTGCAGCGCGCGCCGCGTGATCTGGACCGCACTCTCGCCCGCCACGATCGGCAGGGTCGCCACCTCGATCTGGGTCCCCAGCGTCGCCAGCTGTTCCATCGCCGCGGGACGCCGCGTGTCCAGCGAGGCCATCATGACCTTCTTGCGATCGAACTTGGTCAGCCGCAGCGCCAGCTTGGCCGAGGTCGTCGTCTTGCCCGACCCCTGCAGACCCGCCATCAGCACCACCGCCGGCGGCGTCGCATTCGTATTGAGCGGAACCGGCTCCTCGCCGCCCAGCATCTCGATCAGCCCGTCATAGACGATCTTGACCACCTGGTCGGCCGGCTTGACCGAGCGGATCACCTCCTCGCCCGTGGCCCGCTCGGTCGCGAAGGCGATGAAGTCCTTGACCACCGGCAGGGCGACGTCGGCCTCCAGCAGGGCCACGCGCACCTCGCGCATCGCCTCCGCCACGTCCCTTTCGGACAGCGCCCCGCGCCCGGTGATCCGGTCGAAGACGCCTGTCAGCCGCTCGTTCAGAGCCTCGAACATTCAAACCTCGTGTGCGACGAGAGAACCGGCTCCATACGACAACGGCCCCCGGCGACGCTCACGTCGGCGGAGGGTTCTCGCCGGGCTCGTCCATCAAAGATGGGGTCGTCCCGGTGGAGACGCGAGGTTCACTGGCGTCGGAAGCGCGGGCTTATGCGGGAAAGGAGCGGCGAAGGCAAGCCTAGAGCGGCGCGCATTGCGCCTCCAGCCAGGCTGATACCTCGGCATCCAGCCGCGACCCGACCTTGGCCAGGGTCTCGGCGTGATAGGCATCGACATAGGCCCGCTCGGCCGCCGTCAGCAGATCGACGTCGATCAGCCGGCGATCCAGCGGGGCGAAGGTCAACTGCTCAAAGCCGTGCATCGGTCGTTCCCCGCCGGCGATCGGCGTCGGTTCGGTGACGACCTGCAGGGTCTCGATGCGGATGCCCCAGTGGCCTTCGCGATAGTAGCCGGGTTCATTCGATAGGATCATCCCGGTCAGCAGGGGTTGGGTGTTGACCAATTTGGCGATCCTCTGCGGTCCCTCGTGGACCCCGAGATAGCTGCCGACGCCGTGACCCGTCCCGTGATCGTAGTCCAGCCCGGCCATCCACATCGGAAGACGGGCCAACGCGTCCAACTGGTGCCCGGTGGTGCCGGCCGGGAACCGCACCGTGGCCATCGCGATATGGCCCTTCAGCACCAGGGTGAACATGCGGCGCTGGTCCGCGGTTGGTTCGCCCACCGCCATCGTGCGCGTCACGTCGGTGGTGCCGTCCAGATACTGGCCGCCGCCATCGACCAGCAGCAGGGAACCGGCCTCGATCCGGCGGATGGTACGGGTCACGGGCTTGTAGTGCGGCAGGGCCCCGTTCGGCCCGGCACCGGCGATGGTGTCGAACGAGAGGTCTTTCAGCGCGCCGGTTTCCTCGCGAAACCGTTCAAGGGCCTCCGCGATCTCGCGCTCATCGGGCAGTGTCCGCTGGGCGACGGTATCGACCCAGTGCAGGAAGCGGGCAAGCGCGGTGCCATCACGGACGTGGGCTTGACGCGTGCCCTCGATTTCGACCGGATTCTTGGCTGCACGCGGCAAGGCGCAAGGATCCATGGCGCGCACGATCGTCGCGCCCGCCGCCTTCAGGCGATCGAAATACCACGCAGAGGACTGCGCCGGGTCGATCACAATCTTCTGCCCGGACAGGCCGTCCAGCGCCTCGTCCAGAGTGTCCGGTGCCGTCAACCGCACGTCGTCGCCCAGCCAGCCCGGCAGTTCGTTGGTGATCTTCGCCGGATCCAGGAACAGTCGCGCGGTCCCATCGGCCTTCAGGATCGCCTGCGCGAGCGGCAGTGGAGACCGGATCACGTCGCCACCCCGGACATTGAACAGCCAAGCGATCGAGGCCGGCGCGGTCAGGACCGCCGCCTCGGCTCCCGCATCGCGGATGGCCTGACCGATTCGGGCGCGCTTCGAGGCGTGGTTTTCGCCGCTGTATCGATCCTCGTGCGGCACGACCGGGGCGGCAGGCTGAACCGGTCGGGCGCCGCCCCAGGCCTGATCCAAGGGATTGGGCGATACGGCCTTCAGCTGGGCCCCGGCCGTGCTCGCCGCGCGGCTCAACGTCGCGAGGGCGTCCGGGCTGTGTAGCCGGGCGTCATAGCCGATCACCGACCCCGCCTTGACCTTCTCGAGCCAGGCCGGCACGCCGCCATTCTCGACCAGGTCAAGAATCTCGAACTCACGCGCATCGACCTGGGCTCGAACCTGTACCGTATAGCGGCCGTCCGCGAAAACCGCGGCCCGGTCGGCCATGATCACCGCCGCTCCCGCCGAGCCGGTGAAGCCGGTCAGCCAGGCCAGCCGGTCGTTGGCCTCCGGCAGATATTCGTTCTGATGCTCGTCCTCGTGCGGGACCAACAGCCCGTCCAGCCCCTGTTCCCTGAGCCGCGCCCGTACGAGCGGCAGGTGTCTGGCCCCGAAGGACGGATCGGTGGTTTCGTCAAAGGTCTGGCGCATGCGCATGACCTAGGACCGGTCATCGCCGCACTCAACCCTCGACGCTCATGGCGCCACGGCGCCCAGCGCCGTCCCGCCCCAGAAACCGCATTGGTGCCGGTCGAAGAAGCTGTCATCCATTCGGTCGCCCGCCGGATGGAACACCCGCACCGGCGCCCCACCCTGGCTGACCCTGGGCCAGGCGCGTTCGAAGTCCGGATCGTGGCCGAACCCGGCCCACAGCGCCCGCATCCGATCCGACAGCGCCTGCTGCTCCAGCGTCCATCGCCCGGTGTCGGTGAACAGCCAAGACGTGCCGAACACCGAGGCCAGTTCGCTGGCATGATAAGCGCCCATCGGAAGCCCATTGATCCAATCAGGGAGCAGGAACGGCACCTCGCGATCCGCGAACTCATAGCCATGAACCGGCACATAGGCGCTCAACACCCGCCGGAGCGCATCGGACGGACAGGCGAACCGGCTGTCGGTGAAACTGGCGGCGATGGCGATGGCCGGCCCCCGTTTATCGACCGGATATTGCGCCAGCGCCCGCTCGCCGTCCGCGCCGTACAGCCAGACGGTCTCGGCATTGTACCGCTCCATGTCCTTGACCTCGACGGCGAACAGCCGCCCCTCGTCCAGATTGGTCCCCACGATCACCGGCACCCTGACGAACCGGCCACTGGCAAAGGCCTCCGGCGGACTGATCGGCACCATCGCATCCGTATGAACCGGCCCCCACGACCCCGACCCGTTGATTCCCGAGCGCGGCGACGGCAGCCGGGCGATCCGCCACGCCGGGCGATTCCGCAGGCACGCCAGGTCGTCCGGCTCGCATCCCAGATCGGCGGCCGCCTTGGGTCCACCCGCGGCCTGATCCGCCGCGGCATTCAGAGACTGAGGCTCCAGACACGGCCCGCTCTGCAGGATGACCCGGTGGAACAATCCCTCCGACCCCGGCGAGGCCATCAGATAACAGGCGCTCCAAGCCCCCGAACTCTCGGCGAACAGCGTCACATCTCCAGGATTCCCGCCGAACCCCGCGATATTGTCCCGCACCCAGCGCAGCGCCGCCTGCTGGTCCATCAGCCCGAAATTGCCCCCGACGCCCGTCCCCTCGGCCTCGAACCTCGGATGCGCCAGCCAACCCAGCGCGCCCAGCCGGAAGTTCACCGTGACCACCACCCGCCCCTGTTCGGCCGCCAGCCGCGACGGGTCATAGTTGCCCCCCGCCCCGATCGTGAACGCCCCGCCATGCAGATAGACCATCACCGGCAGCGCCTCGGCGGGCTCTCCCGACGGCGCATAGACATTGACGAACAGACAGTCCTCCTTGCCGACCACGATCCCGCCGCCACCGCCCAGTACCGCCCGCCGCCCCAGCGCCTGCACACAATCCGACCCCAGCCGCGTGGCGTCGCGAACCCCGTCCCAGGCCGGAACCGTCCGCGCCGCCCGCCACCTCAGATCACCGACCGGCGGCGCGGCATAGGGCAGACCCAGGAAGGCGCGAACGCCAGCGCCCTCGACACCTCGAACCAGACCGGCCCGCATCGTAGCTTGGACGAAACTGCGGTCCGAGGCGAACCGAACATGATCGACTTGGCCGGGGTGGGTCGAGCAGCCAACCATAAGCAGCGCAACCAGAGTTGACACAAACCAACATTTTTCGTAATTACTACTCATTCACTCGCTCAGGAGATTTCTTGTGACTGGCACCCGAACAATCGATATCGACTTCGAGATTCATAAGGCCATTGAGGCCGAGAGGCGTGGCTTCGATGAGAGCGCCAACGATGTATTGCGGCGACTCTTGGGTCTTTCGAAAAAGGCCTCCGGCAGTATTCAGCTTGTCCAGAATGGTCGGGCCTGGAGTGGTTATAACGTCGTGTTGCCGCAAGGCACCCGCCTGCAAATGACTTACAATGGAACCAGGCACTCGGGCGAGATTGTTGACGGCTATTGGGTCGTCGATGGTCAGAGCTTTTCGTCTCCCTCCGGCGCAGCCTCCGGCGTGGCTCGCACAAAGAAGGGGGGAAAAACTAGATTGGATGGTTGGAACTACTGGGAAGTGCAGTTCCCGGGTTCGGCGGCTTGGGAGTCGATCTTCACGGTCTGGGAGCGAGCTAATCCCGATAAGGCTAACGGACCCTCCTAAGAAAAAGCCCCGCCGGATCGCTCCAGCGGGGCCTTACTTCATTCAATCCAGACCGTTCGCTTAAGCGATGATCTTGGCCACCACGCCCGCGCCGACCGTCCGACCGCCTTCGCGGATGGCGAAGCGCAGCTTCTCTTCCATCGCGATCGGGGTGATCAGCTCGACGTTCAGCTCGGCGTTGTCGCCGGGCATGATCATCTCCACACCTTCCTTCAGCTGCACGATCCCGGTCACGTCCGTGGTGCGGAAGTAGAACTGCGGGCGGTAGTTGGTGAAGAACGGCGTGTGACGCCCACCCTCTTCCTTGGTCAGGATGTAGGCTTCGGCCAGGAATTTGGTGTGCGGGGT
>Ga0209909_100287_pt1 | contig 49701 bp, 51 predicted proteins | sample FECB22metaG_FD_188302 | JGI IMG/M metagenome (GOLD analysis project Ga0209909, IMG submission 188302) | Cyanobacterial communities from the Joint Genome Institute, California, USA - FECB-22 (SPAdes) (version 3) | ecosystem: Environmental > Aquatic > Thermal springs > Hot (42-90C) > Microbial mats... | reverse complement strand
TCTTGGGCGGCAACTATCGGCGTGTTTTCCAGGCAAGCCTCGGCGGCTGACGAACCATCATCACACATCCGTGAAACCGGCCGGGTCACTGGCCGCCCGCCGAACGCTCGGCTAGGCTCCGGCTACACCCCAAACGACGGGAGAACCGGATGGCTGTCATCAACGTCAATGGCAAGGCCCTCAATCACAATGCCGATCCGCGGACGCCGCTCCTGTGGGTGCTGCGCGAGCAGCTTGGCCTCACCGGGACCAAGTATGGCTGTGGCATCGCCCAGTGTGGCGCCTGCACGGTTCATATCGACGGGGTGGCGACCCGTTCCTGCCAGGTGCCGGTGAACTCGGTCGGCAACAAGAAGATCGTCACCATCGAGGGGCTGGCGGCCAACGGCACGTTGAACAAGATCCAGGCGGCCTGGGTGGCGGTCGACGTGCCCCAGTGCGGCTACTGCCAGAGCGGCATGGTGATGGCGGCGACGGCGCTGCTTGCCGCCAAGCCCAATCCGACCGATGCCGACATCGACGCGGCCATGACCAACATCTGCCGCTGCGGCACCTATGTGCAGGTGCGCGAGGCGATCCACGCCGCCGCCAAGGCCTAAGAGGAGGATGCGATCATGACGATTCACCAGCCTTCTCTCGGCCGTCGCGGCTTCCTGGTCAGCGGCACCGCCGTCGCCGGTGGCTTCTCGCTCGGCTTTTCCTTCCCCTTCGCCGCGGCCAATGCCGCCGAGGTCAAGGAGCTCAACGCCTGGGTGGTCATCCATCCCGACGACAAGGTCGTGATCCGCATCGCCCGCTCCGAGATGGGGCAGGGCACGCTGACCGGCCTCTGCCAGCTCGTCGCCGAGGAACTCGAGTGCGACTGGAGCAAGGTCAACTGGGAATATCCGACGCCGGGCGAGAACGTGAAGCGCAACCGCGTCTGGAAGAACTACTCCACCGGCGGCAGCCGGGGCATCCGCGAGAGCAACCAGTATGTCCGCGAAGGCGGCGCCATGGCGCGCGAGATGCTGCTCGCCGCCGCCGCCGCCGAATGGAAAGTGCCGGCAAGCGAGCTCAAGGTCGACAAGGGCGTCATCACCCACAGCTCGGGCAAGAAGACGACCTACGGGGCCGTCGCGGCCGCGGCGGCAAACCTCGAGCCGCCTAAGGAGGTCAAGCTCAAGGACCCGAAGGACTGGAAGATCGCTGGCAAGCCGCTGAAGCGGCTCGACACGGTCGACAAGGTCACCGGCAAGCAGCTCTACGGCATCGACTTCACGATGCCCGGCATGCTGGTCGCCACCGTCCGCGCCTGCCCGGTGATCGGCGGCAAGCTCAAGAGCTTCGATGCCGCCAAGGTCGAGAAGATGCCGGGCGTGAAGAAAGTGGTGGCGGTCGATGGCAACGCCGTCGCGGTGATCGCCGACACCTACTGGAACGCGCGTACGGCGCTCGCCGCGCTGCCGGCCGAGTGGGATATCGGCAAGCTGGGCGAGGTCCAGACCGAGACCATCAACGCCATGCTGAAGGAAGGCCTCGATGCCAGCGAAGCCTTCGTCGGCAACAAGGTCGGCGACGCCAAGGCGGCTATCGACGGTGCCGCCAAGAAGGTCACCGCGACCTACAGCTTTCCCTACCAGCACCACACCACCATGGAGCCGCTGAACGCCACCGCGCGTGTCACGGCCGACAAGTGCGAGGTGTGGTGCGGCACGCAAAATGGCGAAGCAGCGCTCGCCGCAGCGTCGGAGGCAGCCGGCCTGCCGGTCGGCCAGTGCGACGTCTACAAGATGATGCTGGGCGGCGGCTTCGGCCGGCGCGGCCGCGCCGATTATGTCCGCCAGGCCGTGCTGGTCGCCAAGGAGATGCCCGGCACACCGGTCAAGCTGATCTGGTCGCGCGAGGAGGACATGACGCACGGCCAATATCATCCGACGACGATGTGCAAGCTGACCGGCGGTCTTGACGCCCAGGGCAACCTGGTCGGATTGCATGTGCGCATCTCGGGCCAGTCGATCCTGGCGGCACTCCTGCCGCAGAACCTCGTGAACGGCATGGATCCCGCCGTGTTCCAGGGCCTTGCGGCCAGCGGTCCCGAGGCGACCTTCGGCTACAACGTGCCGAACCTCCTGATCGACCACGCCATGCGCAATCCGCACATCACGCCGGGCTTCTGGCGCGGTGTGAACACCAACCAGAATGCCGTCTACATGGAAAGCTTCATGGACGAGCTGGCCCAGGCGGCGGGCCAGGATCCGCTGGCTTTCCGTCTCAAGATGCTGAAGCCCAAATGGGCGGCGGTGCTGCAGGCTGCAGCCGACAAGGCGGGCTACGGCAAGCCGCTGCCCGCCGGCCACTTCCATGGCATCGCGCAGATCATGGGCTACGGCAGCTATGTCGCCGGCGTCGCCGAGGTGTCGGTGAGCGACGACGGCCAGCTGAAGATCCACAAGATCACGGCAGCCACCAACTCGGGCCACGTGGTCAATCCGGCGCAGATCGAGCGCCAGGTCGCAGGCTCGTTCGCCTTCGGTCTGTCGGCGGCGCTCTACGGCGAGATCACCGTCAAGGATGGCGCCGTCGAGCAGACCAACTTCGACAGCTACAACGTCATGCGCATCGACGAGATGCCCCAGGTCGATACGGTGACGGTGCCGACCTACGACTTCTGGGGTGGCGTGGGTGAGCCGACGATCGCCGTTGCGGCTCCCGCCGTGCTCAATGGCATCGCCAAGGCGACCGGCAAGCGCGTGCGCAATCTGCCGCTGATGCATACCGATCTGAAGAAGGCTTCATGACCCATCGTCTGCTGTTGCCGGTGCTGGCCAGTGCGTTGTTGCTGGCCAGCTTCTCGGCAAGCGGGCCGGCTCGGGCGGCCGACACGGCGCCACCCGGCGCCAGCTCATGCACGGGCTGTCACGCGGCCCAGCCGGTTGCCAATTCAGTCATTCCGCGCATCGCCGGCCGCAAGGCCTCCGACATCGTCCAGTTCATGCGCGAGTATCGCAGCGGCGCCTGGCCGTCCTCGGTGATGGGGCGCATCGCCAAGGGCTTCGACGATCAGCAGATCGACGCCATCGCGGCCTGGTTCGCCGCACAGCCGGAGTAGAGCATGGCGACACGGCGCGCGTTCCTGAAGCTCACCGCCGCGGCCGGCATTGCCGCGCCGTCGATTGCCTCGGCGCAGGCCGCCGGGCGCGTCGTCGTGGTGGGCGGCGGCTTCGGCGGCGCCACGGTGGCGCGCACGCTGAAGGCGCTCGAGCCCAAGCTCACGGTGACCCTGGTCGAGCCCAATGCGACCTTCACGGCCTGCCCCTTCAGCAACAACGTGCTGGCGGCGCTGCGCGAGATCTCGCAGCAGCAGTTCGGCTACGACGGCGTGAAGAAGGCCGGCGTGACCGTGGCGCAGACCGCGGCGACCGCCGTCGATGCCTCGGCCAAGACGGTGACGCTGGCCGACGGCAACAAGCTCTCCTACGACCGGCTGGTGATGTCGCCGGGCATCGACATCAACTGGGGCGCGCTGCCGGGTTACGACGAGGCGGCGGCGCAGAAGATGCCGCATGCCTGGAAGGCCGGCGCCCAGACCGTGCTGCTGCGCCAGCAGCTACAGGCCATGGACGATGGCGGCCTGGTCGTCATGTCCTCGCCAGCCAATCCGTTCCGCTGCCCGCCGGGTCCCTACGAGCGCGCCAGCCTGATCGCCTATTGGCTGAAGATCTGGAAGCCCAAATCCAAGCTCCTGATCCTCGATTCCAAGGACGTCTTCTCCAAGCAGCGGCTGTTCCAGCAGGCCTGGCCGCAGCTCTACCCCGGTGTCGTCGAATGGGTGTCGCTGAGCCAGGGCGGCAAGGTGACCTCGGTCGATCCCTCGACGCTGACCTTCGTCACCGACTTCGGGCGTCACAAGGCGGCGGTCGGCAACGTCATTCCGCCGCAGAAGGCCGGCGCCATCGCCCAGCAGGCGGGCGTTACCGACCGGACCGGCTGGTGCCCGGTCGAGCCGGTCGCCTTCGAATCGACGCTGCAGCCCGGCATCCATGTCGTCGGCGATTCCGCGATCATGGGCGGCATGCCGAAGTCGGCCTTCGCCGCCAACGCCCAGGCCAAGGTGTGCGCCGCCGCGATCGTCGAGCTGCTGGCCGGCCGCAAGCCGCAGGATCCGATCCTGATCAACACCTGCTACAGCCTGGTGGCGCCCGACTACGGTATCTCGGTCGCCGGCGTCTATCGGCCGGACAAGGGCGTGCTGGCCGACATTCCCGGGGCGGGCGGCACCAGCCCGCTGGAAGTGGTGGGTGGGTTCCGCGGCCAGGAGGCGCTCTATGCCTCCAGCTGGTTCGACACCATCACCGCCGAGGTCTACGGCTGATCATGCTGCGTGCGAGCCTGCTCGCCGCCCTCCTGCTGATGCCGCTCGCCACCGCCGGGCGCGCCCAAGGGACGTCGGCTGGAACACCTGTCAGCTATACCGTCGTCGACGATGCCATTCCCCGGCCGCTCACGGCGAGCCCGGGCGATGCCTCGCGCGGCCGCGCGATCGTGGCCAATCGCAGCGTCGGACTCTGCCTGCTCTGCCACAGCGGACCCATTCCCGAAGAGCGCTTCCAGGGCACTCTGGCGCCAAGCCTCGGCGGCGCGGGAACGCGCTGGTCGGCGGCTCAGTTACGTCTGCGCATCGTCGACGGCTCGCGTCTAAATCCGGACACGATCATGCCGCCCTATTACCGGACGACAGGCCTCACGCGTGTCGCCAGGGCGTTCGAGGGCAAGACCATCTTGACGGCCGAGCAGATCGAGGATGTCGTGGCCTATCTCGCGACGCTGAAGGAGCAGTGATGCCAGGACCGAAAAAGGGGGCGACGCGACGTACCTTCCTCGCCGGCGCCGCCGTGGTCAGCGTCCTGCCGCTCGGCGCCGCGCGGGCAACGCCCGAGGCGATGGCGGCGGCGATCAAGGAGGTCGTCGGCGACAAGCCGATCCGCGAAGGGCGCGTCACCCTCGACATTCCGCCGCTCAGCGAGAACGGCAATGCCGTCCCGCTCACGGTGTCGGTCGACAGCCCGATGACCGAGGGCGACTTCATCAGGGCCATCCACGTCTTCAACGAGAAAAACCCGCAGCCCCACGTCCTCGATGCGCGGCTCGGGCCGCAGAACGGCAAGGCGTCGATCTCGACGCGCATCAAGCTCGGCGATTCGCAGAAGATCGTGGCCATCGCCGAGACCAGCAAGGGCGAGTTCTTCAGCGCCAGCGCCGACGTCATCGTGACGCTCGCCGCATGCGTGGAGGACCTGACATGACCAACGTCCTCATCAACGCGCCCAAGGCGGCGAAGAAGGGCGAGGTGATCGAGCTCAAGGCGCTGATCCTGCATCCCATGGAGAGCGGCTTTCGGCCGGGAACCAACGGAACGATCATCCCGCGCAACATCATCGAAAGGTTCGTGGCGACCTGGAACGGCAAGGAGATCTTCCGCATGGATTTCTCGCCGGCGATCGCCGCCAACCCGTTCGTGTCGTTCTTCGCCGTGGCAGCCGAGAGCGGCAAGATCGCCTTCCGCTGGACCGGCGATGAAGGTTTCGCGGTCGAAGAGTCAGTCGCCATTGACGTTGCCTGAGCGCATGCGCTGGCGCCCCGCGTTGGCGCTGCTGCCGGTCGTGTTCGCCGCTTCCTTCGCCATGGCGCAAGCCGGCGCCGACAAATCGGCGAGCGACACGCGCCGTTCGGGCTACCAGGACATGGGCGCCGCGTTGCAGAAGATGCAGGACGACGACACCGCCAATCCCGGCATGTTGTACGTTCAGCTGGGCGAGCAGCTTTGGGCCAAGCCGGCGGAGGCCGCCAGCAAGGCCTGCGCCGACTGCCATTCGGTTGCCGACATGAACGGGGTCGCCGCCCGCTATCCGGCCATTCCGAAGAACAGCGACCGTCCGATCGACCTCGAAGGCCGCATCCAGCTCTGCCGCGTCAGCCACCAGCAGGCCGAGCGGCTGGCGCCCGAGAGTCGCGACCTGTTGTCGTTGGCGGCGTTCGTTGCGCGCCAGTCCCGTGGCTTGCCGATCGCGCCGCCGGACGATGCGCGGCTGGCGCCGTTTCGCTCCGAGGGCGAGGCGATCTACCGGCGCCGCCAGGGCCAGCTCAATCTCTCCTGCGCGATCTGCCACGACGACAATGCCGGAAAGAAGCTCGCCGGCGTGACCATTCCGCAGGCCCATCCGACCGGCTATCCGATCTATCGGCTGGAATGGCAGGCCTTGGGCTCGCTGAAACGTCGGTTACGTAATTGTCTGGTCGGCATTCGCGCCGAGGCTTATCCTTATGAAGCCGTGGACTATGTCGCTCTCGAGGTCTTCCTGATGGGTCGCGCGAAGGGCATGCCATTTGAGGCGCCGGGCGTAAGACCTTGAATGAAGGCTCTACCCGGATGCGCGTGTATCCCTCTTCAACCCTGCGACCTCGCCTTCTGCGGCGACGGTCGTTCCTGGCCGGTCTCGCCGGAGCCGCCGGAGCGGCGACGGGCGCGGACGCCCAGCAGAGCGGACTGAAGTTCGCGACCGGCGCCGAGGGCGGCAGTTTTGTCGTCTATGGCGGTGCATTCGTCGACGCCATCAAATTGGCAAATCCGAAGATCGGCCTGCGGCCCGTGCCGTCGCGTGGCAGCATCGAGAATGTTCCCTTGCTCGAGGCGGGCACGGTCGACATCGGCCTGGTGTTCGGCGAGATGGCCCAGGAGTTGTTCAATCCCAAGGACGGTACACCGAGCCAGGTGAAGGTAATATCCACCGCTTATCTCAACCCCGGCATGTTCGTCGTGCGCGCCGACAGCCGCTATCACACCATCGAGGATCTCACAGGCCGCCCTGTCATCTGGAACGCGCGCGGATCGGGATTGGCGTTGCAGGGCCGGTTCGTCATGGAGGGGCTGGGCCTCGACGCCGACAAGGATTTCGATGCGATCTATACCGAGGCCCTCGTCGAGGGCCCGGCCATGATCCTCGAAGGGCGCGCGGCGGCGTTGTGGGGCGCCGGCAATCGCTGGCCCGGCTTCGTCAAGATCGCGAGCGACACCCGCGGCGCACGCTTCATCACCCCCGATGACGACCAGATAACGCGCATCGTCGACAAGTATCCGTTCATGCGTCGCATCACTATTCCTGCCGCGCGCTATCCCGGACAATCCGACCCGTTGTCGACGGTCGGATCGTGGACCTACGTGCTGGCCCGGCCAAATCTCGACGAGAAGATTGGCTATGAGCTGGCCGCAGCCCTGCACAAGGCCGAGCGCCTCGGTACCATGTTCGGCGGCCAGCTCGACGAAAGCACCGCGAAGAACACACTGAAAGCGCTGCCCCGGCGCGACGTCCTACACCCGGGCGTCGAGCGCTACTTCCGCGAAGCCGGCCTGATCTAAGCGTAGACGGAGGGAATTTTTCTCCAGCCAGCCCGCTGCGGAGGCGAATCTGCTGCCGCACCATCGCTATTCGGCTGCCCGTTTCATTGCCCGTCCGCTCGGGCAGCCCCTAGATTCAGGGTATGTTGAGCCTTGCCAACCAGTTCGTCGCCCGCGCCACGCGCCTCCTCCTGTCCGGCCTCGCAGAGCCGGCACTGTGGACGGTATCCGCCCACGGCTGCGTCGTCGGCTCGCTGGTCTGTCAGGACGGCGTCTGGCGGCTGTCCTGGTTCGCGGGCGCCGACCCGCGGCTTGTGAGCTACGCCGGACCGCTCGACGGCGACACCGAGGCCTTGGCCGAGACGTTGAGCCAGCGGCTCGGCGCCCCGGTGCGTCTGGAATCCCAGCCGGTCTGAAAACCCCACTGTTGAGATTTGGCGGGCGAGGCCCGACAGTGCCCTCGAGGGCGCTGCGGCGGCGTCCCGTCTCGGGTGATTGAATCATGGATGCGATCGACAGAAAGATCGTGGCACTCCTCCAGGAGGATGCCAGCCTCTCATTGGCGCAGATCGCGCATCGCGTCGGCCTGTCGCAAAGCCCGTGCTGGAAGCGCATCCAGCGGCTGGAGAAGGCCGGCATCATCCTGCGCCGCGTGGCGCTGATCTCGCCGGAATCGATCGGCGTCGGCCTCACCGTGTTCGTCTCGATCGAGACCGGCGATCATTCGTCGGCCTGGATCGCCAAGTTCGCCCAGCTCGTGACGGCGATGCCCGAGGTCATGGAATTCCATCGCATGGCCGGCGACATCGACTACATGCTGCGCGTGGCGGTGCCCGACATGCAGGCCTACGACGCGTTCTACAAGAAGCTCATCGACACCATGCCGCTCAAGAACGTGACCTCGCGCTTCTCGATGGAGCGGATCAAGTCGACCACCGCCTATCCGATCGCGGCCGACATCAAGCCGCTGCGCAAGCGCTAGGCTGGCAGAGGCCCCGGCGCGGCGGCCTGTGGTTTTCGCGGGCCCGCTGGCGCCCGGCGCCCATCTCGCTCGGCGTGGGCTCGCCTGACCGGCCGATGGACGCTTGCCGGACCGGACGGTACGGTCTGGAACCGCCATCACCCTGGAGCGTTTCTATGACCGTGCACGCCCTCAAGAAGTCGAATGTCGCCAACCTTCGCTCGAAGGTCTCGCCTGAGGAGTGGCAGGCACGGGTCGATCTCGCCGCTGCCTACCGCCTGGTCGACCTCTACGGCATGTCCGATCTGATCGCCAACCACATCTCGATGCGCGTACCGGGCGAGCCCGATGCCTTCCTGATCAATGCCTACGGGCTGCTCTACGAGGAGATCACCGCCTCGAGCCTGATCAAGATCGACCACGAGGGCAACGTGCTGGCCAAGCCCGACTTCGGCGATCTCAACTACGGCGTCAACCGTGCGGGCTTCGTGATCCACAGCGCCATCCACATGGCCAAGCCCGACGTGAACTGCATCATCCACACCCACACCTGGGCGGGCATGGCGGTGTCGACCATGGAATGCGGCCTGCTGCCCAACACCCAGACCTCGATGCGCTTCGCCAAGATCAGCTACCACGACTTCGACGGCGTCGTGCTCGACACCGCCGCGCGCGAGGTGCTGGCCCAGGATCTCGGCGACAACAACGCCATGATCCTGCGCAACCACGGCCTGCTCACGACCGGCGCCACCATCCCCGAGGCGTTCAACGCCATGCATCGGCTGGAGCTCAGCTGCAAGACGCAGATCGCGGCGATGTCGTGCAACACCAAGCTGATCGACGTGCCAAGCGACGTCGTGCACGAGACCTACATGAACTTCCAGCCGCATGTCCGCCGCCCGTTCGGCGTGATGGACTGGCCGGCGCTGCTGCGGAAGCTCGACCGGATCGATCCGGGCTTCCGCGATTGATTGAGCACCCCGCCCAGCTCGCTTCGCTCCTTCGCCGCCATCGCCGCGGGCTACTGGACCGCGCCCGGGCATAGGGCGGTCGCCTGGACGTTGACCGCCGGCATGCTGCTGTTCGGCGGCATCAACGTCGGCATCACGCTCTGGCTCAACCTCTGGAATCGCGACTTCTTCAACGCCTTGGAGAAGCGCGACACCTCGCAGCTGGTCGAGCAGATCTACATCCTGGCGGCGATCGTGGCGTCGGGCGGCGTCGCCGTCGCCATCCATCTGCACATTCGCCGCCGCCTGCAGATCAACTGGCGCTCCTGGCTGACCCAGGTCACGACGCGGCGCTGGCTGCATGGCGGGCGGCAATACCAGCTCGGCCTGCTGGCCAATGATATCGACAACCCCGACGGCCGCATCGCCGAGGACCTCCGCGTCTCGACCGAGGTCGCCGTCGAGTTCGCACAGACCATTTTGCAATGCATCCTGCAACTCATCACCTTCCTCAGCGTGCTGTGGGTGCTGTCCGGCACGCTGCCGATCCGGATCGGCACCATCGAGTTCGCGCTGCCAGGCTACATGGTGTGGGCTGCCGTGCTCTACGCTCTGTTCGGCTCGATCCTGACCTATGCGCTGGGCCGCGGCCTTATCGAGGCCGGCAACGTCCGCCAGGGGCGAGAGGCCGACGTGCGATCCGTGTTGATCCGGGCCCGCGAGAACGCCGAAGGCATTGCCCTGATGCGCGGCGAGGCCGACGAACGCGCACGGTTGGCCGGCGCCATGGCCAATCTGCGCGGCGCCTGGCATGCCCAGACCCGCGGCCAGGGCAGCCTGGCATTGCTCACCAGCGCGCTCGCCTACATCGCGCCCGTCGTGCCGTTGATCCTGGCGTTGCCGCGTTTCCTTGGCGGGGACATGCAGCTCGGCGGGCTGATGCAGACCGCCCAGGCTTTCTCCAACGTGCAATGGGCGCTGTCGTGGCTGATCGACAACTTCCCGCGCTTCGCCGAATGGCGCGCCTCGGTCGATCGGGTCGTGCAGCTGCACCAGGCGCTGCACGATCTCGAGGATACGATCGAGGCGCCGGACGGCGAGCATATCGAGCTGACGCCGGGCGAGGCCGACCGCCTGGTCCTGCGCGAAGTGGGCCTGTCGCGCCCCGACGGCGAGGCCCTGGTCGCCGAGGCCGAGGTCGAGATCCAGCCGGGCGAGCGCGTCCTGATCCGCGGCCAGTCGGGCAGCGGCAAGAGCACCATCATGCGCGCCATCGCCGGCGTCTGGCCATGGGGCCGTGGCTCGGTCGAGCTGCCGCGCGGGCGCATCGCCTTCATGCCGCAGAAGCCCTACTTCCCGCTCGGCACCCTGCGCGAGGCGATGCTCTATCCGGAGAAGCCGGAGGGCATCGACGACGCGGCTCTGCGCGAAGCCCTGCACAAGGTCGGGCTCGACCATCTGCGCGACCGGCTCGGAGAGGAGGACCGCTGGGATCACATCCTGTCGGGCGGCGAGCAGCAGCGCGTCGCCTTCGCCCGCGTGCTGATCCAGCGGCCGCACTGGGTGTTCATGGACGAGGCGACATCGGCGCTCGACGAGGCGGGCCAGGCCAACGTCATGCGGCTCCTGGCCGAGGAGCTGCCCGGGGCGGCGGTGATCAGCATCGGCCATCGTCCCGGCCTGGAAGCCTTCCATAGCCGCGAGCTGGTCCTCGAGCCGGGCGAGGAGGGGGCGCAGCTCCGGGCACGTACTTCCCAGCGCGGCCTCCGCGACATCTACCGCAAGATGGCGGCGGCCAGCCGCGCCGATCCGATTGCGCCCGGCTTCTGGGACAACTTCCGCCGGACCCTCGTCGGACGTTGAGTCAGGTATGCGGTAACACATCGCCCGCTTGAGGCGTTCCTACCGAACGCTTCAAACGAGGGATTCCATGAGCTTGTCCAACCGCGGCGGAATGTGGATCGCGTTCACGGCTGCTACGGCAGTGGTGAGCCTTGCCATCGCTCAGGCCCAGCAACCGACGCCGACCCAGCCGCCGCCGCCGCCGCCGCGCGGCGCCACCAGCTACATGCCGGTCGACATCAAGGAGCCGTTCGCCACTACCCTGCAGCGCATGAAGGCGGCGCAGCCCGCCATCCAACAGCGGCAGGCGAATCTCCTGGCCGAGCGTTACGATCTTGCCGATCGCGCCGCCCCGGGCGTGACCATGACCCGGGGCAAGCCGGTGCAGGAGGGCGTGCGCGTCAAGCTGCCGGCCGGCACCAGCTGGGCGCAACTTGCCGGGCTCAGCGCCAACGACATCCGCGATCGTGACCTTTTTCCCAAGGGCTTCCTGCCGCTGCCCCATCCCAACCATCCCGAAGGCGGCATGGTATTCCCCAAGTTCGCCATCGAGGAGATCAAGCGGCAGGAGGGGCGCGACCTTACCCGCTTCGATCTCGACTTCGATCTGCCCGATCACGTCCTGCCCGAGTTCCCGCCGCCGATCTTCCTGACGACGCGGCCCGATCTTGGCGACGTGTCGCAGGGCAAGCTGGTCACCATCGACAACTACTACGAGCTGTTCAACGGCATCCTCAATCCCAAGGATATCGAAGGGCTTCGGCTTCTGGTGACGCCGTTCCCACAACAGCAGTTCAACCAGACCGAGGACCGGCGCAGCGAAAAGGCAAGCCGTGGTGTCGCCTGCTTCGATTGCCATGCCAACGGCCACACCAACGGCGCCACGCATCTGTCGGGCGACGCCCGTCCGCAGGAGGTTCGCCGCCGCATCGACACGCCGCCGCTGCGCGGCGTCAATATCCAGCGCCTGTTCGGCTCGCAGCGCGCCTTGAAGACGGTCGAGGACTTCACCGAGTTCGAGCAGCGCGGCGCCTACTTCGACGGCGATCCCGTGATCGCGACCAAGAAGGGCGTCAACGTGCTGGAGCGCGGCAGCCAGGTGCATTTCATGGCCGAGCTCCAGGAGCTTCTCGACTTCCCGCCGGCGCCCAAGCTCGACCTTCTGGGCAAGCTCGACCCCGCCAAGGCGACGGCCGCCGAGCTGCGCGGGCAGGAGGTGTTCTACGGCAAGGGCCAGTGCTCCACCTGCCACGTGCCGCCGTTCTACACCGACAACCTGATGCACAACCTCCGGGTCGAGCGCTTCTTCAAGCCGCAGATGGTCAACGGCCGCTTTGCCACGGCCGACGGCCCGATCAAGACCTTCCCCCTGCGCGGCGTCAAGGACTCACCGCCCTACCTGCATGACGGCCGGCTGCTGACGCTCGACGACACGGTCGAGTTTTTCAACCTGGTGCTGGGCACCAAGCTCAGCGACCAGGAGAAGCAGGATCTGGTGCAGTTCCTGCGGACACTGTAGGTGCTGTCTCCGGGACAGTCCGGGGGCAGCATGAAGTGCGAGACCGACAAGGCGACGATCGACTACGAGGAGCACGGCGAGGGCCGGCCGATCCTCTTCCTGCACGGCTGGACGATGGAGCGCGGCGTCGAAGCCGCCGTCTATGAGCGGATCTTCGCGACGCGCCCCGGCTGGCGGCGCATCTATCCCGACCTGCCCGGCATGGGTCGGTCGGTGGCGAAGGCCGGCCTTGCCAGCCAGGACGACGTGCTGGAGGCGTTAGTCGCCTTCATCGATCGCGTGCTGCCGACGGGCCGCTTCCTGCTCGCCGGCACCTCGCTCGGGGCCTACCTGGCCCGCGCCATCGCGGCGCGTCGCCGCTCCCGCGTCGCCGGCCTGCTGCTGCGTGTGCCTTGCATCTTCGCCGAGGACGCGCGCCGGACCCTGCCGCCATTCCGTCCACTGGTGCAGGACGATGCCCTGATGGCGAGGCTCGACAACGCAGAGCGCGAGACCTTTGCCAACGTCCTGATCCAGACACCGACGTACCTCGATACGGCGCGGCAAAGATCGCAGGCGTTGATCCAGCCGGCCATCCAGGCCACGCAGCCGATCGCCATGGAGATCCGCGGCGATCCCAAGCGCTATGCCTTTTCCTTCGACCTCCTCGAAGCGGAGAAAGGTTTCGAGGAACCCACGCTCATCGTCGCGGCGCGCCAGGACATCACCGTGGGCTATCGCGACGCCTGGACCATCCTCGAAAGCTATCCCCGCGCCACCTTCGCCGTGATCGATCGCGCCGACCACGGCTGGCCGGTCGAGTCACCCGATCTGTTGGCCGCCCTGGTGACCGACTGGCTGATGCGCATCGCCGAACACGGCTTCTAGAGCACCTCGTGAAAGCCGATGGCGACGCGGTCGGGCGCGCGAGCCGCCACGCCGACAAAGGTCGCGCGTTCCAGCCATTTCAGCGACAGGTCGGAGGTCTCGAAGCGCGGCGCCGTGCGGAAATGGTAGCTGTCGACCGGCACCGCCTCGCCCCCGGACATGCGCGCCAGGATCTCGGGGCTTGCCACGCGCAGGCCTTCATTCTGGACGTAGATCAGCGAGCCTCCGGCACTCCTGATCGTATAGCGGGCAACGACCTCGATCGTGCCGTCCGGCCGCACGATCTGCCAGTCCGCCCCGCCCGGCAGGATCTCGCCATTGAGCCGGGGCCCGTGCACCTCGCCGCCCAGGATGTCGATGATGCGGCGATGCCCGCGCGCCGTCTGGCCGAGGTCCTGGATGGCGGCCACCTTGGCCTTGATGGCGAAGGCGAAGCGCAACGCCGGCGCGGTCGAGATGAAGCGGTCGATATCGTCGGTCATGATATGATCCTGATCATGTCCGACACACTAGAGCTACGGCAGGCGAAGGCAACGGACGCTGCCGCGATTCGCGAGCTGACCCGCACCGCCTATGCCAAATGGGTGCCGCTGATCGGCCGCGAGCCCAAGCCGATGACCGCCGACTACGACGCGGCCGTGCAGAAGCACCGTTTCGACCTCCTGCACATCGACGGCATGCTGGCTGCGCTGATCGAGACCATCCGCGAGCCCGATCATCTGCTGGTCGAGAACGTGGCCGTCTCGCCGGCCTTCCAGGGACGCGGGCTTGGCCGCAAGCTGATGGCCCATGCCGAGACACTGGCGCGCGAGCTCGGCTTCGACACGATCCGGCTCTACACCAACCAGCGCTTCGTCGAAAACATCGAGCTCTATCGCAAGCTTGGCTATCGCTTGGACCGCGAAGAAGTGGTGCCGGTGGGCGTCGTCACCCACATGAGCAAGCGGCTATGATCGGGCGCGGCGGTCGGTGCGCACGACGACGGCCACCAGCAGCGCGGTCGACCAGCCGAACATCATCATGCCGGCGGCGGATTCGAAGGCGCCGATCATGCGATGTTGCGTCGGCAGGGCGAGCTCGGATGCGCCCAGCGTTGTGAAGCTCGCCAGAGAGAAGTACATCGCCGTGCCGAAATTCTTGAAGGCATCCCAATCGTAGAGATAGAGCGCCGCCCACAGGGTCACCTGCAGTACATGGCCGATCAGCAGGATGATGACGGCGCTGACGCTGTGGGTGATCATGTAGAACGTCGGATAACGCGATTCCGGCGGCGACGGCAGGATGTCGAGCATGCGGCTCAGCGCCAGCTGGGCAAGGACCTGGATCACGCCCGTCGCGCCGACCATCAGGACGCCACGGACAATGTGGCCTGCCGACACCTCGAAATCCATGTCACGCCGCCTTCTGCTTGCCCAGCAGATGGTCGGAGATGATGCGCTGCTGGATCTCCGACGTGCCCTCGAAGATCTTGGTCAGCCGCGCATCGCGCCAGTAGCGCTCGACGGCATGCAGCGTCGTGTAGCCGGCGCCGCCGAACACCTGCAGCGCCTCGGAGGTGACTCGCTCGGCCATCTCGGAAGCGAAGAGCTTCACCATCGCCGCCTCCTTGTCGCAGCGCCGCTTCTGGTCGATCTCGTCGGCGACGAAGTACATCAGCTGGCGCGCCGCCTCGATGTCGGTCGCCATGCGCGCGAGGCGAAAGCGCGTGTTCTGGAAATCACCGATCGCCTGGCCGAACTGGCGGCGCTCCTGGGCATAGGCGGTGGCGTCCTCCAGCGCACCGCGCGCCAGGCCGATCGAGCGCGCCGCGGTGTGGGCGCGCGCCCGCTCCAGCCCGGCCGAGATGTAGTAGAAGGCGCGGCCCTCTTCGCCGATCAGCGCCGAGCCCGGCAGCCGGCAGTTATCGAAGGCGAGCTCCCAGGTCTTCCAGCCGAAGTAGCCGATCTTGGGGATCGGCGCGCCTTTCACCCCGGGCGGCAGCGTGCCGCGCGGCTTCTCGATCAGGAACGACGACAGGCCAACATGCTTGCGCCTGGGATCGGTTGGATCGGAGGTGCGCGCCACCAGCATGATGTAATCGGCACCGTCGGCGAAGGTGCACCAATATTTGTTGCCGTTGATCACCCAGTCATCGCCATCGCGCCGCGCCCGGCACGAGATGCTGCCGAGATCCGAGCCGACATTGGGCTCGGACATGGCCGCCGCGCCCAGGAATTCACCACGGGCGGCCCGTGGGAGGAACACCGCGCGCTGCGCGTCGGTCATGCCGCGGCCGGCGCTGAGGCCATTGCCGCGGGCGATGATGGAAGCGACGCTCATCCAGGCGCGCGCCAGCTCCTCGGTGATCAGGCAGTATTCGAAGACGCCGAGACCTAGCCCGCCATACTGCTCGGGAATGACGATGCCGAAATAGCCCATGTCGGCCAGCTTCTGGATCAGCTCCGGCGGGATGTCGCCCTTCTCGGGATCGAGCTTGTTGGCGAGCGGCAGCACCTCCTTCATGGCGAAGGCGCGCGCGGTCTCCTGGATCAGGCGGCGCTCCTCGGTCATGTAACCCATGGCATTTCTCCCTTCGTTGCCTCAGCATAGCAGCCAAACCCTCCGCTCTTTCAGGAGACGACCATGCTGAAGGCCCTTGTGGGCTCGTTTGCCGCGCTCTTTCTCTCTGCGGCTTCCACGATGGCGCAGGCCCAGAGCCAGGGAGATTGGCCGAGCAAGCCCATCACCATCCTGATGGGCTTCCCCGCCGGATCGGGTGTCGACCTGATCGCGCGCATGCTGCAGCCCTCGCTCGAGACATCGCTCGGCCAGCGCCTGATCATCGACTACAAGCCGGGCGCGGGCGGCAACGTCGCTTCGGAGGTCGTGGCCAACGCCAAGCCCGACGGCTACACCTTCCTGCTGGGCACGGCGGCGACCCACGGCGTCAATCCGGCGCTCTATCCGAGGCTGAGCTTCGACGTCGAGGCCGACTTCACGCCGATCTCGACCCTGGTCGATGTCTCCAACGTGCTGACGATCAATCCCGAGGTGATCGACGCCACGTCGATCAAGGATTTCATCGCCAAGGTGAAGGCAAGCCCGGGCAAGTACAACTACGCCTCGACCGGCAACGGCACGGGCACGCATCTCGCCTTCGCCGAGTTCAACCACATGGCCGGCCTCGACATGGTGCATGTGCCCTACAAGGGCGGTCCCGACGCCATCCAGGCCGTGCTGAAAGGCGACGTGTGCTGCATCTTCAACCAGGTGCAGACGATCATGCAGCACTACAAGGCGGGCAAGGTGCGGCTGCTCGGCGTCACCACCAGGAAGCGCGTCGCCGCCGTGCCCGATATCCCGACCATCGACGAGGCGGGCTTGCCCGGCTACGAGAGCTACACTTGGTTTGCCATCTTCGGCCCCAAGGGGCTCGACGATGCCATTGCCCGGAAGTTCAATGCCGCGATCAAGGTGGCGCTGGCAGATCCCGAGACGCAGAAGAAGCTCGCAGAACTCGGCAACACGCCGCGCTACGAGACCCTCGAACAGGTCAAGGCGACGGTGAAGCGCGACCGCGCGAAGTGGGCCGAGGTCGTGAAGGCGATCGGCGCGAAGGTGGACTGATATGAATATCGCCAAAGGGGGTAAATCGATCTACGGCGCGCCGCTCGGCATCCTGATGCTGGAGGCGCGCTTCCCGCGCATCCCGGGCGACATGGGCAACGGCACGACCTGGCCGTTCCCCGTGCTGTTCCGCGTCGTGCGCGGCGCCAGTCCCGAGAAGGTTGTGCTGAACGGCGCCACCGGCCTCTTGCAGGACTTCGTCGCCGCCGCGACCGACCTAGTCGACCTGGGCGCCGAGGCCATCACCACCAACTGCGGATTCCTGTCGATCTTCCAGCGCGAGATCGCCGCTGCCGTCGGCGTGCCGGTGGCGACCTCGTCGCTGATGCAGGTGCCGTGGGTGCAGGCGACCCTGCCGCCCGGCAAGCGCGTCGGCATCGTCTCGGTCAGCGCCAAGAGCCTGACGCCCGCGCATCTCGAAGGCGCCGGCGTGCCGCTCGATGCGCCGCTTGCCGGCACCGAGAACGGCCGAGAGTTCTTCCGCGTGCTGATCAAGGGCGAGAAGGATGACCTCGACGTCGACCTCGCCCGCCAGGACATCGTCGAGGCCGGCAAGGGCCTTTTAGCGCGCCATCCCGACATCGGAGCCATCGTGCTCGAATGCACCAACATGCCGCCCTACGCGGCGGCCCTGCAGGAGGCCGTTGGCCTGCCGGTTTACGACATCTACTCGATGATCACCTGGTTCCATGCGGGGTTGAGACCGAAGACGTTCTAGTCTCAGCGGCAACTGCCAGCACTGCCATCAGCAGTTCGAGGAATTTCCGGCATTCCCGGTATTTCCGACAGACGTCGTTGTGGGCGCATGGAAGCCAACGCTCTATGGATTGGGGTGGGCTTTGAATTTCGATATTTGCGCTATTTGCGCTACCGGTTTTCGAGTTGAGCGAAGCTAGCGTCGTCCTCGATCGGGGCGGGCACGCCCCTCCGGCCGGCACCGGAGAGGCGCATGCGAAAGGTATCGGATGGACGATGCATAGAGCGGGAGCCGCCTGGAGGGCGGCAACGGCTGAACATAATACAGGTTATTAATAGTGTCAATGACTATAGTCCATCTCGCCCACTTTCGTTATTGCGACTTTTTGCGCTCCATAGAGGGCCCCTTATAGGGGGCCGAAACGAACCTCACACGATGGCTTGAATCTCCGCGAACGATGCCAGCAGTGCTGTCACGCCGCTTGGCGCGCATCCTCGGCAATCATCGTCGCACCCTTCTCGCCGATCATGATGGTGGGCGCATTGGTGTTGCCGGTGGTGAGGGTCGGCATCACCGAGGCGTCGATCACGCGCAAGCCCTGGATGCCATGCACGCGCAGGCGCGAATCGACGACGGCACGCGGATCCTCGCCCATCTTGCAGGTGCCGACCGGGTGATAGAGCGTGTTGCCGGCGCGCCGCGCATAGGCCAGCAGGTCGGCGTCGCTCTTGAGATCGGGTCCGGGCTGGATCTCGCCCTTGCTGTGCTGCGCCAGCGCCGGGGCGGCGAAGATCTTGCGGACATGGCGCGTGCCGCCCAGCAGCGCCAGCTCGTCGGTGTGCGCGGTGAGATAATTGGGCTTGATGGCCGGCCGCGCGAAGGCATCGGCCGACGCCGCCATGATGGTGCCGCGGCTGTCGGGCTTCACGACGCAGACCACGCAGCTCATGCCGGGCTGCTCGTCGAGCTGGCCGAACTTCAGCGGGTGGGTGCTGCCCGGCGTGAACAGCAGCTGCAGGTCGGGCGAGGCCAGCCCCTCGCGGCTGTCGCAGAAGACCTGCGCGGTGGTGACGCCGAATGTGAGCGCGCCCTTGCCGGTGAAGGCAAAGCGCAGGATCTCGGGCAGCACGCGCGGGAAGCGGGCGATCTCGTTTACCGTCGGCGTGCCGTGCACGCGATGCACGACCCGGATCACATAATGGTCGATCAGGTTGGCGCCCACGCCCGGCAGATCATGCACCACCGGGATGCCGAGCGACTGCAGGTGCTGGGCCGGCCCGATGCCCGAGATCTGCAGGATATGCGGTGAGTTGATGGTGCCGCCCGACACGATCACCTCGCGGTTGGCGCGTACCTCGGTGAGGTTGCCGCCGCGCCGGAAGCTGACGCCGACGCAGCGCTTGCCCTCGAACATCAGCTTGCCGCCCTGCGCATCGGTCTCGACCCGCAGGTTCGAGCGGCCCCGGGCCTCGCGCAGGAAGGTCTGTGCCGTCGAGCCGCGGAAGCGTCCGCGCCGCGTCATCTGCGAATAGCCGACGCCGTCGCGCTGCGTGCCGTTTAGGTCGGGATTGAAGCGGAAGCCCGCCTGTTGCGCCGCTTCGACGAAGCGATGGGTCAGCGGCAGGATGGTGCGGTAGTCCTCGACCTTGAGCGGACCACCCTGGCCGCGCACCTCGGCATCGCCACCCTGCACATAGTGCTCGGACTTCTTGAAGTAGGGCAGCACGTCGTCATAGCTCCAGCCGCGGCAGCCCATCTGTGCCCAGCCGTCGAAGTCGGCCGGCGCGCCACGCACATAGAGCATGCCGTTGATCGAGCTCGAGCCGCCCAGCGTGCGCCCGCGCGGCCATTCCATGCGGCGCTCGCCGGTGCCCTTCTCGGGCTCGGTCGTGTAGTTCCAATTGACCAGCGGGTTCCTGATCAGCGAGCGCATCCCGGCCGGGATGTGGATCATGGGATGCCAGTCGCTGGGCCCGGCCTCCAGCAGTATCACCGACGCACCCGTTTCCGACAGCCGCGAAGCGACCACGCAGCCGGCCGAACCTGCCCCTACAACCACATAGTCAGCCTGCATGGCGTTCTTCTCCCGGCTCTTCTCTAGCAGCTTCGCCTCACAGGCTGCCCAGGAATTCCAGCAGTGCTGCGTTGACCTCCGCCGGTCGCTCCTGCTGCACCCAATGCCCCGCGCCATCGATCACTTTCACAGAGCGAAGGTCGCCGAACTTGGGGCGCATGATCTCGATCATGTCGAGACCGGGCACCATGCCCAGAACGGGCTCCAGGCTGCCCGCCAGGAAGGCGGCCGGCTGCGGGATCTTCGTGTCGTCGAAGGGCGCCAGATCGGCGAAATCGCGGACCGAGTTCCGATAGCGGTTGAGGGGCCCGCGAAAGCCGCTCCGGCGGAGTTGTTCGGTGCAGTAGTCGAGATCGGCCTCGCCGAGCCACGCCGGGAAGGGATCGGGGTCCTTGAGCCCCTCGAGCAACCGGGTCTTGGTCGGGTTCGGCGGGTTGGCCTGGATGCTGCGCGCGTCGCCCGAAGACCAATAGTAGATCTTGCGTAGGCTCGTCCGAACGTCGGCTTCCAGCTCCGCCTCGGCCACGCCGGGCTCCTGGAAGTAGAGCTGGTAGAAGAAGCGGTCCTTGTAGATCTTGCGGAACAGCTCGACGCTCGGGATCGTGCCGCGCCCGAGATGCGGCACGCTCAGCCCTACCAGAGCCGCTACGCGATGGGGATGAAAGAGCGCCGTGGCGTAGGTGATGGCCGCACCCCAGTCGTGGCCAATCACGATTGCCTGGCGGGCGCCCAGTGTCTCGATCAAGGCGTCGATGTCGGCGGCCAGCTCCTTGATTGCGTAAGCCTCGATGGCGTTCGGCTTGTCGCTGTCGCCGTAGCCGCGCACATCGGGCGCCGCAACGCGGTAGCCGGCATCGACAAGGGCGCGGATCTGATGCCGCCAGGAGTACCAGCCCTCCGGCCAGCCATGGACCAGCACGACCAGCGGTCCCGAACCTGCGACCGCCACGCGCAACCGGACGCGGCCGGTGTCGATCATCTCCAGTGTCGGTTCCATTCGCTGCTCCGCAACAAGGTTCGACGATCGCCAAGTTCCATGCAATGAAGAGCTTTGACAATGGGAAGGATTGGGCAATGCGCGGTCGTCAGGTGTTGATGGAGACGCTTCTGGCCCATGGGGTCGACCGCATCTTCGGCAATCCCGGCACAACCGAGAGCCCGCTGCTCGATTCGCTGCTCGACTATCCGCAGCTGCACTACATCGTGCACCTGCACGAGGGCGTGGCCGTGGGTGCCGCGAACTTCTATGCCCAGGCGAGCGGCAAGACGGCGTTCGTGAACCTGCACGTGGCGCCGGGGCTGGGCAACGCCATCGGCATGATCTACAGCGCGCTCAAGAACAACTCGCCCATGGTGGTGACGGCAGGACAGCAGGACACGCGGATCCGGCTGCGTGATCCAGTGCTAGGCCACGATCTCACCGCGATGGCTGCTCCCGTCACCAAGTGGAGCGTGCAGGTCGAGAGCGCCGACGAGCTCGGCCCGATCCTGCAGCGCGCCTTCAAGGTGGCGAACGACGCGCCGGCCGGGCCGGTGTTCGTCGCGCTGCCGATCAACGTGATGGAGCAGGAGACCAATGTCTCGACGGGCAGGTCGGCGCAGATCTTCCGCGCCAGTCGACCCGATCCCGCCGGCATCGAGGCGATGTCCAGCCTCATCATCGCTGCCAAGAACCCGACGATCGTGGCGGGTGACGACGTCGCGCGCAGCGGCGCCACCAAGACCCTGGAGAAGCTGGTCGAGCGCATCGGCGCCTCGGTATGGTTCGAGGGTCTGCGCGGCCGCAACTCGTTCCCCACCGACAATCCCGCCTATCGCGGCACGCTCGCCTTCGATGCGCCGGGCGTCGCCAAGCAGTTCGCTGAGAACGACCTGGTGTTGCTGGTCGGCGGGCCGTTCTTCGAGGAAGTGTGGTACGGGCCGGGCTCGCCGTTCCCCAGGGACTGCAAGGTGCTGCAGATCGAGTCGTCGGCGCCGCGCCTGGCCTACAATTTCGCGGTCGATGCCGGTGTGATTGCCGATGTCGAGGCGTCGCTGGAGGCCCTATGGCAGACGACCACGGGCATCAACGGCGCGGCGGCGCGGGCGCGACAGGATGCCTTCCGTCAACAGCGGCACGTCGATGACGCTGCGCAGAAGGCGCGCGTCGAGAAGGCATGGTCGCGCACACCGATCTCCATGCCGCGTGTCATGGCAGAGCTGAAGGCGGCGTCGCCTGGCAATGTCGTGGTGGTCGACGAGACCATCACGGCCAATCTCGACCTGTTCAAGACCTTCAGCTTCTCAGGGCCGGGCGACTACTACAGCGGCCGCGGCGGCGGCATCGGCCAGGGCGTGGCGGGTGCGCTGGGCGTCGCGGTGGCCGACAGGAGCCGGCCGATCCTCTGCGTCTCGGGCGACGGCTCGTCGATGTATTCCATCCAGGCGCTGTGGACCGCGGCGCATCACGACCTGCCGATCGTGTTCGTGATCCTGGCCAACCGCGAGTACCGCGTGCTGAAGCACAACATCGACGCCTATCGCGCGCGCTTCGACGTGAAATCGAACAAGCCCTACATGCACATGGATTTGAGTGGCCCGGTCATGGGCTTCGTCGATCTGGCGAAAGGCATGGGCGTCGCCGGCACGCATGTGACCAAGGCGGAGGATATCGGGCCTGCGGTGTCGGCCGCCTTCAGGTCGGGCAAGCCGCACCTGATCGAGATCGAAATCGAAGGGAAGCGGTAGGCTTCCCTCATGTTCCTCTCCCTCTTGGGGGAGAGGTTAGGTGAGGGGGTGCAACGCGAAGATAGCCTCCTGCATCACCCCCTCACCCAGCCTCTCCCCCAAGGGGGAGAGGAGCCCGAGATGACGCGCCACTGGGGTAGCGCTACTTCTTCTTCGGCTTTGCCCGCACGCCGGCCATTGCCCGCACCTTGGCCTGGTGGCTCCTCGCGGCGTTGGTCAGCATTGGCAAATCGTTGCCGGCCAGCAGCATCTTCATGCCCTTGCCGATATAGAGCTGCAGCAGCTCCTCGCTGTAGGCGCCGCCCATGCCGGGGAACTTGCGGTGCTTCTTGCAGGCGGCGATGACCTTGTCGACGGCCTCCTGGATCTTCGGGTGCCCGTTCTCGCCGGGCACGCCCATCTCCACCGAGAGGTCGCTCGAGCCCACCAGCAGGGCGTCGATGCCAGGCACAGCGGCGATCGCCTCGGCGTTGCGCACCGCCTTGGGCGTCTCGATCATGACGGTGATCAGCGTGTTGTCGTTGGCCCGCTTGGTCATGTCGGCCATTTTCATCGGCGCGTAGTCGAACTGCGCCTGGCCGCCGCCCACCGAGCGATGGCCGATGGGGGCGTAGCGCAGCTTGTCGGCGATCTCGCGCGCCTCCTCGGCGGTGTCGACATGGGGGATGACGATGCCGAGCGCCCCACCGTCCAGCAGGCGGGTCGCCATGGCAAGCTCGCCGTAGGGCACGCGCACGATGGGCGCGATGCCGGAATCCTGCGCCGCCGTCGCCAGCTCGGCCGCGGTCTCGATCGACATGACGCCGTGCTCGAGGTCGAGGAACAGCCAGTCGAAGCCCGCCGCCTTCATGACCTTGATGATGTCGACGTTGCGAACCAGTCGCACACCGATGCCCACGGCCAGCTGATTCTTCTTCAGCCGCGCTTTCGCGGCGTTCACTGCCATCGCCATTGGTTCCCCCTCGTGGCCGATTTTCGGCTAGGCTAGACCCCATGACCTTCCATGTCGAACGAATCGACCATGTCGTCCTGCGCTGCCGGGACCTGCCGGCGATGGTCGAGTTCTACGAAAAAGCGCTGGGCTTCAACGTTGAACGCAAGCTCGATCGTATCAGCCTGGTGCAGATGCGAGCGGGCGCCTCACTGCTCGACCTGATCGCAGCCGACCGTCCGAAGGACGGCGGCAACATGGATCATCTGTGCTTCCGCATCGACCCGTTCGACCGTGACGCCATCGTCACGCGACTTGCGCCGCTCGGGATATCGGTCGGCGAAACCGTCGAGCGCTACGGTGCGGAAGGCAACGGTCCGTCGGTCTATTTCCACGATCCCGAGGGCAATCAAATCGAATTGAAGGGGCCCACTGCCGCCTGAGTAAGGCGCATTAGAGCTTGGCCGTTGCAGAGGTTGTGCTAGCCTCGCCGGCATCGGGAAAGAACAGCGCCAACAACAGCGGCGCGTCCTTGGGAGGATGATTTTAATGCGTTCACGCGTGGCGTTTGCAGCCGCGACGGTTGCTGCCTTCGTCTTGGCGGCGGCCCAATTCACGGGAGGATCGGCCTTTGCCCAGAAGCAGGGCGGTACCCTCAAGATCTCTCATCGCGACAACCCGCCGAGCGCTTCGATCCATGAGGAATCGACGATCTCGGTGAACCAGCCGTTCATGGCGGCGTTCAACAACCTCGTCTACTTCGATCCCAAGGAGAAGGTGAACAACCCCGACAAGATCGTGCCCGAGCTGGCCGAGAGCTGGGCGTGGAACGACGACAAGACCCGCCTCACCATGAAGCTGCGCCAGGGCGTGAAGTGGCATGACGGCAAGCCCTTCTCGAGCTCCGACGTGAAGTGCACGTGGGACGCGGTAATGGGCAAGGGCGACGAGAAGCTCGACATCATCCGCAAGAGTCCGCGGCGCGTCTGGTACATCAACCTCAAGGAAGTCGTGACCAACGGTCCCAACGAGGTCACCTTCGTGCTCGAGCGGCCGCAGCCGTCGTTCCTGTCGATGCTGGCCGCCGGCTATTCGCCGGTCTATGCCTGCCACGTGTCGGGCCGCGACATGCGCTCCAAGCCGATCGGCACCGGCCCGTTCAAGGTCGTCGAGTTCAAGCGCAACGAATCGATCAAGCTGGTGAGGAACCCGGACTACTGGAAGAAGGGCTTCCCCTATCTCGACGCCATCGAATGGACGATCGTGCCCAACCGCAGCACGCGCCTGCTCGGTTTCACCGCCGGGCAGTTCGACATGACGTTCGATTCCGACGTCACCTTCCCGCTGCTGAAGGACATCAAGTCACAGAAGCCTGATGCTGTCTGCGAGGCGCGGCCGACCAACGTCAACTCCAACCTGCTGGTCAACCGCGAGAAGCCGCCGTTCGACAACCCGCAGATCCGGCGCGCCATGGTGCTGGCGCTCGACAACCGCGCCTTCGCCGACATCCTGAGCGAGGGCCACGACCTCGACGGTGCGGTCATGCTGCCGCCGCCGGCCGGCTTCTGGGGCATGCCCAAGGAGATGCTGCCGACGCTGCTCGGCCATTCGCCTGAGATCGACAAGAACCGGGCCGAGGCGCGCAAGATCATGGAAGGGCTGGGCTACGGGCCCGAGAAGCCGCTCAAGATCAAGGTATCGACGCGCAATATCGCGATCTATCGCGACCCTGCGGTGATTCTGATCGACCAGCTGAAGAAGATCTACATCGAGGGCGAGCTCGATCCGATCGACACCACGGTCTGGTATACCAAGATCCAGCGCAAGGACTACCAGGTCGGCATGAACCTGACCGGTCTCGGCGTCGACGATCCCGACGTCAATTTCTACGAGAACTACTACTCGACGTCAGACCGCAACTACACCGCCTACAAGAATCCCGAGGTCGATGCGCTGATCAACAAGCAGTCGGCCGAGCAGGATCGCGACGCGCGCAAGAAGATCGTGTGGGAGATCGAGAAGAAGCTGGCCGACGACTCCGCGCGCCCGATCCTGGGCTACAACGTCTCCAACACCTGCTGGACGCCGCAGCTCAAGAACGTCGTGCTGCAGACCAACAGCATCTACAACGGCTGGCGGTTCGAAGACGTCTGGCTGGAGCGGTAGGGAGCGTAAATGGGCCGGCCTCGATCCCTCCTTTCCTCCCCAGCGAAGCTGGGGAGGTGTCGGCGTCATACGCCGACGGAGGGGTCATGGGCGTCATCACTGCGGCTCATGACCCCTCCGTCCGCTTCGCGGACGCCTCCCCACGCGAAGCGTGGGGAGGGGAAAGGCTACAGCTGAATGGGCTCCTACCTCGTCCGACGCTTCCTCCTGATGGCGCTGACCCTGTTCGGCATGTCGGTGCTGATCTTCGTCATGTTGCGCCTGGTGCCGGGCGACATTTCCGACATCCTTGTCGACGCGGCTGGCATCGCCGACGCCAAGGAGAAGGCCAAGATCGCCAAGGAGCTGGGGCTCGACAAGCCGATCGTCGAGCAGTACGCGAAGTGGATCGGCGGACTCTCGCGCGGCGACCTCGGCTTCGCCTACGTCTCCGAGCGCCCGGCGATCGAGGAGATCGCGCCGCGCATCCCGATCAGCGGCAAGCTCGCCCTGATGGCGCTGTTCTTCGCCGTCGTCATCGGCGTGCCGTTCGGCGTGATCAGCGCGGTGCGCCAGAACAGCGGGCTCGACTATTTCCTGCGCGTGCTCAGTCTCAGCGGCCTGTCGCTGCCGTCCTTCTGGCTCGGACTGCTGGTGCTGATGGCGGCGGTGCACTGGTTCGGCCAGATCCCGATCTACACCAACGAGCCGCGCGGCTTCTTCGCCGAGGTCGGCCTGCTCGCTATCCCCGCCGCCGTGGTGGGCTTCCGCAGCTCGGCGCTGATCATGCGGCTGACGCGCTCGTCCATGCTCGAGGTCATGCGCCAGGACTACATCCGCACGGCAAGGTCCAAGGGCGCCTCGAACATCTCGGTGAACTACGACCATGCGCTGCGCAATGCGCTGCTGCCCGTGGTCACCATCATCGGCATCGAGGCGGCGTTCCTGGTGGGCGGCCTGATCGTCACCGAGACCGTGTTCAATATCCCGGGCGTGGCGCGCTTTCTCGTGGAAGCCATCCGCTGGCGCGACTATCCGATCGTGCAGAACCTGGTGATGCTGATCGCCTTCGTCGTCGTCATCGTCAACTTCCTGGTCGACATGGCCTACATGGTCCTCGACCCGCGCATCAAGTTCGGGGACTAGCATGGCCACCATCGACCATGATGCCGAACTTGCCCGCGCTGGCGCCAACATCACCGGCTGGGGCGGCCAGCTCGCCTTCCTGGCGCGGCGCTACCCGCTGGGCGCAATCGGGGCGATCATCGTCACGGTCTTCGTGCTGACGGCGATCTTCGCCAATTTCATCGCACCGTTCGATCCGACCTCGACCGACGCCAAGGCCTCGCTCGCCCGTCCGGGCGGCGTCTTCTGGCTGGGCGCCGACTTCATGGGGCGCGACATGTTCAGCCGAATCGTCTACGGCGCGCGTATCTCGCTGGCCGTCGGGCTGGGCGCCACCCTCACTGGCGGTATTCTCGGAGTCTCGATCGGCCTGATGAGCGGCTATCTCGGCGGCGCTTACGATCTGTTGACGCAGCGCCTGATGGACATCATGCAGTCGCTGCCGCTCCTGGTCATGGCGCTGGTCATGGCGGCGGCGCTCGGGCCCTCGCTCGAGAACACCATCATCGCCATCGCCATTCCCTTGGTGCCGAGCGTTGCCCGCGTCGTGCGCTCGAGCACGCTGTCGCTGCGCGAGCAGCCGTTCGTCGAGGCGGCACGCGCCGTCGGCATGGGCGAGCTGCGCATCGCCGTCCGCCATGTGCTGCCCAACACGCTGGCGCCGCTGATCGTGCTGGCGACGGCGCAGCTCGGCTCGGCCATCCTGGTCGAAGCCTCTCTCTCGTTCCTCGGCCTCGGCATCCCCGAGCCCTATCCCTCGTGGGGCCGCATGCTGTCGGAGTCGGCCGCCGAGTACGTGCGCACCGCGCCCTGGCTGGTGATCTTCCCGGGCGTGGCCATCAGCATGACCGTGTTCGGGACCAACCTGTTAGGCGACGCCTTGCGCGACATCCTCGACCCCCGTCAGCGATCCTGAGGGACAGCGTTCATGAGTGCTCTTCTCGAGGTCGAGGACCTCGGCACCTGGTTCTATACACGGCAGGGCATCGTCAAGGCGGTCGACGGCGTCGACTTCCAGGTCGCCTCGGGCGAGACGCTGGCCATCGTGGGCGAATCGGGCTGCGGCAAGAGCATGACAGCGCTGTCGCTGATGCGGCTGATCCCCGATCCGCCGGGCCGCATCGTGTCGGGTTCGGTGAAGCTCGGCGGCAAGGACCTGCTCAAGATCAGCGAACAAGAGATGCGCGGCGTGCGCGGCAACGAGATCTCGATGATCTTCCAGGAGCCGATGACGTCGCTCAACCCGGTCATGACCATCGGCAAGCAGATCGCCGAGGCGCTGATCCTGCACCGCGATATGGATCGAAAGGCCGCGCTGAAGCGCGCCGTGGAGATGCTCGACCTGGTGCGCATCCCCGAGCCGGCACAGCGGGCCAAGGAATACCCGCATCAGCTGTCGGGCGGCATGCGCCAGCGCGCCATGATCGCCATGGCGCTCGCCTGCAATCCCAAGGTGCTGATTGCCGACGAGCCGACCACGGCGCTCGACGTCACCATCCAGGCACAGATCCTGGAGCTGATCCTCGAGCTGCAGCGCGAGTTTGGCGCCGCGGTGATCCTGATCACCCACGATCTCGGCGTCGTCGCCGAGACCGCGCGGCGGGTCATCGTCATGTATGCCGGCCGCAAGGTCGAGGAGGCCGAGGTCGGCGAGCTGTTCGCTCATCCGCTGCATCCCTATACCGTGGGCCTGCTGGCGTCGATTCCGCGACTCGACCTGATGCGCGGCGAGGTGGCGCGCAACACCGGTCGGCTGCAGGAGATCCCGGGCATCGTGCCGCCGTTGTTCGACCTGCCCGAGGGCTGCGCCTTCGCCCCACGCTGCACCAAGGCCGACGACCTCTGCCGCCGCGAACGGCCGGTCTACGAGCAGAAGAGGGCAGGCCACTGGGCGGCCTGCTGGCATAGCGATGCGTAGCGCGTCTTGCTGGAGCGCGGACCTCCAAAGTCGCGGTAGACCGCGACTAGTCCGCTCATCATCGTCTTTGCCGGGAGCGCGCCACTCCAGTGGCGCATCATGTCCTGTTCCAACACCATATGAGCGGCACTGGAGTGCCGCGCTCCCGGCAATGAGCGGAGCTGGGGACCCGCGGTCCCAGAAGAAGACGGGCTCATGAGCCCTGCCGCCAACATGCCGGTGCTCGAGGTCCAGGACCTCAAGAAGCACTTCCCGGTGAAGAAGGGCCTGCTGCGGCGCACCGTTGGCCAAGTCTATGCCGTCGACGGCGTCAGCTTCTCGATCGGCGTCGGCGAGACGCTGGGGCTGGTGGGTGAGAGCGGCTGCGGCAAGACCACGGCCGGCCGCGCCGTGCTGCGCCTGATCGAGCCGACCTCGGGCTCGGTGCAGGTCGGCGGCACGGAGATCACCGGACTTTCCAAGGCGGAGATGCGGCCCTACCGGGCGCAGATGCAGATCATCTTCCAGGACCCGTTCTCCTCGCTCAATCCGCGCATGACGGCGGGCGAGATCGTGGGCGAGCCGCTGCTGGTGCACGGCGTCGCCAGCCGCAAGCAGCGCGAGGATCAGGTCGCCGCCCTGTTCGCGCGCGTCGGGCTCCGGCCCGCGCAGATGGCCAACTACCCGCACCAGTTCTCCGGCGGCCAGCGCCAGCGCATCGGCATTGCCCGCGCGCTGGCGCTTGGGCCCAAGCTGATCGTGGGCGACGAGCCGGTGTCGGCGCTCGACGTGTCGATCCAGGCGCAGGTCATCAACCTCTTGCAGGACCTGCAGCGCGAGCGCCAGCTCTCCTACCTGTTCATTTCGCACAACCTTGCGGTGGTCGAGCACATCAGCCATCAGATCGCGGTGATGTATCTTGGCCGCATCGTCGAATATGCCGACACGCGCTCGATCTTCACCCGGCCGCAGCATCCCTATACCGAGGCGCTGCTGTCGGCCGTGCCGGTGCCCGATCCCGCCATCCGCCGCAAGAAGTTGGTGCTGCAGGGCGACGTGCCGAGCCCGGTGAAGCCGCCGTCCGGCTGCCACTTCCACACGCGCTGCCCCTACGCCGTGGAGCGTTGCAGGATCGAATCGCCACCGCTTCGCGAAATCGCACCGGGACATAAGGTGTCGTGCCACCTGCGTTGATTGACGGCGGCAGCCGTCATCCCGAGCGAAGCCGAGGGACCTTTTTGTCGGCAGCTGAAACAAAAAGGTCCCTCCGCTGCGCCTCGCTGCGCTCGGCTCCGGTCGGGATGACGGCGTATGGTATAGATAGCGCCGGTGAGGAGACAAAAACGTCATGGCCGAATGGGATTATGTGATCGTGGGCGGCGGCTCGGCGGGGTGCGTGCTGGCCAACCGGCTGACCGAGGATCCGACCGTCAAGGTCCTGCTGCTGGAGGCGGGGCCGGTCGACAAGTCGATGTGGATCGACATCCCGGCGGGCTTCACCAAGCTCCTGAACCACAAGACCTTCAACTGGAACTTCGAGATGGAGGCCGAGGAGGGCGTGGCTGGCCGGCGCATCCCCTGCCCGCGCGGCAGGGCGCTCGGCGGCTCGAGCTCGATCAACGGCATGCTCTATGTGCGCGGCCAGCCGCTCGACTACGACACCTGGGGCCAGCTCGGCAATCGCGGCTGGTCGTACTCGCAGGTGCTGCCCTACTTCAAGAAGTCGGAGAACTACGAGCGCGGCGGCGACGACAGCCGCGGCAAGGGCGGCCCCTTGAACGTCGCCGACATGTGCGACACCCACGAGCTCTGCGACGCCTTCATCGATGCCGCCGTGGCGAACGGCTACCCGAAGAACAAGGACTACAACAACGGCGACCAGGAAGGCTTCGGCTATTACCAGGTCACTATGAAGAACGGCAAGCGCCAGTCGACGGCGCGCGCTTTCCTCGATCCTGCGCGCAGCCGGCCCAACCTCAAGATCGAGACCGATGCCCTGGTGCGGAACGTGATCCTCGACGGCAAGCGCTGTGTCGGCGTCGCCTACAGCGTGCACGGCATGCCGCTCGAGGCACGGGTCAATCGCGAGGTCATCGTGTCGTGCGGTTCGGTGCAGTCGCCGGGCGTGCTGGAGCATTCCGGCATCGGTCAGCCCGAGCTGCTGCGCCAGTACGGCATCGAGGTGAAGCATGAGCTGAAGGGCGTCGGCGAGAATTACGGCGATCACTTCGCGCCGCGCATGAACTGGCGCGTCAAGCTGCCGATCACCCTGAACGAGCAGACGCGCGGGCTGAGGCTCGTGGGCGAGGTGCTGAAGTACTACACGACCGGCCGCGGCGCGCTCGCGCTGACCGCCGGCGTCGTCTACGGCTTCGTGCGCACGCGGCCTGGCCTCGAATCGCCCGACATGCAGTTCCACATGGCCCATGCCAGCTACGACACCGCACAGAAGCGGCTGCTGGAGAGGGAGCCCGGCATGACGGTGGTGATCGGCCAGTGCCGGCCCGATTCCCGCGGCTCGATCCACATCAAGTCGGCGACGCCCGGCACCGAGCCTGCCATCCGGCCGAACTTCCTCAGCGCCCAGACCGACCGCGACACCACGGTCGCGGGCATGCAGATCGCCCGCAAGATCGTCTCGCACCCGTCGATGGCGAAGTACATCGCCTTCGAGAACAAGCCGGGCAAGGACGTGAACACCTACGACGAATGGCTCGACTACGCCCGGCGCAATGGCCAGACGACCTACCACGTCATCGGCACCTGCAAGATGGGCAGCGACCCCATGGCGGTGGTCGACGACCGGCTGCGGGTGCATGGAATCGCCGGCCTGCGGGTGATCGACGCCTCGATCATGCCGACGGTGCCCTCGGGCAACACCAATGCGCCCACGATCATGGTTGCCGAGAAGGGGGCGGACATGATCAAAGAGGACGCGAAGGCGGGGCTCAAGGCAGCCGCTTAAATCGGGGGATCGCGGTGAAACTGTTGACGTCGCTTGTGGCCCTGCTGGGGCTTTCGGTCGCGGTCGCGGCCTGCAACGCCACGAAGGACATTACCAACCCGTTGGGCTACCAGCCGGAGAGCAAGGAGAACCTGCTGGCCGATTCGGGCTTCAAGAAGCTCACCCTCAACACCCCGGCCAAGATCGCGGCGTTCAAGAAGATGCCGGCGCATCGCATCAGCAAGACGACCTTCAAGGGCAAGCCGGTCTACGTCTATCCCGACCAGAATGTCTGCGGCTGCCTCTATATCGGCGGCCCCACCGCCTACAACACCTTCATCAAGAAGGGCCGGGCGCAGATGATCGATACCCGCGTCAACCAGATGTACAACCAGGACGCCGACGATCCGTACAATCCGACGGCCGAGATGGCCCAGCTCGACTGGGGCGATGCCTGGGACGCTTCGGACGCGTATGACCTTTATCTGAACTGATCATCGGAGCGCGGACCTCCAGGTCCGCTCATCGTCATTATCTTTGCCGGGAGCGCGTCACTCCAGTGGCGCATCATGCCCTGATTCGACACCATATGAGCGGCACTGGAGTGCCGCGCTCCCGGCAATGAGCGGATGCGTCGCGGTTTACCGCGACGTTGGAGGTCCGCGCTCCAGTTGAGCTAATACCGGCGGAAGCGGTCGAACCGCTGGCGGGCTTCGGCGATGCCGCGATGGATCTTCTCTTCGTCCGGTTTTGGCGGCCATATCAGTTTCGTCAGCCACACGATGGCCGGCGTGCCGACCACGAGGACGACGATCACGCCGACCACCAAAACCGTATACATGACGCCTCAGCCGCCCAGCAGCGCCGGCGCGGCCTTGAGTTCGCGGCGTTCGACCTTCTTCACGATCTCGGTCAGCTTGGCGTGGGTCGGGGCAGGGACGCCGATGTAGGTGCCGCGGTCGGCGATGTAGCCGTTCATGAACTCGATCTCGGTGCGGCGGCCCTTGCGGATGTCCTGGGCCATCGACGGGCGCTGGATGTCGGCGCGCGGGTTGGGGTTGGTGTTGGAGCCCGGCCGCATGATCGCTTCGATCTCGTCGAGCGCGGCCTTGTCGCCTTCCGAGGCCTTGGCCAGCTTCTCGGGCTCGAGCTTGCCGATCTTCTCGATGTGGTAGCCCAGCGCCTGGCCGACGCGCACGGCCTCGCCGCCGAGCTTGATGGAGAAGCGGCGGATGGCGTCGTTGCGGTCGCAGTCCGAGCCGGTGAGGCCGGTCGCGGCCGAGACGCCGTTCTTCATGCCGTTCTGGCAGAGCTTGGACCAGCGCTCGCCCCACAGGTTGGTCGTGGTCTTGGCGCTGTCGATGCGGCCCACCATGTCGCGCAGCTCCTCGACGCGGCTGGTGATGCGGCCGTGGACCTCGCCGACCCTGAACACCGTGTGCTTGTCGCCGCCCTTGGCGACGGTGCGGCGGATTCGCGCCGGCTCGAACATGTCGACCGAGATCAACGAGGCCACCATGCCCACCGTCTTGCCCCAGCCGACGACGCCCGCGATGCGCTCCTCGTTCAGGCAGTTCTGCAGCGACACGACGAAACCATCGGGCGCCAGGTACTGCTTGATCAGCGCCGTCGCCCATTCGGTGTCGTAGGATTTCATCGACACGAAGGCGATGTCGATCGGCTTCTGGCGCGACAGGTCCTGCATCTCGGTGAGATGCATGGTCTTGGCGTTCTTGACCGTGATCTTCTCCTCCGGCGTCACGCCGTCGAGCTCCAGTCCGTTCTTTCGGATGGTCTCTATGTTCTCCGGCCAGAAATCGATCAGGGTGACATCCTCGCCGGTATGGGCGAGCCAGCCGCCGACATAGCCACCCAATGCGCCGACGCCGACGACTGCAATCCGCTTGCCCATGGTTCCCTCCTCAAGCTGCCGGCAGTTTGGCGAGGAACGCCTCGACTGCCTGATTGAAACGCGCGGGCTGGTGCAGGTTGGCCGCGTGGCCCGCGTCGGGAATGATCGTCTTGATCGCTCCCTTGATCTTGGCCGCCATGTAATCGGTGGCGGCAAGGAAGTGGGTGTCGTTGGCGCCGACCAGCACCAGGGTGGGCACGGCGACCTTGTCGAGCGACTGGATCACCCGGTCGTTCTCCTGGGCCAGCATGCCGCGCGCGGCGCGGGCCAACCCGGTCGCATCGCGATGGCGCGTGAGCTTGACCTCGTCGCTGGAATTGAGAGCGGCGAGCCCCTTGGTCTCCAGATTGACGGCGCGCTGGTGCGCCGTCTCGTTCCACTTGGCGCGCGCCTCGTCCTTCTTGAAGCCGGGCCCGGTGTCGAACAGCATCAGCGCACGCACGCGCTCGGGGTGGCTGGCGGCAAAGGCGAGCGACATGTAGCCACCGAGCGACAGTCCGGCGATCACCGCCTTCTTCGCGCCCACCGTGTCGAGCAACGCCTCCATGTCGCCCACCGTCAGAGCTTCCGAGTAGAGCGCCTGGTCGGCCGGGTAGTCCGATTCGCCGTGGCCGCGCATGTCCCACACGATCACCTGCCAGCGATCCTTCAAGGCGGCGATCTGGCCGTCCCACATGCGCGCGGTCGAGCTGTAGCCGTGGCTGAGCAGCAAGGTCGGGCCCTGCCCGTGGACCTCGTAGTGGATCTTCACTCCGTCGCGGTCGAGCTTGGGCATGCGTTCTCCCTAAAGCCTTCCTCCCCTTCGCGGGTCCCGCGAAGGGGGGGTGTCGCCGTCATACGGCGACGGAGGGGTCATGAGCCACAGCATGACGGTTGCCCATGACCCGTCCGCCCGCTGCGCGGGCACCTCCCCTGCGCGGACTCCGCGCAGGGGAGGGACGCGATTGGGGCGACGCCCTTTGTTCTTCATCAAGGCGCCACTCGGGGCTCGCGACGCGCGCGCTCGAGGTAGAGCTCGGCGTCTTCCGCCAGCATCAGGCGGTCCTTGACCAAGTCGTCGACGACGGCCTGCACCTTGGACACGTAGTCGGCGCCGCTGGCGTAGCGCTCGGCGATCGACGGGCGTGGATCGCCCACCGACTCGCGCGCCGCCTTGTCGGTCGCGAAGGGCAGGCAGGTGCCGTCGCGGTCGGCCAGTTCGCCCGCCGGATACGGCGGCTTGTACTCGTTCCAGCCCGAGTAGGTGGCCAGCGGCACGGCGATGTCGGGCAGGCGGACGCCGGCCACCTCGTTGCCGTCGGCGTCGACCTTGCAGACCAGCGTGCGATAGGTGCCGTACGCAGCGGGCAGGCGCACCCAGTCCACCGGCGGCGTCACCGCGTTGGTTCGCTTGACGACGGCGGCGGCCGGTACGGCCGGAAAGCCCGTCTTGTCGGCGTCGACCAGCGTGCCCGCTGCCAGGGTGGGCAGGCGGCTCGCCGGCGGCAGCTTGCCGGACACCACCCATTCGTCGAGCGCCACCAGGAGGGCGCGCACGGCCGGCATGGGATTGTGCGGATTGCGCGGATTGACGTTGGGCCCGGCATCGGTCGTCGCCCCGGCGCGTCCGCCGTGCTGGGTGCCTGCGATCATGTAGACGCGGCTGTTGTCGGGCAGTGTCACGTCCTGCCTGGCCAAAGGATCGGTGTGCAGCAGCGACGCGCCCTTCTGCCAGTACTCGGTCGAGGTGTTGGTCTCGATCAGCTTGGGGTTGGCGTCGTACTCAGGGAACAGCGACCCTTCCCGGTCGGTCAGGGGATCGAAGAGGGTCGCGGTCGAGAAGGGGAACGCATTCTCGGGGAAATCGTGATCCTCGTGCTGGGTGGCCGTGCGCGCCGGCTGGCCGAACGGCGTGTTGAAAAAGATGCGGCCGATGCCGGCGATGTGCGAATGGATGCCGTCGAACACCCGGCGGCCCTGTTCGTCCTGGTTGAAGCCCTCGGAGACGTGATGGCGCAGATAGCGCCCGGCCTGGGAGAAGCCGATGGCCAGCGCATGGGTGATCTTGCCGCCCGTAGCGGCGGTCGCTGCGGGGTCGTAGCGCAGCCAGCTTACGATGTCGCGCGTCGCGGCAAAGCCCAAGCCCTGCACCTTGGGGTCCTTGGCCTCGTAGTGGAATTCATAGAGGTGCCCCGGCAGGGGCTTGACGCCGCCCGTCAGCCGGATCGACCGCGAATCCACGAACGACCACTCGCTACGGCGTAACTCGCGGCGCTCGTCGTCGGCGCGGGCGCGCACCGACAGCCGCGCCCACGGCTGCTCGAGGCCGGCGGCCTCGTGGGAAAGCTTGAAGACCTCGAGATTGCCGGCGCGCGTACCGGAAACGAACTCCTCGCGCACCATCTCGACGATCGGCTCGCCGTCGTTGGTGGCGACTGGTGCGGTGAGGCCAAGACCCATGTTGGCGCGCGGCGCATCGGGGTCCCAGCCCGACCAGACGATGGTGTAGCCGCGGCGCATCGGAAAGCCGTTGCCGACATCGGCCAGCGTCTTGGGATCGTTCACGCCCTGCGGGCCGTCGGCGATGTTGCCGAACAGCATCTTGCGCCCGCGGTTGTTGACTTCGTAGAGGATGCGCCCGCTGCCCTTGGCCGGGTCCTTGGGCCGCAGGATGAAGACATCGGCCGTGTACTCGACCTTGCCATTGGCGTTGAGCGGAGCCTTGTCGAGCAGGGCGATGCCCTTGTTGGCGGGATGCTGTGGATCGACCTCGCCGCGCGCCTTGCCGATCACACGCTCATAAGCGCCAACCTCGCCGAACGGTGCACCGTCGGCGAGAGGTTCAACACGTTCGATATCCAACGAAACAAGCATTCAGACCTCTTACTGGACCGCGGGCCTCAATGTCGCGGTAAACCGCGACTAGCCCGCTCATGAATTCCGAGGCGGGCCTGGAGGCCCGCGGTCCGGCAAGACTACGCCTTCGCCTCTTCAGGGGGGAAGTTCAGCTCGACGCCGACACCGTCGGGATCATAGAGGAAGATCTGGGCGGCGCCGGTCCGCGGCACGACCTGCTCGCGGAACTTCACCTTCTTGGACTCGAGCCGCTTGCGCACGCCCGGCAGATCGGTCGCGGAGAAGGCGATGTGGTCGAACCGGCCGGTGTCGTCGAACTTCTTCTCGGTGCCGCGCACGATGATGCCTTCGCGCGGCTTGCGCGGGCCGAGCAGATGCACGGTCGGCACGCCGCCGGAATAGAGCCAGTAGCCGGGGAAGCCGAGCGGCGGGCGATCGCCGTTCTCCAGCCCCAGCACGTCGCAGTAGAAATCCTTGGTGCGTTCCAGGTCGGAAGGCTCGATGGTGAAATGCTGCAGGACGCCAAGCGGCATGATCGGTCTCCGGTGATGATCAGACGAAGGTGAGGTCGGCGTCGGCGCCCAGCATCCAGGCGCCCACCGTCTCGAAATGCGACAGCCGGCCCTGCAGTTGCTGGGTCACGGTGTGGATGTCGCGGAAGCGGCGCTCCAGCGGATGGTTCTCGAAGATCGCGGTTGCACCAGCCGCGTTGTAGGCGAAGTCGACCGCCTCGCGCGCCTTGTGGATGGCGTTGGTCGAGGCCATGCGGATGGCGATTCGGTGATCGACCGTGAGGCCGGCGCCGGCCGAGATCTCCTTCCAGATCTCGGCGACCGACTGCAGCAGGAAGGCGCGCGCCGAGCGGATGCCGACCTCGGCCAGCGCGAGGTTGGTCTGGACCACGGCGTTGTCGCGCAAGGGACTCTTCTTGCCGCGCGGGATCTTGTTCCTGGCCACGTCGACGAAGCTGTCGAGGCTCGCCCGGGCGATGCCCAGCGCCACGCCGGCGAAGCCCACCTCGTAGCAGGTCATCGCCGACATGCGATAAAGCGGTCCGTTCTCGCGGCATTCGCTCGCACCCTCGCGGGTGATCACGGCGCGGGTGATCGAATGCTCGGCCGGCACGAAGTGGTCGGTGAGGGCGAACTGGTCGCTTGCCGTGCCGCGCAGACCGACCACGCTCCAGATGTCGGTCCATTCGACCTCGTCCGCGCGCACCAGCATGGTGCGCTCGAGCTGGTGGCCGTCCGGTCCCAGCCTCGGCGAGCCGTCGGCCTGCCAGATCGGGCAGGCGGCGCCGAGCCAGGTCGCGTGCCGGCCGCCCGAGGCGAAGGCCCACACGCCCGTCACCTTGTAGCCGCCCTCGCATTCGATCGCCCGCACGCGCGGACCCGGACCCCAGGCCAGCACCGCTCGCGGATCGTTGCCGAAGATCTTGCGGGCCACCGCCGGATCGAGATAGGCGGCTGACATGGCGCAGCCGCCGGCTTGGCTCAGGCACCAGGCGGTGCTGGCGTCGCCCCTGGAGATCGCCTCGATCACATGGAAGAAGGTGACCGGGTCGGTCTCGAAGCCATCGAAGGAGCGCGGCAGCAGCAGGCGAAACAGTTTCGCCTCGTGCAGCTTGTCGAGCAGGGCGGGCGGCAGGCGGCGCTGGTCCTCGATCTCATCGGAGGCCGCCTCGACGATGGGCCGCAGCGCCTCGGCGCGCGAAACCAGCGCCGGATCTCCGGCAAGCTCCGCGGAAGACGGGATCAACGTGTCCAAAACATCGCTCTCCTGCGTTCAGTCGGCGGCGGCCAGCTCACGGTCGATCTGCTCGAGCGTCTTGCCCCTGGTCTCCAGCCCGAAGAAATAATAGACCACCCCGGCCATCAGGAACCAGCAGCCGAGATAGACGAAAGCCGTCGGAATCTCGGTCAGTGGTACGTCGGGTTTCAGATAGTTCTGCGAACCCACGATCAGGGCGAGCCCGACCGGGCCCAGGATCTTGCCGATGCCGCCGAAGCCATAGGCAGAGCCCATGCCCGAGGTCTTGAGATGCGAGGGCCAGATCTCCGCCGCGTAGGGACCGACGATGGCAAAGCCGCCATCGACGAAGAACATGGCGGCGGCCAGGATCAGCCAGAAGGCCGACAGGCCGAACAGCGTGGCATTGTAGTTGTAGCCGGCGACGATGATCAGGACGCCGGCGCCGAAGCCCAGCAGGCCGCCGCAATTCCGCCGGCCGATCGCTTCGGAGAGCCATGAGAAGCTGAGGCGGCCGATGAAGCCCGTGACGGTGAGCAGGATCATCATCTTGGACGCTTCCTGCGGCGTCACCTTCAACAGCAGCACGAACAAGGAAGGTGCCCACAGGGCGATCCCGTAGGCGCCGGTCTGGGCGCCGGCATTGCCGAGCCACGACACCAGCAGGCTGCGCGGATACTTGAAGAGGTCGAACCAGTTGGTCTTCACCACCTTGGTTTCGTCTGCGCGGGGCAGTGGCAGGGTCTTGGGATCGACCTGCAGGGCCCAGGCCAGCGACTTGCGCGCCTCCTCGAGCCGGCCCTGGCGGGCCAGCCAGTGCGGCGATTCGGGCACCCACAGCCGCACCAGCAGGACGATGAGCGCGGGCAGCACGCCGATCGCGAACAGCAGCCGCCACTGGTCGGCGCCGAGGAAGGCGCCCAGCACCGCGCCCAGGCCGACGCCAATCGGGATGACGCAGGTCACCAGGCCGCCGACCCAGCCGCGCTTGGACGACGGCATGAACTCCTGCACCAACGGCAGGTCGACGCAATAGAGTCCGCCGACACCGAAGCCGACGAAGAAGCGCATGATGGTCAGGTAGACCCAGCCGTTGTCCGGCGTGAAGTAGAGCAGGCCGGTGGCGATCGAGAAGTTCAGCACCGTGCCGATGAACACCTTGCGGCGGCCGATGCGGTCGGCGATCCAGCCCCAGACATAGGCGCCGAGGATGGCGCCGATGCCCGAGCTCAGGAACACCATGGCGGTCTGCCCGAAGGTGAGCTTCCACGGCCCGATCAGGAAGGCGAACACGAACGCGATCAGGAAGAAGTCGAAGAATTCCAGCGCATCGCCGATGATGGCGGCGGCGAGTATCTTCTTCTGGTTGCCGGTCAGAGTGGTCTGCCGGTCGAGAACGTCGAACATGGCATTTCCTCTTGGCGCTTTCTTTTTGCGCCTTTTCCCTGAGGTAAACGCTACGCCCTGGGGTCTGCCGGCGCCAAAGCTTTGGCCGGTCGCGGTTTGCCTCTCGAAACGCGACCCTGCATTGCTGCGGTGCCTTTGCTGGACCACGCTGCGTTTCAGGGGCATCACCTCACCCTGAGGAGCGCACGCAATACAGGGGGAGACCGTCATGAACTGGACCGACCGCCGCCGGCGTTTTCGCGCGATACTGTCGGGCGAGCGTTGCGTGCATCCCGGCTCGGTGTTCGATCCGATCTCCGCCCGCATCGCCGAGGACCTGGGCTTCGAGGTCGGCATGTTCGCAGGCTCGACGGCGTCGCTTACGGTGCTGGGCGCGCCCGACCTGATCGTGCTCACCCTCAGTGAATTCGCGGGCCAGGCCCATCGCATCAACCGCGCCGGAAACCTGCCGCTGATGGTCGATGCCGACCACGGCTACGGCAATGCGCTGAACGCCAAGCGCACGGTCGAGGAGCTGGAGACGGCGGGCGTCGGCGGGCTCAGCCTCGAGGATACCGACCTGCCGACACCCTTCGGCACGGCCAAGCCGCGGCTCACCTCGATCGCCGAGGGCGTCGGCAAGATGAAGGCGGCGCTGGCGGGGCGCCAGGATCCGGCGCTCTGTATCGCCGGTCGCACCAGTGCGGTGCAGATCACTGGGCTCGAGGATGCCATCGCCCGCGGCAAGGCCTATGAGGCGGCGGGCGTCGATGCGCTGTTCTTCGTCGGCGTGCGCACCCGGGCCGAGCTCGATGCGCTCTCGGCCGCGACGACCCTGCCGCTGATCCTGGGCGGCGTCTCGGGCGATCTCACCGATCTTGCCTATCTCAGCGCGCGGCGCGTGCGCATCGCGCTGCAGGGCCACCAGCCCTTCGCTGCTGCGGTCAAGGCCATCCACGACACGTTGCGCGCCCTGCGCGACGGCACGCCGCCCGGCAAGCTCACCGGCATCGCCGATGCCGAGCTGATGAAGCGCGTGACGCGTGATGCCGACTATACGAAGTGGACGAAGGAGTTTTTGTCCTAGGCCTGGAGACTCGGCCGCTGCTTCGACAGGGCATGGTCGAGTTGGGCGGCGTTGGGGCAGAAGGTGCGATATTCCTTCTCCTCGGTCCCGGCCAGCCAGTCACGGCACTTGCGCTTGTCCGCGCAGGTCGTGCAGGCCCAGGTCATGTCGCGCACGGTCTCGACAGGCAGTTGCCGGGTATCGACACCGAGCCGCGTGACCATCTGGTCGAGCAGTTCGCGCGAACCGGCACATCCGGCGATCAGGGGCGCAATCTGGGAGCGCATCAAACCGGCATCCGCCAGCACGGCATCGAGGGAGCCCATGGCCTCGAGCTGCACGAGTTCGCGCCGCAGCTGCCGGCGCCTGCGAAGGGTTTCAACGAAGCGATGAAGCGTTTGCTGGAGATTCTGGAGCGTCGTCATGGCCCTTGCCTCCTCTAAACGAGGATGGGCGCCGCGGCGACCGCTCGCTTTGATGCAGATCAAGCCGCGAGGCTATGACGTCAGCTTGGTGTGGGTGGCGACCGGATGGATGCGCAATCGTCGCGCCAGCGAGACGTTGGCGCGCGCCTCGAGCCCCAGCCAGGCGCGTAGCTGTGGCGACAGGCTGTCGATCGTCTCCGGCGACAGGCTGGCGTTCCAGTTCTGCTGCTGGCGGATGAACGAGCGCGAGTAGTAGCCGAACAGCAGGGCGCGCTCGCGGTCCTTCGAGACATTGGCGCCGGAGGTGTGCCACAGCCGGCCGTCCATGACGACGAAGGAGCCGGCCGGGGCCTTGAACGGCACCATGCGGGTGCGTGCGTCCTGGGGCAGTTCCGAGGCGTATTTGATCTTGTGGCTGCCCGGCAGGTAGCGCGTGGCGCCGTTCTCCTCATCGACGTCGTTCAGGCACCAGATGACGTTGATGCTCCAGGGCTGGAGCCACGGCTCGGGCACGACGATGCCCTGGTCGGAATGCAACTCCATCGATTGGCTGCCGGGCAGCGCGATGTTGGCCGTGAAGTTCGAGATCAGGAAGTCCGAGGTCAGCAGCGCGGTCACGAACTCGATCGCCGTCGGGTGCTGGATCAGCTCACGGAAGATCGCGTCGCGTTCCAGGAGATAGAAGACGCGGACATTGTGCTCATTGGGGTCGAGCCCGATCTGCCGCGTCGGCACGCCGGCCCGCTCGTTGTTCTCGGCCGCCTGCCATAGCTTGGCGCGCACGCTATCGGTCTCGGCCGGCGTCAGGATACCGGGAACGACGCAGCATCCGTCCTCGAGCAGTTGGCGCTTGGCAACCTCGAGATCCATTCGTTCCTCCTTTTCAGGCCGGCGATTTGCCGTTGACCAGGCCCAGTCCTTCCGTGCGGTAGCCCAGCAGCACCAGCATGTCGTCGGAAGCGAACTGGCGGACGGCGGGATTGAGCGACAGGAACCAGTTCTCCTGCTGGCGATAGATCGGCCGCGTGTACCAGGCGAAGATGCCAGCGCGCCGGCTGTCCTTGGTGCGGTTATGTCCGGTCTTGTGCCAGACGCGGCTCTCCATGACGACGATCGATCCGGCGGGCGCCTCGAGGGCGACGCTCTCCGCCGTCGCCTCTTCGGCTGCGGGCTTGCGGTTCAGGCGATGGCTGCCCGGCACGATGCGCGTGGCGCCGTTCTCGTCGGTGAAGTCGTCGATGCACCAGGCGACGTTCACGCCCTGCGGCCGGGCCGGCCACGGTTCGGGCACGAAGATCTGGTCGGCATGCAGGACCATCTCGCCGCCGCCGGGTCCGGTGATGTTGGCCGAGATGTTGCCCAGCAGCGCCGGCCAGCCGACGGTCGCCTTCACCAGCTCCAGCGCCAGCGGATCCTCGACCAGGTCGGCGAAGATCGGGTCGCGGCTCAGAAGGTTCCAGACACGCTGGTTGGTCTCGTCGTGCGCATAGTCGAGCCGGAACTTCTGCTCGCGGCCGCGCGCCCTGTCCTCGCTGGCCGCGCGGTAGAGCGCCTCGCGCAGGCGCACGAGCCGCTCGGTGGGCAGCACCTCTGGCACGATGCAGAAGCCGAACGTCTCGATGTCGCTTGCCGCCTGCGCGGCATCCCGTGTCGGACTGGGCAGCATCGCTTCCTCCCGATCACGGGTGAGGTTAGAGAGGCGACGCCGCCCGCGCCATCCAGTCGTTTCGCCTGAAGAATGTCATTGGGTACGCCAGCGCCTTTCGATCTCGCCGACGGCCCGCTTCAGCGGCCGCAGATAGCGCCGGGCGGCGACCGCCGGAGTCATGGCGGAGCTGAAGAAGACAATGTTCAGGCTGCCCAGCACCGGGCCGGCGCCGCGGATCGGCAGCGCGATCGCACTGATGCCTTGCTCGCTTTCGCCGATCGATGAGGCGTAGCCATCCTTGCGCGTCCTGGCGAGGATGCGGCCGATGAAGCGTCGATCCTGCGCCAGCGCGGCGTCCTCGGGCACGAGGGACGCCGTGATGTCGAGCATCTCCTGGCGCAGCGCCGGCGTCGCCGCGCTCAGCATGGCGTAGCCCAGTGCGCTGCGGACCAGCGAGCGGCGGCGCCCGACCATGGATCGATGGATCGAGAACGGGCTGAACGAGTGCGTGCTCTCATGGATCATGGCGGAGCCCAGCTCGAACACCGCGAAGTCGCTGCCCCACGACACCTCGTCCAACAGGGCGAGCATTGGCCTGAGCGCCGCCTGGCTCGCGAGATCGCGGATCGAGGCACCCTCGCTCAACATGCGGACCTGCGCCGTCAGGCCGAACAAGGCGGTCTCGGCGTCGAACGAGACGAAGCCGTCCTGTTGCAGGGTCTGCAGCAGGCGATAGCAGGTCGTCCGGTTGAGCCCGGTGCGGCTGGCAAGGTCGAGGGCGCTCGCTCGCCCGCTGACATTGAGCTCGCGGATCAACGCCAGGCCGCGCGACAATGATCTGACGGACCGATGCATGTTCTGGTGTTCGCAGCGCGAACATTCCAGATTCGGCCATGGCCGCCAAGCGCCTTCTGCGGCCAACGTTGCGGTATCGACGGAGAGACTCATGCCCATCATGACCGGCAAGCAATATGTCGATTCCCTGCGCGACGGCCGCAGGCTGTTCATCGACGGCAAGGTCGTCTCCGACGTGACGGCCTATCCGCCGCTGCAGGGGGTGATCGGGACGATCGCGGCGCTCTATGACGATCAGCACGATCCGGCGCTGCGCGATATCCTGACCTATGCCTCACCGACGTCAGGGCAGAAGGTGAGCGCGACCTATCTCGAAGCGCGCACGCGCGCGGAGTTCGAGGCGCTCGCCGGCTGCTTCCATCTGCGGGCCAAGCGCACCTTCGGCCTGATGGGGCGATTGACCGACTTCATGTCGGCCTTCCTGGTCGATCTCGCCGTGGCGCTGAGGGCGTTGGGCAAGACGGAGGCGGCGGCGCGCGCGCAGGGGATGGTCGAGCTCTGCCGCGAGAACGACTTCCAGGTGACCCATGCGCTGATCGATCCGCAGTCCGACCGCTCGACGCAGGACGCGCCCTCGCAGGCGGTGCAGGTGGTGGAGCGGCGGCCCGACGGTGTCGTGGTCAGCGGCTGCCGCATGCTCTCGACCTTGGCGCCGGTCGCCAACGAGTGCTACGTCGGCCCCTACTATCCGCGCAAGGCGGGCGAAGAGAAATTCATGCTGGCCTTCCTCGTGCCGATGAACGCGCCCGGACTCACCATCCTGTGTCGCGAGAGTTTCCATCGCGGCGAGACGTCGTTCGACCGGCCGCTCAGCAGCCGGTTCGACGAGGGCGACGCCATCCTGATGTTCGACCGCGTGCTGGTGCCGCACGAGCGCATGATCGTCGACGGCGACATCGAGGCCTACAACGGCATGCTGACGGCGCGTCCGGGCTATACACCGCTGCAGGCGACCATCCGCTCGATCATGAAGCTGCGGTTCCTCGCTGGGGTGGCGACGGCGATCGCGCGCGCCAACGGCCGGGACAAGCTGCCGCGTTTCCAGGCGGCCATCGGCGAGCTGATCGCGCTGATCAGCGTCGCCGAAGGCGTCCGTGCCGGCGCCATCGCCGAGGGCTTCCGGCGCGCCGAGTCGTTCGCGCGGGGCGACTACAAGATCGAAGGCGACGGTCTTAGCGAGCCCAGGACGATCGGCGTCTGCGGCGGCGCCGCCATCAACTTCTTCTTTCCCTACGCCAACACCAAGGCGGCGGACGTGCTGCGGCTCGCCGCGGGCTCCGGCGTGCTCGCCATGACGGCGGCCGACTACGCCAATCCCGAGGTCGGCCCGTTGATGGACAAATGGCTGATCGGCCCCAACATCGACGCCAGGCGGCGGCTCGAGCTGATGAAGCTCGCCTGGGACATGACCGGCACCGAGTTCGGCTCACGCGCCGGGCTCTACGAACGGCTCTATTCAGGCGATCCCGAGATCAACGCCCAGCGCTGGTTCCGCAGCGGCATCACCCGGGAATGCGAAGGACTAGTCGAGGAGCTGCTGGCGCGACCTTAGGCCCGCTCGAGCCAGGCTTTGCCGAGAGCGTACAGCGCTTCGACCTCGCGACCGATCAAGCCGGGCATGTCGGTATTGACCTTATAGCCGATACTTGTCTGCAGATAGGCGAGGTGGCGATAGCCGATGGGAAATTCGTCGAGCCGCTTGCGATCGAAAGCGGGTCGCTCGGTGCCATCTACCGGATCGAGCCGATCCTTCTCGTAGATTGGCTGACGCAACACCATGCCCCAGCGGCCTGCGCGCTTTTCGAGGAAGTCGTAGAAGCGGCCGGTGCAGACAACGTCGCATTCCACGCCGTCAACGGCCGCGCGCTGATTGATCGTCATTCTGGTTTGCGCGATCGCGCGGTCGCCTTTCAGGTCGATCGCGCAGCCTCCAAGAAAATGCAGGATGCGCACACCGCGCTCGAAGCCCTCACGGCTCACCTGGATGAACTCCTCGGCGGGTCCCTGGAACCACGTTGCCATCATGCGCCCATCGGCGTGCCATACCGTGCGGAAGCGCTCCCAGTCGCCGGCGTCGCGCCACAGCGCCCAGTTCTCGATCAGCTCGCGGATGGCCAGACGGTCGGGCATGTCGTCCATTCGAGTCATCTCCGTGATATGTGCGCTTATCGCACAAATGAGCGATATCATTGCATATTGCCTGGGCACGCGCTAGAAAGGCTGCGGCGGTGCGACATGGACATCTACTTCCACGAAACGCTCGACCCCGTGCGCCAGCCCGGCGCGCACACGCGCTACCTTGCCGAGCTCGGCGAGATCGTGCATCAGCGCGGCAACGCCGACGGCTCGGCCGGTGGCGAGCTCATCGCGATGTGGGCGCCGATCTTCCTCACCGGGCAATGGCCCCAGCTCGTGTCGCTGTGGCAGGCGCCGGGCGGCTGGGATGGGTTCGCTGGGCACTTCGACGAGAACCAGGAGCTGTTCCACGGACCGCTCGAGCGGTGGTACGGCGAGCGCTCCGGCGGCTTCGATCGCATCCTGATCGGCACTGACTACACGGCCTGCCGCCGGCAGCTGCTGGCGGAGGGGCGGCGCGCGCCCGTGGTGCTGCAACAGGCCATCGGCCTCCCCGTCGGCGGTGCATCCCACTATCTGGCTCGATTGGGCGCAGTTCAGTCGGAGATTGCGTGCACCTCACCCTTCGCCTTGCTGGGCGCTTATGAGGTCGCCTTCCGAAACGGCTCGGAAGTGCTGCTGTTGTGGGCCTTTCCCAGCGTGAGGGCGCTGGTGCGTGCCCAGTCACATGTCCGCGAATTCCCCGCCTGGGCTGACTGGATCGCACAGTCGCAGGCGGTCGAGCGCCAGCACGTCGGCGTGGTGCTGCGGCCGACGGACTGGTCCTTCGTTCGCTAGCGATCAAAAAGTGAGGAGGAGAGCATGGACAGGCGAAGCTTTCTCGCCGCAGGCGGCGCAGGAGTGACGGCGATGAACGTCGCTTGGTCCGGCCAAGCGCAGGCGCCGAAGCGTCGGATCGTCCTGATCCATGGCGCCTGGCACGGCGGCTGGTGCTGGTCGCCGGTGAAGCCGTTGCTCGAGGCCGCCGGCTATGCCGTGACGTCGCCTTCGCTCACCGGGCTGGGCGAGCGCCGCCATCTGATCTCGCGGTCTGTCGACCTCACCACGCACATCCGGGACGTCGTGCAGCATGTCGACGATCAGGAGATGACGGACGTCATCCTGGTCGGACATAGCTACGGTGGCTTTGTCGCGACCGGGGCGGTCGAGATTCTGCGCGAGCGGGTCGCTCACCTCGTCCTGCTCGACGCCTTCTTCCCCGACGACGGCGAGCGCATCCTGGACTATGCGCCGGAGCCGCGGCGGGTGGAGGTCGCCGAGGCCGCCGCCAGGGACCGGGCATGGAACATTGCGCCGCCGGATCCGTCCGCCTTCGGCGTGATGGACGCCGGTCAGGTTGCGTGGGTCAAACGCCATCTCGGTCCGCATCCCGTGGGCAGCTACCTGCAGCCCATCGCTGTCGCCGGCGCAACCGCCAGGATCGCGCGCCGGTCCTACATCTCCTGCGACGAGCCGGCGATGCCGGTGCTCCATGGCACGCGTCAGCGCTTGAAGGCCGATTCGACTTGGCGCTATGTCAGCGTACCGGGACCACACGACATCATGATCACACACCCGACGTTGCTGGCCGACACGCTGCTCGGCCTGCTCGCTTGAGCCAGACCAGCCGCCATCTACTCTCGCTTGCGCACCTCACGGTGCTCGAAGCGGGGCCACTGGAGCTGATCGATTGCGCCGCCGCGGCGGGTTTCGATGCGGTCGGTCTTCGCATCGTCGATCCCCCGGGCGCGCCGCCGGTGACACCGGTGATCGGACAGGAAGCGCTGATCCGGGCGATCGTCACGCGCCTGCGCGAGACCGGGCTTACGATCCTCGATATCGAGGCGGTGTGGCTTTCGCCTGCAACCGATCCTGCCCTTTTTGCCGCCATCGCCGAAACCGGCGCCCGGCTCGGGGCGCGCTTCGTACTGGCGATCGGCAACGACGAGGAGGCGCGGCGTCAGGCCGACAACTTCGGGCGCCTTGCTGAAGCAGCCCGCTCGGTCGGCCTGCGCGCCATGCTGGAGTTCATGCCGTTCAGCCAGGTGCGAACCCTGGGAGAAGCATTGCACCTGGTGGACCAGGTCGGCGTAGCCGCCGCGGGCGTCGTCATCGACGCGCTTCATCTCTGGCGATCGGGCGGCGGGATCGATGAGCTCACAGGGCCGAGGGACCACGACTGGGGCTACATCCAGCTTTGCGATGCCCGGGCCGACGCGCCGCCGCCATCCGCCTTGCGCGACGAGGCCCGCAGCGACCGCTTCTATCCCGGCGATGGCGCCCTTGATCTGGCAGGCTTGCTGCGGCGGCTGCCGGCTGATCTGCCGCTCAGCATCGAGGCGCCGTGCCGCGCCTATGCCGGCTTGCCGGTCGCTGAGCGAGCGCGCTTATGCGCAGAGCGGACGCGGCGGTTCCTCACTCGGGTTTCAGCCCCAACTCGCTGATCAGCCCGCCCCATCGCGCCGTTTCACTGTTGAGCAAATCGGCGAAAGCGCGCGGCGTCCCGCCCATTGTGTCCAGCCCCAGATCGGCCAGGCGCTGGCGGGTCTGCGGGTCGGCCAGGATGTCGTTGGCGGTCGTGTTCAGACGATCGACCAGGGCCGCACTGAGGTTGGCCGGCGCCAGCAGGCCGAACCAACCGGTGACAACGAAGCCCGGCTTGACGGTTTCCGCGACAGTCGGGACATCCGGCAACACGGCACTGCGCTCGGCCGACGTCACCGCGAGCGCGCGCACCGTCTTGCCACCGATCAGGCCCATGGCGCCGGACACGATGTCGAACGAGAAGTCGATCGTGCCGGCCGTCAGCGCCAGGTTTGCCGGACCCGATCCGGGAAAATTCACCACCTCGGCCTGGAAGCCCAATTCGCGGCGCAACAGGACGGCGGCCAGCGCCGTCAGCGTCGCCCCGCCGCCGCCCGTGCCGAAGTTGAGCTTGCCGGGCTCCTTTTTCATCGCTGCCAGTAGGTCCGGCAGCGTGCGGTAGGGCGACCTGGAATCCACCAGGATCACGACCGGCGACTGCGCCAGGGCGACGATCGGCGTGAAGTCCTTCAGCGAGTCGAACGGCAGGTTGCGAAAGAGCGATGGCGCGCCGGCATGGCCCGATGTGGCGAGCAGCACGGTCATGCCATCAGGCGCCGCACGGGCTACCGCGGCCGCAGCGATGGTCCCGCCGGCACCCGGACGGTTCTGCACGATCACCGGCTGGCCGAGCCGCTGTTGAAGCCGTTCGGCGATGATGCGGGCCAGCACATCGGCCGGGCCGCCCGCGGCAAAGCCTACGAACAGGCTGATCGGTTGGCCGGAGCCGATCGACTGGGCCTGGGCAGGCAGAGTCCCTGAGGCCAGGGCAATCAGGGTCAGCAGGCTCGCCAGAAGTCTGCGCATGGGGTGTTCCTCCGCATTTACGTCGCCTTGGCCGGCGCGCTGTGTTTCTTCAGGAAGGGCGTGATCATCGCGAGCAGCCCTTCGGGAGCCTCCTCGGCCTGCAAGTGGCCCGCATCAAGTGGGCCGCCGGCGACGTCGTCGGCCCATTGGCGCCAGATCTCGACCGGCGTGTCACCGTCGCGATAGCGGCCCTGCTCCCACGTCACGTAGACCGGACACGTCAAACGCCGGCCGCCATCGCGATCCGCCTGGTCATGCGCTTCGTCCATCGTGGCGCCCGCGCGGTAGTCGTTCATGATCGCGTGGCGGACGGCGCGCCGCCGAAATGCCGCGCGATAGGCGGCAACGACGTCGGGCGAGAGCCGCTCCGGGTAGCGCGCCATCTTGCGCAGGGTCCAGTCGAAGAAGTAGTCCGGGTCGGCGCCGATCAGGCGTTCGGGCAGGTCGTGCGGCTGCGCGAACAGGAACCAGTGATAGGCGCCCATGGCAAAGGCCTTGGTCGTGCGCGACCACATCTCGAGGGTCGGGATGACCGTCAACGACACCAGTGCTGTGACCCTGGCAGGATGGTCGAGCGCCAGCCGGTAGGCGACCCGGCCGCCGCGATCATGCCCGACGACGGCAAAGCGATCGAAGCCCAGCGCCTCCATGATGGCCAGT